>OGES01000655.1_pt1 | contig 32550 bp, 25 predicted proteins | sample 1570711 | NCBI WGS metagenome assembly OGES01 (sample SAMEA2582133, study PRJEB24529) | metagenome | biome: Human gut stool | place: China | collected 2011 | reverse complement strand
TTTATTATGTGCGGCGTGCTGTTCTGCCTCGTCTCCTTTATTGTCAAAAAAGCCGGTACCGGCTGGCTGGATGTGATGTTCCCGCCGGCGGCGATGGGCGCCATCGTGGCGGTTATCGGCCTCGAACTGGCGGGTGTGGCGGCTAATATGGCCGGGCTGCTGCCAGCCGACGGTCAAGCCCCCGACAGCAAAACCATTATTATTTCGATGGTAACGCTGGCGGTGACGGTATTTGGTTCTGTGCTGTTCCGCGGCTTCCTGGCGATTATTCCAATCCTGATTGGCGTGCTGGTGGGCTATGCGTTGTCGTTTGTGATGGGGGTGGTCGATACCACCCCGATCGCCGAGGCGCACTGGTTCGCGCTGCCGACCTTCTACACGCCGCGCTTTGAGTGGTTTGCTATCTTCACCATTCTGCCCGCCGCGCTGGTGGTGATTGCTGAGCACGTCGGGCACCTGGTGGTGACCGCCAATATCGTTAAGCGCGATCTGATCCGCGACCCGGGTCTGCATCGTTCGATGTTTGCCAACGGCCTGTCGACGATCATCTCCGGCTTCTTTGGTTCGACGCCCAACACCACCTACGGTGAAAATATCGGCGTGATGGCGATTACCCGGGTTTACAGTACCTGGGTTATTGGCGGCGCGGCGATCATTGCGATTCTGCTCTCCTGCGTCGGCAAACTGGCGGCGGCTATCCAGATCATTCCGGTACCGGTGATGGGGGGCGTTTCGCTGCTGCTGTACGGGGTGATCGGCGCCTCGGGGATCCGCGTACTGATTGAATCGAAGGTGGATTACAGTAAAGCGCAGAATCTGATCCTCACCTCCGTGATCCTGATCATCGGCGTCAGCGGCGCTAAAGTACACATTGGCGCCGCCGAGCTGAAAGGGATGGCGCTGGCGACCATCGTGGGCATCGCGCTGAGCCTGATTTTCAAGCTTATCAGCGTCCTGCGTCCGGAAGAGGTGGTCCTCGACGCGGCGGATAGCGAAGAGGTTAAATAACGATCTCCTGACCGGGCGGCGATCCCGCCCGGTTCTCTCCTGACCTAAATCTGTGGTAAACTCTCCGCGTTTTTCTGTAAGCCTATGTTGAGGTCCATCTGAACGCACCGGCACAGCTCTCTTTGCCACTGTATCTTCCTGACGACGAAACCTTCGCAAGTTTCTGGCCGGGTGATAATCCTTCCCTACTTGCTGCCCTCCAGAACGTACTGCGCCAGGAACACAGCGGGTACATTTATATCTGGTCACGTGAAGGGGCAGGTCGCAGCCACCTGTTACACGCCGCCTGCGCCGAGCTTTCCCAGCGCGGGGATGCGGTGGGCTACGTGCCGCTGGATAAACGGACGTGGTTTGTGCCCGAGGTACTGGAGGGGATGGAACAGCTGGCGCTGGTCTGCATTGATAATATTGAATGCGTCGCCGGGGATGAGCCCTGGGAAATGGCCATCTTTAATCTCTACAACCGGATCCTGGAATCAGGCAAAACCCGACTGCTGATCACCGGCGATCGGCCGCCGCGGCAGCTGAATCTTGGTCTGCCGGACCTCGCCTCACGGCTGGACTGGGGGCAGATCTATAAGCTGCAGCCGCTGTCGGATGAAGACAAACTGCAGGCGCTGCAGCTACGCGCCAGACTGCGCGGCTTCGAGATGCCGGAAGACGTGTGCCGCTTCCTGCTGAAGCGGCTGGATCGCGAGATGCGCTCGCTGTTTATGACCCTCGATCAGCTGGATCACGCCTCGATTACCGCCCAGCGCAAGCTGACGATCCCCTTCGTGAAAGAGATCCTTAAGCTCTAGTCCGCCAGTGGGGCCAGCTCCTGCTCCGTCAGTCCGGTCAGATGAGCGACCAGATCGCGCGCCAGGCCACTGTGTAGCATGGCGGCGGCGATACGCTGTGCCTCTTCTTTCCGGCCTTCCTGTCGCCCCTGCGCCAGTCCCCGCTCCAGTCCCTGTTGCTCGAGATATTCCGCAATCGTCATCAACGTCTCCTTATGTTGCGGCGTACGTAACGCCAGTTCGCGTATGAACTTGATCGGCTCGCGCGTATTGCCTGCCTGCACCAGATAGTGCATCAGGGCTTGTACCTGCGATTGTGTCGCCAGTCCAGTCAATAATAATTCGCTCAGCTTGTCGAGGAGCTGCGCCAGATCGCGTTGTCGAATATGTTTTTGCAGTAACTCCAGCGTTGCCATGCGCTGGTGGGTGGCAATGTCGTCATCCGGAATGACGGTAATGTCCGCCAGCGGAAACGCTTCGTGATAAAGACGGTTGGCCAGTTCCGGGGCGGCGAATTCATCGAGCCAGCGTAGAGAGTATGGGTAGGGGCTGGCCAGACCGTGGTAGAAGAGGACAGGGATCACCAGCGGTAGTTGATCGTGACCGGCATCGAGATGACGCTGCATGGCGGCGATGGCATAGCGCATCAGACGAAAGGCCATATGCCGGTCGGGCGTGCTCTGGTGTTCGATAAGCGCATAAATATAACCGTCTCCCGCCGTGGTTTTCAGGGAATACAAAATGTCGGCATAAAAGGGGCGCAGATCGTCTTCGACAAAATGCCCCGACTCGAGATGCAGCGTACGCAGATCGCATACTTTAAGCAGCGTTTCGGGCAGATACAGTTGCAGGAAATCGCGGGCGGTATCGGGATGGGAGAGGTAGGTTTTAAACACCGCGTCATGGGGCGTGGAGGTCGGTTTTTTCATGTTCATCCGTCCAGTGGATTGAGCGATAGATGAACAGTAGCATCGTCCGGCGGGCGGGAGGGATTGGCGTGGAAGATCTGGAATCGGCCACGTAAAAAAAGCGCCGCGAAAGCGCGGCGCAGGTGGGTTAGCTTACGATCTCAAGGACCTGCTCCGGCGGGCGGCCAATACGCGCCTGGCCGCGGCTGACGACGATAGGGCGTTCAATGAGCTTAGGATTGTCGACCATCGCCTGAATCAGCGCCGCGTCGCTAAGCGCCTGGTCGGCAAGATTGAGCGATTTGTACAGATCCTCCTTCTGGCGCATGAGCTCGCGGGGGCTCTCCATACCCAGCAGCTCACGCAGCGTATCGGCATCCGGCGGTGTGTCGAGATAAAGCACCACCTGTGGATCGATGCCGCGGCTCTGCAGCAGGCTCAGCGTTTCGCGGCTCTTCGAGCAGCGTGGGTTATGGTAAATTGTTACCGCGTCGGTCATGGGGTCTCCTTACATTTTTTGATAGGGGCGGAAGCGGGCCTGCAGATCGCGTAGCTGGTCGATACGGGCATCGTAACGCGCCTGCTGCAGGCTACCAAGTTTCACCTGCGAGCTGGCGCTGCTGAGCAGGGAAATCGCCTGTTCCAGCTGACCGACGAGCGCCATGCTTTCTGCCCGCGCCGCCAGCTCCTGGTCGCGATTGCCCAGCGCGCCTTCCGCCTGGGCCAGCAGATCCCAGCCGTTGCCATCCTCTTTATTGGTAAAGGTATACCGGTTCAAAATGGTCGCCGCTTCCCCGGGCTGTCCGCCCTGCAGCAAGGCGTTGGCCAGGTTCAGCTGCAGTACCGGATTGGTGCGCAGCTCGCGGGCGTTTTTAAGGCGATTGATGGCGTCGCTGGTTTTCTTCTGCCCGAGGTCGATATCCGTGGCCAGGTCGAGATACCAGGCATTTTGCGGGTCGGCGCTGAGCAGCGGCTGCAGCGTTTTGCGTGCCTGGTCAAAGTTGTTGCTTTCCATCGCCAGCAGAGCGCGACCATACTGGGCGGCATGCTGTTGGCGAATATTGCCCTTATCCCAGGCGTTCAGCAGATCGGTGCCCAGCTTGTTGTCGCCGTTGGTGTACATCCCGAGGGTACGCGCCTTCGCCAGATAGAAGTCCGCTGAGGACTGTACCACCACCGGGCGCATCTGGTTGGCGCGGTTACGGGCATCGGCCAGTCGGCTTTCCGGCAGGGGGTGGGTGAGCAGCATTTCCGGCGGTCGCGTCGAGTAGCGCGACTCGTCAAGCAGTTTACCCATAAACATCGGCATAGCCTGTGGGTCGAATCCCGAGCGTTGCAGAACCTGAATGCCAATCCGGTCGGCCTCTTCTTCGTTCTGGCGGGTGAAGCTGATCATGCCCTGTTGGGTACCGGCCAGCGTCCCGGTCAGCGCCGCCATCCCGGCCTGCGGGCTGGCCATCGCCAGCAGAATCGAACCCAGGGCACCGACCCAGGTGAGCGGCGCATTGCGCTTCTGATCTTCCATCGCGCGGGCGAGATGCCGCTGCGTAACGTGGGAGATTTCGTGCGCCATGACAGAGGCCAGTTCGCTCTCATTATCAGAGTAGCGGAACAGGGCGGAGTGGAGGACCACGTTGCCGCCAAAGAAGGCGAAGGCGTTGATTTGGTCGTTATTAATCAAATAGAAATGGAACGGGGTGCGCACTGAGTTGGCGTGTGCCACCAGACGCATGCCCAGCCCGTTGATATATTGTACCAGCAGGGGATCGTTAATCAGCGGCGCACTGCCGCGCAGCTGGCGCACATAGTAATCCCCCATCTGCATTTCCTGACCAATCGACAGCGTGCTTCCTGCAGAGGTCCCCATGTCCGGCAGCGTATCTGCGGAGTCAGCAAAAGCAGGGCCTATCGAACCCAGCGTCAGCGAGGCGATGACGGTCGCCACCAGCGTTTTCTTCAACTGCCTGAACATAACCTCTGTCCTGTAATGTGGGTGTGCCAGTTTGACCGATTGTGCGACGCAATGTTCCCTGGCCGCATCCCAGCGAGTTTAGCTGGCGTTGGCCGCCTTGAAAATATGATCTTCACGGCGGAGAACGGTTTGTCTGCGGCGCATCAAAAAGCGAAGTCTTTTTTGTGACATTTCGATACAATTCCCCGGATTGTCGCCGCTTGGCCCTTCAGGGAAGGTTTTATGCTTGAGATGTTAATGCAGTGGTACCGCCGTCGATTCAGCGACCCTGAGGCGATAGCGCTGCTGGTTATTTTGCTTGCCGGTTTCGGCATCATGTTCTTTTTCAGCGGTCTGTTAGCGCCGTTACTGGTGGCTATCGTACTGGCCTATCTGCTGGAGTGGCCGACGGTTCGTCTGGAACGGATTGGCCTGTCGCGCACCTGGGCGACCTCGCTGGTGCTGATTCTCTTTGTGGGCATCCTGCTATTGCTGGCCTTTGTGGTGCTGCCGGTGGCCTGGCAGCAGGGGATCTATCTCATCCGCGATATGCCGGGTATGCTCAACAAACTCTCTGATTTTGCCGCTACGCTGCCGCGGCGCTATCCGGCGTTAATGGATGCCGGCATCATCGATGCGATGGCGGAAAATATGCGCAATCGGATGTTGACGGTGGGCGACTCGGTAGTGAAGTACTCTCTGGCCTCGCTGGTGGGGCTGCTTACCCTGGCGGTCTATTTGGTGCTGGTGCCGCTGATGGTCTTCTTCCTGTTGAAGGATAAAGAGCAGATGCTCAACGCGGTGCGCCGCGTACTGCCGCGTAATCGTGGCCTTGCCGGGCAGGTCTGGAAGGAGATGAATCAGCAGATCACCAACTACATTCGCGGCAAGGTGCTGGAGATGATTGTCGTCAGCGTCGCCACCTGGATCGGCTTTATTCTCTTTGGCCTCAACTACTCGCTGCTGCTGGCGGTGCTGGTGGGCTTCTCGGTGCTGATCCCCTATATCGGCGCGTTTGTGGTGACCATTCCGGTGGTGGGGGTGGCGCTGTTTCAGTTTGGCGCTGGCACCGAGTTCTGGAGCCTGTTCGCGGTCTATCTGATTATTCAGGGGCTGGACGGCAACCTGCTGGTCCCGGTGCTGTTCTCGGAAGCGGTCAATTTACACCCGCTGGTGATTATCCTGTCGGTGGTGATCTTTGGCGGGTTGTGGGGGTTCTGGGGCGTCTTCTTCGCCATTCCGCTGGCCACGCTGATTAAAGCGGTAGTGCATGCCTGGCCGGATGGCCTGGTGGTTGACGACGACTGACGTGTTCGGGATAAAAAAGACGCCGGGTGAGGATCTCCTCCCCCGGCGTCTTGCTCTGCATCAGGCGTTTTCTTTCAGCCAGTTCAGCACCACGTCGTGGTGATTGCTGGTCTTGAAGTCATCAAAGACGTGTTCGATTTTGCCATCGGCATCGACGAGGAAACTAATACGGTGAATACCGTCGTAGGTTTTCCCCATGAAGGATTTTTCGCCCCAGACGCCAAACTGCTCGCAAACCTGATGGTTTTCATCAGACAGCAGCGTGAAGTTCAGCAGCTCTTTCTCGGCGAAACGGGAGAGCTTTTCCGGTTTATCGGTGCTGATGCCCAGCACTTCTACACCGGCTTTCTTCAGGTCGTCCATATTATCGCGCAAGCCGCACGCCTGGACGGTGCAGCCCGGGGTCATGGCTTTCGGGTAAAAATAAACCAGGACACGTTGTCCCTGGAAGTCGGTTAAATTTACTTCCTCGCCGTCCTGGTCCGGTAAGCTAAATTTCGGTGCGATATCACCGGCTTTCAGTGGGGTCATGGGTTAAACTCCATCCTGTTCATCATGCTGTGAATAATTAACGATGTTAATACTGCCTTGTGCGTTCAGTTCTGTACATAGGGCTTTGAACGCTTGTTCGATATTTGCTGCATTTTGCGTCGCAGGACTGTGGGCAGTTATCTGGATAAAAAGCTGCGCGGAATCGCCGTCTCCCGGCTGAGTGCGGGACACCAGTTCCGCAATATTCATATTCCAGGTATCGCACAGGGCAGTGAAGCGCTCGATGATATGCGGTGAGTCCGGCACCTCAACCTGGACCCAAACGGTGTTTGGCATGGCCTGCGGCGGGCGCGCAGTGGTGCGTTTCATCACGATCAACAATTCCAGCTCCGCACCTTTCAGCGGCAGGGTTGATTCGATCAGGTTAATCGCATTCCACGACCCGGAAAGCAGCATGATAAACGTAAACTCATCACCGAGCATGGCCAGCCGGCTGTCTTCGATATTACAACCGCAGCTGCTGACGTGGCGAGTGATCGTATTCACGATGCCGGGACGGTCAGCCCCCAGGGCGGTAATAACCAGATAGTGTTGTAATGAGGCTGTCAAACCTGTTCTTCCTTTAAAAAGGTGAGGTAACATTAGGAAAGCATAAAAAAAACCGCCATACAACATCCCTGATGGCGTCGGGTCTCTTGCTTTTATTGCAGCTCCAAACGTAACATTGAGAATCTTGTCGCACTTCTGCTCTGAGGATGGCCCATGTTCACGGGAAGTATTGTAGCGCTTGTCACGCCGATGGATGAAAACGGTAATGTCTGCCGGACAAGCCTGAAAAAACTGATTGATTACCATGTCGCCAACGGAACCTCGGCGATCGTTTCGGTAGGGACTACCGGTGAATCCGCAACGCTGAGCCATGAAGAGCATGGCGACGTAGTGATGATGACGCTGGAACTGGCCGACGGGCGTATTCCAGTTATCGCTGGCACGGGAGCCAATGCAACCGCAGAGGCGATTAGCCTGACCAAACGTTTTAACGACAGCGGTGTTGTCGGCTGCCTGACGGTCACTCCTTATTATAACCGCCCGACCCAGGAAGGCCTGTTCCAGCACTTTAAAGCTATCGCTGAACATACTGACCTGCCGCAAATTCTGTATAATGTGCCGTCCCGTACCGGTTGCGATATGCTGCCGGAAACCGTTGGCCGTCTGGCGGAAATTAAAAATATTGTCGGTATTAAGGAAGCTACAGGGAACTTAAGTCGCGTTCACCAGATCAAAGAGCTGGTTTCAGACGACTTTATTCTGCTGAGCGGTGACGATGCGACCGGTATGGACTTCATGCAGCTCGGCGGCGTGGGCGTGATTTCCGTCACCGCCAACGTGGCGGCGCGCGAAATGGCCGACATGTGCCGTCTGGCGCTGGCGGGTCAATTTGCCGAAGCGCGTGCGATTAATCAGCGTCTGATGCCACTGCATACAAAATTATTTGTCGAACCCAATCCTATCCCGGTGAAATGGGGATGCAAGGCGTTGGGTCTTGTGGCGACCGATACGCTGCGCTTGCCGATGACGCCCATCACCGACCATGGTCGTGAAGCCGTCACCGCCGCGCTGAAGCATGCCGGTTTGCTGTAAAGTTTAGGGAGATTTGATGGCTTACTCAGTACAGAAGTCGCGCCTGGCGAAGGTTGCGGGTGTTTCGCTGGTTCTACTCCTCGCGGCCTGTAGTTCCGACTCGCGCTATAAGCGTCAGGTGAGCGGTGATGAGGCCTATTTACAGGCGTCACCGTTGAGCGAACTTCACGCGCCGGCGGGGATGATCCTGCCGATTCAGGTGGGCGATTACAACATTCCGGTGGCCAACAGCACCGGCGCGGTGGGCAAAGCGCTGGACATTCGCCCGCCGGCGCAGCCGCTGGCGTTGGTCAGCGGTGCGCGGACCCAGTTTAATGGCGATACCGCGACGCTGATGGTTGAGAACGGCCGCAGCGGCTCGCTGTGGGCGCAGGTCACCAGTATCCTTCAGTCGAAGAACTACGTTATCGCGAAACGCGATGATGCGAGCCAGACGCTGAACACCGACTGGGTTGAGTGGAACCGCCTTGATGAAGATCAGCAGTATCGCGGTCGTTATCAAATCTCCGTCAAACCGCAGGGCTATCAGCAAGCGGTGGTCGTTAAGCTGGTGAATCTGGAGCAGGCGGGTAAACCGGTTGCCGATCCGGCGTCACTGCAGCGCTACAGCACCGCCATGCTGAACGTCATTTCTGAAGGCCTTGATGCGAGCGCCACCAGCGCCCAGAACGCGGCCCAGCGCAGTGCTGGCGCCACCTTCGACGTGCAGAGCGCTGCCGACGATACCGGCCTGCCGATGCTTGTCGTTCGCGCGCCGTTTAACATGGTGTGGCAACGTCTGCCGGGCGCCCTCGAAAAAGTGGGAATGAAAGTGACCGACAGCACGCGCTCTCAGGGCAGCATGGCGCTGACCTACAAGCCGCTGTCTGACAGCAGCTGGCAGGAGCTGGGCGCACGTGACCCGCAGCTGGCCTCCGGTGACTACAAACTGCAGGTCGGTGACCTCGATAACCGCAGTAGCCTGCAGTTCATCGACCCGAAAGGTCACACTCTGACGCAGTCGCAAAATGACGCCCTGGTAGCCGTATTCCAGGCCGCATTTAACAAGTAATCAAAAGGGCTGGAGCAATCCGGCCCTTTTAATATATAGTGACGCAAACGTGTGCGTATACACATCATCCTTCAAATTGCCTCTTTGTTGGCCGCCTTCGTTCACCCCAGTCACTTACTTTTGTAAGCTCCTGGGGATTCGCTCAGTTGCCGCCTCGATGCACTTTGAATGATTTTGTGTATAGGTGGAAACGTATTTTTAGGCTCAATATCACTGGAGTAGTGAAAGATGAAAAAGCAAGCTGAGTTGTATCGTGGTAAGGCGAAGACAGTATACAGCACCGATAATCCGGACCTGCTGGTACTGGAATTCCGTAACGATACGTCAGCAGGTGATGGCGCGCGCATCGAGCAGTTCGATCGTAAAGGCATGGTGAATAACAAGTTCAACCATTTCATTATGAGCAAACTGGCAGAAGCGGGCATCCCTACCCAGATGGAAGCGCTGCTTTCCGATACCGAATGTCTGGTGAAAAAACTGGATATGGTGCCGGTAGAGTGCGTGGTGCGTAACCGTGCGGCAGGCTCGCTGGTAAAACGTTTAGGCATTGAAGAAGGTATCGAGCTGAACCCGCCGCTGTTCGACCTGTTCCTGAAAAACGATGCTATGCACGATCCGATGGTCAACGACTCCTACTGCGAAACCTTCGGCTGGGTGAGCAAAGAGAATCTGGCGCGGATGCGCGAGCTGACCTACAAAGCCAACGACGTGCTGAAAAAGCTGTTCGATGACGCCGGTCTGATTCTGGTGGACTTTAAGCTGGAGTTTGGTCTGTTCAAAGGCGAAGTGGTGCTGGGCGACGAGTTTTCGCCGGACGGCAGCCGTCTGTGGGATAAAAACACCCTCGATAAAATGGACAAAGACCGCTTCCGCCAGAGCCTTGGCGGCCTGATCGAAGCCTACGAAGAAGTGGCTCACCGCCTGGGCGTTAAGCTCGACTAACCCGCCCGCCGCCAGAAGATGGCCTCATCTTCTGGCGTCTCTTGCTGTTTCCTGTGGTAATCCTGCGCTGAACCGCCTACGATCTCTGCTATTGATACATAACAGGGAATGAGGTGCTTATGCGCTGGCAAGGGCGTCGCGAAAGCGACAATGTTGAAGATCGACGTGGTCAATCAGGCTCGCCGTTTGGCGGCGGCGGGGGCTTCCGTCTGCCGAGCGGGAAGGGCGGCATTGTACTGCTGATTATTGTGCTGGTGGCGGGCTACTACGGCGTGGATTTGACCGGCATGCTGACCGGGGAGCCGATGCCGCAGCAGCAGACCTCCACGCAGCGCTCCATCAGTCCGAAAGACGATGAAGCGGCGAAGTTTACTTCCGTCATTCTGGCCACTACCGAAGATACCTGGGGACCGATCTTTGAAAAGATGGGCCGCCAGTACCCCCAGCCAAAACTGGTGCTCTACCGCGGCGCGACACGTACCGGCTGCGGCACCGGTCAGTCGGTGATGGGGCCGTTCTACTGTCCTGCCGACAGCACGGTCTATATCGATCTGTCCTTCTACGATGAGATGAAAAATAAACTGGGCGCCGACGGCGACTTTGCTCAGGGGTACGTCATTGCTCATGAGGTGGGCCACCACGTGCAAAAACTGCTGGGCATTGAGCCGAAAGTTCGCCAGCAACAGCAGCATGCCACCGAGGCCGAAGCCAACCGTCTGTCGGTGAAGATGGAGCTGCAGGCGGACTGCTTCGCCGGCGTCTGGGGCCATAATATGCAGCAGCAGGATATTCTGGAAACCGGCGATCTGCAGGAGGCGCTGAACGCTGCCGAAGCCATCGGCGACGACCGTCTGCAGCAGCAGAGCCAGGGGCGCGTGGTACCGGACAGCTTTACCCACGGCACGTCAAAACAGCGCTACACCTGGTTCAAACGCGGTTTCGACAGCGGCGATCCGGCGCAGTGCAACACCTTCGGCAGCGCGCTGTAATCGCCACCGATGATGGACGCGCTGCTTGACCTCACCGCGCAGATGGCGCGGGAGGGGATCCGTCGCCTGCTGGTGCTCAGCGGCGATGAGGCCTGGACGCTGCAGCAGGCGCAGGCGCTACGGGAGCGGCTCGGCGGCGATGGTCTGTGGGTAGGCTCCGATCCGGTTTCTGCGCCCTGCGTGGCGCCTGGCGCCCTGAAGACGCTGCTGGGTCGGGAAGTGATGCACGCCTTTTTCGATGCCCGGCGCGGGTGTGACGTGGCGGCCCTGGCGGCCCTGAGCGGTACGCTGCGGGCGGGAAGCTGGCTGGTGCTGCTGACGCCCCCCTTCGCCGACTGGCCGACCCGGGCGGATGAGGACTCCCTGCGCTGGAGCGATATTCCCGACCCTATCGTTACCCCCAACTTTGTTCACCGCTGCTGCCGGCAGTTTATCGCCGATCCGGAGGTGCTGCTTTGGCAGCAGTCGGACCGGCCGCGCTTCCCGCTGGCCGCCCCGCGCCCTGACTGGCATCCCGCCGATGGCCACCCCCAGGCCGAGCAGGCGCTAATCCTTGAGCAACTGTCGCGGCTGCCGCCCGGTATCGCGGCGGTGACGGCAGAGCGCGGGCGAGGGAAATCCGCTCTCGCGGGCATGCTGCTGCGCCAGCTTGAGGGCGAGGCCATCGTCACCGCCCCAACGCGTAGCGCCGTCGAGGTGCTGGCGAGCTTTTCCGGCGAGGCGTTCCGCTTTATGGCGCCCGATGCGCTGTTGGCGTCGCAAGAAACGGCGGCCTGGCTGATTGTCGATGAGGCCGCGTCGATCCCGGCTCCGCTTCTCCGGCAGCTGGTGAGCCGTTTTCCCCGCACGCTACTCACCACGACGGTGCAGGGTTATGAAGGCACCGGTCGCGGATTCCTGCTGAAATTTTGCGCCAGCCTGCCCCGTCTGCAGTCATTCAGCCTGAGCGCCCCGATCCGCTGGGCGGCGGGCTGTCCGCTGGAGTCAGCCATCCGTCAGTTGCTGATCTTTAACGATGAGTCATTTCGCGACGCGCCGACGGGGGAGGTGGTGCTGGAAGCGGTCAATCAGTCCAGCTGGCAAACGCAGCCAGCGCTACCGGAGGCAATGTACCAGCTATTGTCCGGGGCGCACTACCGGACTTCCCCGCTCGATCTGCGGCGCATGATGGATGCCCCCGGCCAGGCTTTTCGCTGCGCTCGCGCCAGCGGCGCGGTGGCGGGCGCGCTGTGGCTGGTGGCCGAGGGGGGACTTTCTCCCGAACTTAGCCGGGCGGTGTGGGCAGGGTTTCGCCGGCCGCGCGGGAATCTGGTCGCCCAGTCGCTGGCGGCGCATGGCGGCAGTCCCCTGGCGGCGACGCTGTCCGGGCTGCGGGTCAGTCGGATCGCTGTCCATCCTGCCCGTCAGCGCGATGGTCTCGGGCAGAAGATGATCGCCAGTATCGCCGCCGATGCCGCAGGCTATGACTATCTGTCCGTCAGCTTCGGCTATACCCCTGAGCTGTGGCGCTTCTGGCAACGCTGCGGGTTTATCCTCGTGCGGCTGGGAACCCATCGCGAGGCCAGCAGCGGCTGCTATACCGCGATGGCTCTGTTCCCGCTGACTGCGGCGGGGCACCAGCTCGCGCAGCGGGAGGCGCAGCGGCTGCTGCGGGATGAATATTGGCTTCGCCCGTGGCGGGACGAATCCGCGCCGCTGCCGGCCGTCGCAGACGCTATGCTTAGTGATGAGGACTGGCTGGAAGCGGCGAGCTTTGCTTTCGCCCATCGCCCGCTGGCCGCGGCGCTGGGCTGCCTCAACCGCCTGCTGATGCAGGCCGACATGCCGTTGCCGGCTCTGCGCGGACGTCTGCAGGGGGAAGAGGAAGCCGCGCTGTGTGCTGCGCTGCGGCTGACGGGGCGTAAAGCCCTGCTGGCGAGATGGCGTGTTGAGGCCGCTGACGCCTTGCGCTTCCTCGATGCAGCGCGTGCTGAGGCGCTGCGTCAGCAGGTGGCGCATCTGCAATTATTTTAACTAACTCATTCAGTTAAATGGCATGGTCATATCTGGCGAGCGGCGTAAACTGCCGGCATACACTAAGGAGACAGCCATGAAACACGATCATTTTATTGTTCAAAGCCCTGCGACGCCTGCGCAACAGCTGTTGCTGCTGTTTCATGGTGTGGGTGATAACCCGGTCTCTATGGGGCAAATCGGCAGCTGGTTCGCGCCGCAGTTTCCCGATGCGCTAATTGTCAGCATCGGCGGGGTCGAACCTTGCGGTCCCAACGGTCGGCAGTGGTTTTCGGTGCAGGGAGTGACGGAAGAGAATCGTCAGCAGCGCATCGATGCCATTATGCCGACCTTCATTGACATTGTGCGCTACTGGCAAGAGAAAAGCGGCGTCAGTCCACTGGCCACCGCGCTGATCGGTTTCTCTCAGGGGGCGATTATGTCGCTGGAGAGTATCAAAGCGGCGCCAGATCTGGCTTCAAGAGTGATCGCCTTTAATGGCCGCTACGCGACGCTGCCGATGACGGCAACGACGGCCACCACCATTCATCTGATCCACGGGGGGGAAGATCGGGTTATCGACCTGGCGTGGGCGGTGTCGGCTCAGGAGGCATTACAGCAGGCGGGCGGCGACGTGACCTTAGATATTGTTGACGATCTGGGGCATGCCATTGACGATCGCAGCATGCAGTTTGCCATCGAGCGTCTGCGTTATACCGTGCCGAAGCACTATTTTGATGAGGCGCTGAGCGGCAGTACGCCAAAAGGGGACGATATCATCGAAATGCTGTAACCCCGGCGGACGGGGTTACAGGCGGGCAGTACCGCGATAAAGGCAAACTTACGGTTTCTTCGACTGGTCGTGCTTCGGCCAGTCGTCGTCATCGTCCCATTTATCGTTAAAATCGCGGTGCGGCGGCAGATCGGGTTTGTTGTTAAGGAATTTTTTGTGGTCAACGCGGTTCAGATCTTTGATCACGTTGATAATCACCCCCACCAAAAAGACCAGAACCAGAATCCACCAGTGTTTAATAAGCCATTCCATGCGCGCTTCCTCTTTACGTCAATTCGTCAGGCGACCAGCTGTTCCATTACGCGTTGATACATCCGTGCCAGCAGCTGCAGGTCGGCGGCGTTCACACATTCATTAATTTTGTGAATGGTTGCGTTCACGGGGCCCAACTCAACCACCTGCGCCCCCATGCGGGCGATAAACCGACCGTCAGAGGTGCCGCCGTTGGTCAACAGCTGCGGTTTGATCTCATTATAGTGCTCAATTGCGCTCACCACCGCATCCACCAGTTTACCGCGCCCGGTGAGGAACGGCTGGCCGGAGAGCCACCACTCCACGCTGTAACGCAGCTGGTATTTTTCCAGCAGGGAGACCACGCGGGCTTTGATCATCTCGTCCGTCAGTTCCGTACTGAAGCGGAAGTTGAACTGGACGAACATATCGCCGGGGATCACGTTGTTGCTGCCGGTACCGGACTGTACGTTGGCGATCTGCATACTGGTTGGCGGGAAAAATTCATTGCCTTTATCCCACTCGATATTGACCAGCTCCGCCAGCATCGGCGCCGCGCGATGGACAGGGTTATCGGCAAGGTGCGGATAGGCAACATGGCCCTGCACGCCGTGAATGGTCAGGTTGCAGGTCAGCGAGCCGCGGCGGCCGTTTTTCACCACATCGCCGACCACCTCGGTACTGGAGGGTTCGCCGACCAGACAGTAATCCAGACGCTCGTTACGCGCCATCAGCGTTTCCACTACTTTGACGGTGCCGTTTTTGGCGCTGGCCTCTTCATCTGAGGTGATCAAAAACGCCAGTCTGCCGCGATGATTCGGGTACTGCGCGACAAAACGTTCCGCCGCCACCACCATCGCCGCCAGCGAGCCTTTCATATCTGCTGCGCCGCGGCCGAACAGCATGCCGTCGCGGATGGTCGGTTCGAACGGGGGGTTGATCCAGCGGTCGGCGTCGCCTGCCGGGACCACGTCGGTGTGGCCGGCGAAGGCCAGCGTCTCGCCGTGGCCGCGCCAGGCCCAGAAATTCTGTGTATCGCCGAAATCCATCGGTTCAACGGTAAAGCCGATCGCACGCAGGCGTTCAATCATTAACGCCTGGCATCCCGCATCATCGGGGCTAAGGGAAGGGCGGCGAATAAGCTGCTGAGCCAGCTCAATGACCGGGCAAGACATAGACTATACCTCGTTAAACTGCTGATAACTTGCTTCACTAAAACCCAGCAGCATAGGACGACCGGGCGCGCAGAGCAATGGGCGTTTGATAATCGCCGGCATTTCCAGCATCAATGCGGCGGCGGCGTCGGCATTATCGATGCTGTTGCGCAGCGACTCGTCGAGTTTGCGCCAGGTGGTGCCGCGGGTGTTCAGCAGCGCCTGCCAGCCCAGTTCGGCAATAAAGGTATCCAGTTGCGCGCGGTCAAGGCCATCGGCGCGGTAGTCATGAAACTGATACGCAATCTGATGCGCTTCCAGCCAGCGACGGGCTTTTTTAATGGTATCGCAGTTTTTAATTCCGTACATGGTGAGCATAGATAAACCTTTCACATTCAATTAAGCGGTTAACTCAGATATTTCCGAATATATAAGTCTTACTGAAATAATACGTGATTCAGATGAATAAATATAACTTTTTACCGGGTATCTCGTTCAATTGACGGCGTGGTGAAATTTTGCTCATTCGCGGAAGTGATGTGAGGCTATTAACAATATTGCGAAAATGTTGCCTGAGAGTGCTCTGCGTCACATAATTTTTACATACGAAACGGCATAGTGGCGGCAACCAGAGGTTTTATCTCTGTCAGACGTCCACAAGACAATCAGAGCAATAGGGGAGCACAACTTCCCATCAGCAATGAAGTTATATAGAATCGACCATAATAATAAGAGAGGCTATTATGATTGAACATGAACTGGGGAACTGGAAAGATTTTATTGAAGGCATGCTTCGTAAATAAATTTCCGCAATGTGAGCAGGGGAATAACGCGAAGTAAATAAGCGCGTCATGGTTCTGAACACATAAAGAAGGCGACCTTAAGGGTCGCCTTTTCTGTTATTAAGGCTCGCCGCCAACGCCCGACGGCTTATTGCGGACGCTCCTTCAGCGGAAAGCGGCGACGTACCAGCACAAAGAACAGCGGCACGAAAAAGATGGCCAGCACGGTGGCGGAGATCATCCCGCCCATCACCCCGGTACCGACCGCATGCTGGCTGCCGGAACCGGCCCCGGTGCTGGTCGCCATCGGCAGCACGCCGAAGATAAACGCCAGCGAGGTCATCAGGATGGGGCGCAGGCGCTGACGGCAGGCCGACAGCGTGGCGCTGAGCAGATCCTGGCCTTTCTCGTTCAGCTCGTTGGCGAACTCAACGATCAGAATGGCGTTTTTCGCCGACAGGCCGATCACCGTCAACAGGCCCACCTGGAAGTAAACATCATTCTCCAGGCCACGCATCCAGGTCGCCAGCAGGGCGCCAATCACCCCGAGCGGGACCACCAGCATCACCGAGAACGGCACCGACCAGCTCTCGTACAGCGCCGCCAGGCACAGGAACACCACCAGCAGCGAAATCGCGTACAGTGCCGGCGCCTGAGCGCCAGAGAGGCGTTCCTGGTAGGACATGGCGGTCCATTCGAGGCCAAAGCCGGTTGGCAACTGCGCGGCCAGCTTCTCCATCATGTCCATCGCGGTGCCGGTACTGATACCCGGCGCCGCCTCACCGACGATCTCCACCGCCGAGTAGCCATTGTAGCGTTCCAGACGCGGTGAGCCTGTCTCCCAACGTGAGGTGGCGAAGGCCGAGAACGGCACCATCGTGCCGCTGCTGTTGCGGACATACCAGAGATTGATATCGTCTGGCAGCATCCGGTATTTCGCCGCTGCCTGGACGTAGACTTTCTTCACCCGGCCGCGATCCATAAAGTCGTTGACGTAGCTCGACCCCCACGCGGTTTGCAGCGTATCGTTGATGTCGTCAATGGAGACGCCCAGCGCCTGCGCTTTACGCTGATCGATATCGACCTGCAGCTGCGGACTGTCGTCGAGCCCGTTATGGCGGACCCGGGTCAACAGTGGGTTTTTGCCGGCCAGCTCAAGCAGCGTATCGCGTGCCGCCATCAGCGCATCGTGCCCCTTACCGGCGTGATCCTCAAGCTCCATATCGAAGCCTGCCGAACTGCCGAGGCCGCTGATGGCCGGCGGGCTGCTGGCGATGACCCGCGCTTCGTTGATCTGATTAAACGCTTTGGTGGCGCGTTCAATAATGGCAAAGGAGGAGCCGGTTTCCGGGTCGCGCTGGTCCCAGTCTTTGAGACGCACAAACATGCGGGCCACGTTCTGCCCGTTGCCGCCGGGGCCGGAACCGACGGTGGCAAATACCGATTCGACGTTCTGCTTCTCATTATTGAGGAAGTAATCTTCCGCTTTTTGCACTACTTTCAGCGTCTGCTGCTGAGTAGCGCCGCTCGGCAACTGGACCGAGGTGGTGAACATCCCGCGATCCTCCAGCGGCAGGAACGAGGTGGGCAGATGCAGGAACAGGAACACCATCCCGCCGAGCAGGACGACGTAGATCAGCATCCAGCGCAGCGAGCGGTGAAGAATTTTGCCGACAAAGGTTTCGTAGCGGCTGGCGCTGCGGTTGAAGGTGCGGTTGAACCAGCCGAAGAAGCCTTTTCTTTCATGGGATTCACCTGGCTTAACCGGCTTGAGCAGCGTGGCGCAAAGGGCCGGGGTGAGGATCATGGCCACCAGCACCGAGAGGACCATCGCCGCGACGATAGTGATTGAGAACTGGCGATAGATGGCCCCGGTGGTGCCGCCGAAGAAGGCCATTGGCACAAACACCGCCGACAGCACCATGGCGATCCCCACCAGCGCGCCCTGAATTTGTCCCATCGATTTGCGGGTCGCCTCGCGTGGCGACAGGCCCTCCTCGCTCATGATGCGCTCGACGTTCTCCACCACCACGATGGCGTCATCCACCAGCAGGCCGATCGCCAGCACCATCGCGAACATCGTCAGGGTGTTGATGCTGTAGCCACAGGCATACAGCACCGCAAAGGTGCCCATCAGCACCACCGGCACGGCGATGGTCGGGATCAGGGTGGCGCGGAAGTTCTGCAGGAACAGATACATCACGAGGAAGACCAGCAGGATCGCCTCCAGCAGCGTTTTGACCACATCAGTGATGGAGGCCTTTACGAAGGAGGTCGTCTCGTAGGCGACTTTATATTCCAGACCGTGAGGAAAATACTGCGACAGCTCATTGAGGCGATTGATCACGCGCTCCGCCGTGGCCATTTCGTTGGCGCCGGAAGCAAGCTTAATTCCCAGGCCCGAAGCGGCCTGCCGGTTGTAGCGGCTGAGGTAGTCGTACTTCTCCGCCCCCATCTCGACGGTGGCGACATCGCCCAGCGTCACCTCTGAACCATCCTGATTGACGCGCAGGGTGATATTGCGGAACTGCTCCGGGGTTTGTAGCAGAGATTGCGAGTTGATGGTGGCGTTTAGCGCCTGCTTATCGACCGAAGGCGTCCCGCCAAGCTGGCCGACGGCAATCTGGGCGTTCTGCGAACTGATGGCGTCGGTCACATCCTTGGTGGTCAGCTGGTAGCTATTGAGCTTCGCCGGGTCGAGCCAGATGCGCATTGAGTATTGCGAGCCGTAGGCGTCGATATCCCCCACGCCGTTGACGCGGCTGAGCGGGTCCTGAATGTTACTGGCGACGTAGTCGGCAATATCTTGTTTATCCATGCTGCCGTCGGTGGCGACGAAGGCGAGGGTCAGGATATTGGTGTCGCCGGTCTTGCGCACCGTCACCCCCTGGTTTTGCACCGCCTGCGGCAGTTTACGCATCGCCGACTGCAGCTGGTTCTGAACCTGCTGCACGGCTTCGTCCGGGTCGGTACCGGCGGTGAAGCTGAGGGTGATCGTCGCCTGGCCAGTGGCGCTGCTCTGGGATGACATATACATCAGGTTATCGAGGCCGGTCATATTCTGTTCGATAACCTGGGTGACGGTATTCTCCAGGGTTTGCGCGGAGGCGCCGGGATAGTTGGCGGTGATCCGCACGTTCGGCGGGGCGAGGTCGGGATACTGTTCAACGGGAAGCGACAAAATGGCAAGGGTGCCCGTCAGACATAACAGGATTGCCAGCACCCACGCAAAAATGGGGCGATCGATAAAGAAATTCGCCATCAGAATAAAGACCTCATATGCACATTTTTTTGTTATTGCACAGCCTGTGCCACTTTAGCGCCAGCGCCTCCGGCAATCGTGGAGAAATTAAGGAGATAGTGTAATTTATCATGTTGCTTTTGCCGTATCGTAAAGAAACCTCGAACTTTCCTGCCAGCAGGCAGTGAGTCTGCTTTGCAGCCTCAGACAGGCGCATTATCTCTTGCCGGTGTGAAACCTCATTTCATTTAAGTCAAAAAAATTGATCCAAAACGGATTCTCTCCAGAAAAAGTTTATCCTGGGCATTTGGACATTGTTCCGGCGCCGTCTTGTCGGGTAATAAATAGTCATGCGCATTGAGGGGTTATTCACCAAGAAGACAAAAGGAAGCCATGAACCACTTTATTTTGAGCGATAGTCGAAAATGTATCGGCTGCCAGGCCTGCGAAGTGGCCTGCGTAATGGCGCATAACGAGGAACAACACGTGCTGACCCCGCAGCGCTTTTTACCTCGTATCACCGTCATCAAAGCGGCGGGCCAGCGTAACGCTATCACCTGCCGCCACTGTGAAGACGCCCCCTGCGTCCGCAGTTGCCCCAACGACGCCATTGCCCAGTCCGGCGACAGCGTTCAGGTCAGTCAGGAGAAATGCATTGGCTGTAAATCCTGCATGGTGGCCTGCCCGTTCGGGGTGATGCAGGTGGTGGTGACGCCGCAGGCTGCGGGCCTGGTAAAGGCCAGCGCGCTGAAATGCGATCTGTGCCAGGGCCGCGAGGCGGGACCGGCCTGTGTGGAAAACTGTCCCGCGCAGGCACTGACCCTCGCCGACGATGAGACGTTGACCGCGCTGGCGAAGCAGCGGCGACTGCGCTCGGCATGCCAGGAGGTGCAGCCGTGGCAGCGCGGTACGGCGACCTGCAGCCAGCCCAATGTTGGCGCGAAGGTCAGGCAAATGGCGATGACGCCGCCGCGCGGGGAGCCGGATAAGCTGGCGGCGGAGGCGCGTAAGAGCCACTTTGAGGAGATCTATCAGCCGTTCACCCCGGCGCAGGCGCAGCAGCAGGCCGCCCGCTGCCTCACGTGTGGGGAACACAGTATTTGCGAATGGACCTGCCCGCTGCATAACCATATCCCGCAGTGGGTCGAGCTGGTTAAGGCGGGGGATATCGCCGCCGCGGTCGCGCTTTCCCATCAGACCAACTGCCTGCCGGAGATCACCGGTCGCGTCTGCCCCCAGGACCGGCTGTGTGAAGGTGCCTGCACCCTGCGCGATGAAAGCGGCGCAGTCACCATCGGCAACATTGAGCGCTATATTTCCGACCAGGCGCTGGCCAGCGGCTGGCGTCCGGACCTCTCGCAGGTTAAGCCGAGCGGTAAGCGGGTGGCGATTATCGGCGCCGGGCCGGCCGGGCTGGCCTGCGCCGATGTGCTGGTGCGTCACGGCGTCCAGCCGGTGGTTTTTGACCGTCATCCGGAGATTGGCGGTCTGCTGACCTTCGGCATCCCGGCGTTCAAGCTGGATAAATCGCTGCTGGCCCGGCGGCGGGCCATTTTCAGCGAGATGGGTATCCGCTTTGAGCTCAATTGCGAGGTGGGGAAAGATATCCCCATGGCGACGCTGCTGGCCGACTATGACGCGGTGTTCGTCGGCGCCGGAACCTATCGCTCCATGAAGGCGGGGTTGCCGAACGAAGAGGCCCCCGGCGTTTACGATGCGCTGCCGTTCCTCATTGCCAACACCAAACAGGTGATGGGGCTGGCGGCATCGGCTCAGGAGCCTTATATCAACACTGCCGGGCTGAACGTCGTCGTGCTGGGCGGCGGCGATACAGCGATGGACTGCGTGCGCACCGCGCTGCGTCACGGCGCCCGCCAGGTGACCTGCGCCTATCGGCGGGATGAAGCCAACATGCCGGGCTCGAAAAAAGAGGTCAAAAACGCCCGCGAAGAGGGGGCGGTCTTTGAGTTTAACGTCCAGCCGGTGACCCTGGAGCTGGACGAAAGCGGACGAGTGAACGGGGTACGCTTTTTGCGCACCGAGCTGGGCGCCCCGGACGCGGGAGGAAGACGCCGCCCGACGCCGATCCCCGGCAGTGAGTTTGTTATGCCGGCGGATGCGGTGATCATGGCCTTTGGCTTCCACCCGCACCGCATGCCCTGGCTGGAAGCGGCGGGCGTGGCGCTGGACAGCCAGGGGCGCATCAAAGCCGGCGTCGAGAGCCGTTACCGTTACCAGACCAGTCAGGAGAAGATCTTTGCCGGCGGCGATGCCGTGCGCGGCGCAGACCTTGTAGTGACGGCGATGGCGGAAGGCCGTCACGCGGCGCAGGGGATTTTGGACTATCTGGCGCTGAAAACGACGCCGCTTCACTGACGACAAACCCGGCCCCGCAGCGTAGTATGAGGGCGTCCTTTTACGCTGTGGGGTCGGTATGTCACTCAATATTCACGTCATTAAAGATAAAATCCTCTCTGAGAACTGGTTCGTACTACGCAACATGACTTATGAGCTAACGCGGGCGGACGGCAGCGTCGTGCGCCATAAGCGCGAAGTCTACGATCGCGGCAATGGCGCCACCGTACTGCTGTATAACCGCCATAAGCAGACGGTGGTCCTGGTGCGGCAGTTCCGGGTCGCCACCTGGGTCAATGGCAATCATGACGGCATGCTGATTGAAACCTGCGCCGGGCTGCTGGACAACGACGAGCCGGAAGCCTGCATTCGTAAAGAGGCGGTGGAAGAGACCGGCTACGAAGTGGGCGAGGTGCGTAAGCTGTTTGAGCTGTTTATGTCGCCAGGGGGCGTCACCGAAGTGGTGCATTTCTTTATCGCCGAGTACAGCGACGCGCAGCGAACCACCAGCGGCGGCGGGGTGGATGATGAAGCCATCGAGGTGCTGGAGCTGCCTTTTAGCCAGGCGCTGCAGATGGTCGCTGACGGTGAGATCCGCGACGGTAAGGCGGTCATTCTGCTGCAGTATCTGCAAACCTCCGGCCTGATGTCGGGGAACTCTGACAAATCCGATTGAGTAAGCAGCTGCCGTTGTCCAGGATAGGCGCCGTGGTCGGGTTTATCTGGGGTCGGGCGGTTCATGCTTTTTCGCATCATTTATTTCCTCTTTCTGGCGGTGCTGCCTTGCTCGCAGGCATGGTCGGCACCGACGCAGCAGCGCTTCAACGACTGGCAGGTCACCTGTAACAACCAAAATTTCTGCGTCACCCGTAACGTGGGGCTGCATTATGGGCTGGTGATGACCCTCAGCCGCAGCGCCGGGGCGGTGACTGACGCCAACCTGCGTATCGAACTGGGTGGCACCGGCAATCCGGTGGCGACGCTCGCGCCAATAGCGCCGCGCCTGCTGCTGGATGGCAAGCCGTTGTCCCTGACCGACAAGCGCTGGCACATTGAAGATAAGCTCATTAAAACCGCCGACAGCGTGACGATCGATGCATTTCTCCAGCAGGTTCAGGAGGGGAAAGCTCTCTCGCTGGCCAATGGCCTGCAGAGCATCTCCCTGCAGGGGTTGAAAGCGGCTCTGTTTTTTATCGACGATCGGCAAAAGCGGGTAGGCAGTGAAACGGCCTGGGTCGGCAAAGGGGAAGAGCCGCCGCTCAGCGTACCGCCGGCCCCGGCGCTGCGCGCAGTGGCGACCGCGGAAACAGCGCAGTCGCCGCTGGGGCGTGAGGAGCTCAACGATCTGATGGACTACGGTAATGAGCGGATGACCAACAGCAACTGCTCCCTCGATCCCTTCCGCCGTGAAATTCGCGTTACTGCGCTGACGGATGACAAAGTGCTGCTGATGACCAGCTGCGAATCCGGCGCGTACAACACCGTCTGGCTGGCCTGGCTGGTCTCCCGCCAGCGGCCCTATGTCGCCCGTCAGGTGCGGCTGACGCTGCCGTTTCAGCCACCGGGCGAGGCACCGCGGGAGATCGAGCTTATCAACGCCAGCTACGATGATCGCCGCCATGAGCTGGTGACCCTGGATAAAGGCCGCGAGGCCGGCGATTGCGGGATCCAGACCCGCTGGCGTTTTGACGGCCAGCGGTTCAGTCTCTCCCGCTACGCGCAGCAGCCGACGTGTGATAACTGGCAGGGGCCAGACGCCTGGCCCACGCTGTGGATCACCCGTTAAGCACCTGCTCCGCGGTGGCGACGATATGGTCGACCGTAAAGCCAAAGAACGGAAACAGCTGCTCTGCCGGGGCGGATTCGCCATAGCCGGTCATGCCGACGATCTTGCCTTTTAAGCCGACATATTTATACCAGTAGTCCGCTATCCCGGCCTCGACCGCCACCCGGGCGCTGACGTCCGACGGCAGCACCGACTCGCGCCAGGCCTCATCCTGGGCATCAAACACATCGGTGGAAGGGAGCGAGACGACCCGCACATTCACCCCGTTCGCCAACAGTTTTTCTGCGGCCAGCACAGTGATCTCCACTTCCGAGCCGGTGGCGATGAGGATCAGGTCGGGCTTCCCGCCGGCATCTTTCAGCACGTAGCCTCCCCGGGCAATAGCCTGCACCTGTTCCGGGGTGCGCGGCATCTGCGCCAGGTTTTGCCGCGACAGGATCAGCGCCGTTGGTCCGTTCTGGCGCGCAATGGCCGCCTGCCAGGCGACGGCGGTCTCCACCTGGTCGCAGGGGCGCCAGGTGCTGAAGTTCGGCGTCAGACGCAGACTGGCCAGCTGTTCCACCGCCTGGTGCGTCGGGCCATCTTCCCCGAGACCGATGGAGTCATGGGTATAGACCATGATCTGCCGGGCCTTCATCAGGGCCGCCATGCGCGCGGCGTTGCGGGCGTACTCCACGAACATCAGGAAGGTAGAGGTATACGGAATGAAGCCCCCGTGCAGGGCGATGCCGTTGGCCACCGCGGTCATGCCAAATTCGCGCACGCCGTAGTGGATATAGTTGCCCGCAGGATCGTCTTTAATCGATGTCGAGCCAGACCAGATGGTCAGGTTACTCGGCGCAAGATCCGCCGAACCGCCCAGCAGTTCCGGGAGATGCGGGCCGTAGGCGTTCAGCGCGTTTTGCGAGGCCTTGCGGCTGGCGATTTTCGCCGGCTCGGCCTGCAGTTTCGCCACGTAGTCGCGGGCGGTCGCGGCAAAGTCTTCCGGCAGGGTGCCATCCATGCGGCGAGTCAGCTCAGCGGCCAGCTCCGGAAACTGCTGCTGGTAGGCGGCGAATTTCTCGTTCCAGGCGTGCTCGGCTTTTTCGCCGCGCGGACGCGCATCCCAGCCCTGATAGATCTCTTTCGGGATCTCGAAGGGCGGATATTTCCAGCCCAGCTGCTGGCGGGCCAGGGCCACCTCTTTTTCGCCCAGCGCCGCGCCGTGAGACTCTTCCGACCCCGCTTTGTTGGGCGAACCGAAGCCGATGATGGTCCGACAGATAATCAGCGACGGCTTATCTTTCACCGCCTGCGCTTCCGCAATGGCCTGTTTAATGGCCTGCGGATCGTGACCATCAATGTCACCGATCACATGCCAGTGATAGGCGCGGAAGCGTTCGGCCGTATCATCGGAAAACCAGCCTTCAGTTTTGCCGTCGATGGAGATGCCGTTGTGATCGTAAAAACCGATCAGCTTACCCAGTCCGAGCGTACCGGCCAGCGAACAGGCCTCATGGGAGATCCCCTCCATCAGACAGCCATCGCCCATGAAAACCCAGGTGTGATGGTCGATAATCTCATGACCGGGGCGGTTAAACTGTGCCGCCAGGGTGCGTTCGGCGATGGCCATGCCGACGGCATTCGCCAGCCCCTGGCCCAGCGGGCCGGTGGTGGTCTCCACCCCGGGGGTATAGCCATGCTCCGGGTGGCCCGGCGTTTTTGAGTGCAACTGACGGAACTGCTTGAGTTCTGACAGCGGCAGATCGTAGCCGGTCAGGTGCAACAGGCTGTAGAGCAGCATCGACGCGTGGCCGTTGGACAGAATAAAGCGGTCGCGGTCCACCCAGCCAGGGTTCTGCGGATTGTGCTTGAGAAAATCGTTCCACAGCACTTCGGCAATGTCTGCCATCCCCATTGGCGCACCGGGGTGGCCGGAATTGGCTTTCTGCACCGCGTCCATACTCAGGGCGCGGATGGCGTTGGCAAGCTCTCTTCGGGACATAGTTTTCTCCGTGAGACTAAAGTGACAGTTTGGCGGCAAGCAGATCTTCCAGTTTGCGCTGATCGACGGCGAACAGGCGGATCCCCTCCGCCAGCTTTTCGACCGCCATCGGGTCCTGATTATGTTCCCAGCGGAACTCCGCCTCGCTGAGCGGCACCGGGCGCGGCAGGATCTGGCTGGCAGGGATCAGTTTGCGCACCACCGGGGCGTCGCTGGCCTGCAGCTCTTTTAACAAGGGCGGGGCGATGGTCAGCCGGTCGCAGCCGACCAGGGCGAGGATCTGTTCGGTGCGGCGGAAGCTGGCGCCCATCACGATGGTGGTGTATTTATGCTGTTTGAAGTAGTCATAGATATTGCGCACCGATTTCACCCCCGGATCTTCCTCCACCACGTAAGGATCCAGCGGCTTACGCGCCTGATACCAGTCATAAATACGCCCGACGAAAGGGGAGATCAGATAGACCCCGGCTTCGGCGCAGGCCCGGGCCTGGGCGAAGGAAAACAGCAGCGTCAGGTTGCAGTGGATGCCTTCTTTTTCCAGCGTCTCGGCGGCGCGGATCCCCTCCCAGGTGGATGCCAGTTTGATCAGGATCCGCGACTTATCAATGCCCATCTCCTGATACAGCGCCACCAGATGGCGCGCCTTCTCGATGCTCTTCTCCCGGTTGAAGGAGAGCCGGGCGTCCACCTCGGTGGAGACCCGGCCCGGAATGCTTTTGAGGATCTCCGCGCCAAAATTGACCGCCAGCTTATCGCAGGCGTGAGTCACCTGCGCTTCACGGCCGCCTCCTTGCTTTTTCGCCCAGGCGATGGCGTCGTCAATGAGTCCGCTATAGGACGCCAGGCCGGCGGCCTTCAGCAGCAGGGAGGGGTTAGTGGTGGCATCTTCCGGATGATAGTGGCGAATGGATTCGATGTCGCCGCTGTCGGCGACCACGGTGGTGAACTGCTTGATGCTGTCTAGCTGATTCATAGATAAGTCCTCCTGGAACAAGGTGTTACATGAGTGCTTGCCGGTATGCGGTATAAATAGTGATGAGGTACATAACCAAAAAGCATAGCAGACGGGGCTATTATTGGCGGCGAATCCGGGTAACATAACCGCTATAAATTGATAACAACCAGATCATAGCGATGGCCAGAGTTTGGCGGTGTTCAAAGTTTATCGCCCCGCCAGGAGGGATACTGTCTGCCACTGAAAGGTGAACGACAGGATGGTCATCACGCTTTTCCCCTACGAACGATACGTGAAAGAAAGGAATAGAAAATGGATGAGCAGTTAAAACAGAGCGCCCTCGACTTCCACGAATTTCCGGTTCCCGGAAAAATCCAGGTCTCGCCGACCAAACCTCTCGCCACCCAGCGCGATTTGGCGCTGGCCTACTCGCCGGGCGTCGCGGCCCCCTGTCTGGAAATCGAAAAAGATCCGCTGGCCGCCTACAAATACACTGCCCGCGGCAACCTGGTGGCGGTCGTCTCCAACGGCACCGCGGTGCTGGGGCTGGGGAATATCGGCGCGCTGGCCGGCAAGCCGGTGATGGAGGGCAAAGGCGTCCTGTTTAAGAAATTCGCCGGCATCGATGTGTTTGATATCGAAGTCGATGAGCTGGATCCGGACAAATTCATTAACGTCGTCGCCGCCCTTGAGCCGACCTTCGGCGGTATCAACCTGGAAGATATTAAAGCGCCGGAGTGTTTCTACATCGAGCAGCAGCTGCGCGAGCGGATGAATATTCCGGTTTTCCATGACGATCAGCATGGCACGGCGATCATCAGCACCGCGGCGATCCTCAACGGTCTGCGCGTCGTCGAGAAGAATCTGTCCGACGTGCGGATGGTGGTCTCCGGCGCGGGCGCGGCGGCGATCGCCTGCATGAACCTGCTGGTGGCGCTGGGGATGCAAAAGCACAACATCGTGGTCTGCGATTCGAAAGGTGTCATCTATAAAGACCGTGAACCGAACATGGCGGAAACCAAAGCCGCCTACGCAGTGGAAGACGACGGCAAACGTACGCTTGATGATGTGATCGACGGCGCCGACATTTTCCTCGGCTGCTCTGGCCCGAAAGTGCTGACTCCGGAGATGGTGAAGAAGATGGCGCGCGCGCCGCTGATCCTTGCCCTGGCCAACCCGGAGCCGGAAATTCTGCCGCCGCTGGCGAAGCAGGTCCGCGATGACGCCATCATCTGTACCGGTCGCTCCGACTACCCTAACCAGGTCAACAATGTGCTCTGCTTCCCGTTCATCTTCCGCGGCGCGCTGGACGTCGGCGCGACGGCGATCAACGAAGAGATGAAGCTGGCGGCGGTGCACGCCATTGCCGAGCTGGCCCATGCTGAGCAGAGCGAAGTGGTGGCCTCCGCCTATGGCGATCAGGATTTAAGCTTTGGTCCGGACTACATCATTCCGAAACCGTTCGACCCGCGGCTGATCGTCAAGATTGCCCCTGCGGTGGCGAAGGCGGCAATGGATTCCGGCGTGGCAACGCGCCCCATCGCTGATTTTGACGCCTATATCGAGAAGCTGAGCGAGTTCGTCTATAAAACCAACCTGTTTATGAAGCCTATCTTCTCTCAGGCGCGCAAAGAGCCGAAGCGCGTGGTGTTGGCGGAAGGGGAGGAGACCCGGGTGCTGCACGCCACTCAGGAGCTGGTGTCGCTGGGGCTGGCCAAACCGATTCTGGTGGGGCGCCCTAGCGTGATTGAAATGCGCATCCAGAAGCTGGGTCTGCAGATCAAGGCCGGCGTTGACTTTGAGATCGTCAATAATGAATCCGACCCGCGGTTTAAAGAGTACTGGAGCGAGTACTACCAGCTGATGAAGCGCCGCGGCATTACCCAGGAGCAGGCGCAGCGGGCGGTGATTAGCAACACCACGGTGATTGGCGCCATCATGGTTCATCGCGGTGAAGCGGATGCGATGATCTGCGGGACTATCGGCGAGTACCACGACCACTACCGCGTGGTGCAGCCGCTGTTTGGCTATCGCGACGGCGTCAGCACCGCCGGGGCGATGAATGCGCTGCTGCTGCCGAGCGGCAACACCTTTATCGCCGACACCTATGTCAATCACGATCCCTCCCCGGAAGAGCTGGCGGAGATCACCCTGATGGCGGCGGAAAGCGTGCGTCGCTTCGGTATTGAGCCGCGGGTGGCATTGCTGTCGCACTCCAACTTTGGTTCCGCCGACTGCCCGTCAGCCAGCAAGATGCGCAAAACCCTTGAACTGGTGAAGGCGAGCGCCCCGGAGCTGATGATCGATGGCGAAATGCATGGCGACGCCGCGCTGGTGGAAAGCATCCGCAACGACCGCATGCCGGACAGCCCGCTGAAGGGATCGGCCAATATTCTGGTGATGCCGAATATGGAAGCCGCCCGGATCAGCTATAACCTGCTGCGTGTCTCCAGTTCGGAAGGGGTGACCGTCGGACCAGTGCTGATGGGGGTGGCGAAGCCGGTGCATATTCTGACGCCGATCGCCTCCGTACGCCGCATTGTGAATATGGTGGCGCTGGCGGTTGTCGAAGCGCAAACCGAACCGCTGTAATCTCGTTTTTTTCCCATTAACGCGCGGAGAGTTTTCCGCGCACAATATCAGGCAGGCCGGCGAGTAAAAACGCTGAGCCTGCCTTTTTAATTCCGCCGCATTATTATTTTCTCTCCTGAGTGATCCACTTCACCTTTTAACCCCACTTGCCGAAATTTGTTATTTGCCGCGCTGAAATACCGTCACCATGAGGACAGATTTCAGGGGGGCAATCAGTCATGGATAAAGAACGCATTATTCAGGAATTCGTACCAGGCAAACAGGTCACACTGGCGCATCTGATTGCCCACCCGGGAGCGGAGCTGGCGAAAAAGATCGGCGTACCCGAATCCGGCGCGATCGGCATTATGACGCTGACACCGGGGGAAACAGCGATGATCGCCGGCGATCTGGCGATGAAGGCCGCCGATGTGCACATCGGTTTTCTCGACCGGTTTAGCGGCGCGCTGGTGATCTACGGTTCGGTCGGCGCGGTGGAGGAGGCGCTCCAGCAGACCATCGGCGGGTTAGGCCGCTTATTAAATTATACCTTGTGCGAATTAACGAAAAGTTAATTGAGAGCGACCATGAAGCGTATTGCCATTGTCGGCGCCGTCGGTGCAGGAAAAACCACATTATTTAATGCCCTGCAGGGAAATTATTCCCTCGCCAGAAAAACGCAGGCGCTGGAATTTAACGATCGTGGCGACATCGATACACCCGGGGAATATTTCAGCCATCCTCGCTGGTATCACGCCTTAATTACCACCCTGCAGGATGTGGACACCCTGATTTATGTCCATGCGGCCAATGATACCGAAAGTCGCCTGCCTCCCGGGTTACTGGATATTGGCAGCCGAAAGCACCTTATCGTGGCGATCAGCAAAACGGATCTGCCGGATGCCAACGTCGCCGCGGTGCGACAGCTGCTGGACGGGATGGGGTTTCAGGCGCCGGTTTTCGCCCTCAACGGTTGCGATCCGCAAAGCGTCGCGTCGCTGGAAAATTATTTGAGTGAGCTCAGCCAAAAGGAGGAAGGGCCAGGTGAAGAAACTCATTACCGCTAACGATATTCGTGCCGCCCACGCGCGCGGCGAACAGGCGATGTCAGTTGTTCTGCGCGCCAGCATTATCACCCCGGAAGCGCGCGAAGTCGCCGAGCTGCTGGGATTCACTATCACCGAGGATGATGGCGCCGCGCCGGCGGCGACAGCGGCGGACAGCGACAAAACGGAAAGCCAGCGGATCCGCGAAACCATCCTGGCGCAGTTGCCGGAAGGCCAGTTTACCGAAAGCCTGGTGGCGCAGCTGATGGAAAAGGTGATGAAGGAGAAGCAGTCCCTGGAGCAGGAGGCGATGCAGCCAGGATTTGACTCCGTGACCGGCAAAGGCGGCATCAAAGTGATCGACGGCAGCAGCGTGAAGTTTGGCCGCTTCGACGGCGCCCAGCCGCACTGCGTCGGCTTAACGGACCTGGTGACCGACCAGGATGGCAGCAGCATGGCCGCCGGATTTATGCAGTGGGAGAACGCCTTCTTCCCGTGGACGCTGAACTACGACGAAATCGATATGGTGCTGGAGGGCGAGCTGCATGTGCGCCATCAGGGGGAAACGCTGATTGCCAAAGCAGGGGACGTCATGTTTATCCCGAAAGGCGCCAGCATCGAATTCGGTACCCCGTCGACGGTGCGCTTCCTGTACGTCGCCTGGCCGGCAAACTGGCAATCGCTATGAACGATTTCATTACCGAAGCGTGGCTCAGAGCGAATCATACGCTCAGCGAAGGCGGTGAAATCCATCTTCCTGCCGACGCTCGCCTGACGCCCTCGGCGAGGGAGCTGCTGGAAAGTCGGCATCTGCGGGTCAAATTTCTCGACCGCCAGGGGCGCCTGTTTGTCGAGGATGACGAACAGACGCCGCAGCCGGTGCATGTCCTGACCAGCCGCGACCATCCGCCCCAGGCCTGCTGCGAGCTCTGTCACCAGCCAGTGGATAAAAAGCCGGACACCCTGACCCACCTGACGGCCGATACCCTGGTGGCGAAAAACGATCCGCGGCTGGCCTTCCGTGCGGTGCTGGACAGCACCATCGCTCTGACGGTGTGGCTGCAAATTGAACTGGCGGAGTCCTGGCAGCCGTGGCTGATGGATATCCGTTCGCGGCTGGGCAACATCATGCGCGCCGACGCGCTGGAGGAGCCGCTGGCGGCGCAGTCGATAGCCGGATTCAGCGAGGGACAGCTACACCGTCTGTCCCATCAGCCGCTGCGCTTCCTGGGCCACGATCACCTGGTGCCGGAGGCCCGCCATGGGCGCGAGGTCGCGCTGCTTAATCTGCTGCGCGGCAAAGTCCGCGAGGCGGAGGTGACCGCGGCGCAGGTGTTTATCACGCCGCAATTTGCGGTCCGGCGCGCCGATATTATGCAAGCGATCAACCGTCTCTCCAGCGCGGTCTACGTGATGATGATCCTGGGCGTGACGGATTCGCCGCCAACCCTCAGCCAGCTGCAGCAGCACCTGGGAGGTGAAGATGATCATTGACCAATGCCGCAAACTGGCGCTGCGCGCCCCCGCCCGAGTGGTGTTCCCGGATGCGCTGGACGTCCGTGTGCTGAAGGCGGCGCATTATCTGCAGCAGCAGGGCCTGGCGCGTCCGATCCTCGTCGCCAGTCCCTTCGCGCTGCGGCAGTTCGCCCTTGGCGAACGTCTGCCGCTGACCGGAGTGCAGATCATTGATCCGCACAGCAACCTGGCGATGCGCGAGGCGTTTGCCGCCGCCTGGCAGGCGCGCGCCGGCGATAAAGCGCCCGCCGATGCCGTCGACAAGCTGGCCGACCCGCTGATGTTCGCCGCGGCGATGGTTAGCGGCGGTGAGGCCGAGGTGTGTATCGCCGGGAATCTCTCGTCAACCGCCAGCGTGCTGCGCGCCGGTCTGCGCCTTATCGGCCTGCAGCCGGGGTGTAAAACGCTCTCCTCGCTGTTTCTGATGCTGCCCCAGTATGCCGGCCAGCCGCTGGGGTTTGCCGACTGCAGCGTGGTGCCGCTGCCGACGGCGGCGCAGCTGGCGGATATCGCGATTGCCAGCGCCGAGACCTGGCAAGCGATCGCTGGCGAAGCGCCGCGGGTGGCGATGCTGTCTTTCTCCACGCACGGCAGCGCCCGGCATCCCTGCGTCGCTAACGTCCAGCAGGCCACGGAGATCGTGCGTCAGCGGGCGCCGCAGCTGATGGTCGATGGCGAGCTGCAGTTTGACGCCGCCTTCGTACCCGACGTCGCCGCGCACAAAGCGCCCGGCAGCCCGCTGCGGGGGCGGGCCAACGTGCTGGTCTTCCCGTCGCTGGAGGCGGGCAACATCGGCTACAAAATCGCCCAGCGGTTGGGAGGGTATCGCGCCATCGGGCCGCTGATCCAGGGCCTCGCCGCCCCGCTTCACGACCTCTCGCGAGGCTGTAGCGTAGAGGAAATTATCGAACTGGCGCTGGTGGCGTCGGTACCGCGCCAGACGGACGCAAGCCGGATCCCCGACTCGTCCACGCTGGTTGAATGAATGGTCCCCTTCAGGACCCCTTATGAGAGGAAAACACAATGGAAGCATTAGGAATGATTGAAACCCGGGGCCTGGTTGCACTGATTGAGGC
>OGES01000637.1_pt1 | contig 33007 bp, 10 predicted proteins | sample 1570711 | NCBI WGS metagenome assembly OGES01 (sample SAMEA2582133, study PRJEB24529) | metagenome | biome: Human gut stool | place: China | collected 2011 | reverse complement strand
CGAGATTCGAACTCGTGGTAGAGAATAACCCCTACGACAGTTTAGCAAACTGTTGGTTTCAGCCACTCACCCACCTCTCCAGTGGTTCGCTTTTGCGAGTGCAAAGATATATCAGATATTTCAGTCTGCCAAATTTTTTGGGATGTTTTTTTGCAGTTATTTTTCACAATATATGCAAGTCGTTGTCTGTCAGCGGTGGTTGCGGAACGTTGTGGTTGCGGAGTTTTGCAATGCGGCAAATTTTAAGTATGTTTGCATATGCATCTCGGCAGAGCAGGCCCAATCAAGTATGGATGCTTTGCGCTCGATTTGCACTGTCTTATGGTGAAAAATAAGGATATGGGAGAAACTGCGATATCATTGGTGGAGTTCAATCGGCGCATCGGCGGCTTGCTGCACGATGCGTCGGTGCAGCGGTGCTGGGTTGTGGCTGAGACAAGCGACGTGCGTCAGAGCGGCGGTCACTGCTATCTTGAGTTGGTGCAGAAGGATGCACAGACGGGGCAGACGCTTGCCCGTATGCGTGGCATTGTCTGGGCGAGTGTGTATGCCCGTCTGCGTTGTGAGTTTGAGAGGGCCACGGGGCAGCCGTTTGCGTCGGGAATGAATGTGATGGTTGAGGTCAGTGCCAATTTCCATGAGCAGTACGGGCTGTCGGTGGTGATAACCGGCATCAATCCCACTTATACGCTCGGCGACATGGCCCGTCAGCGCCTGGAGATACTCAACCGGCTGAGGAGCGAGGGCATAATCGATATGAACAAGCAGTTGCCGTGGGCCGACGTCGCTCAGCGTGTCGCTGTGATTTCTGCCGCTGGCGCTGCCGGATATGGCGATTTTATGAATCAGCTTCACAACAACCCGTCGGGCATCAAGTTCTACACGTGTCTTTTCCCGGCGGTGATGCAGGGGCAGAGCACGGTGACGTCGGTCATCGCCGCTTTGGAGCGCATCAACGACTATGCCGATCTTTTCGACTGTGTGGTGATAATCCGTGGTGGCGGCTCGACGAGCGATTTGAATTCGTTCGACAACTATGACCTTGCTGCCAACGTAGCGCAGTTTCCGTTGCCGGTGATATGCGGCATCGGGCACGACCGCGACAATACGGTGGTCGACTCGGTGGCGTCGGTGAGGGTGAAGACGCCCACGGCTGCCGCAGAATGGCTGCTCGACCGCGCGCAGTCGGCTCTCGACTATGTCAACGCACTCACAGATATGGTGGTCGACTCTGCCACGCAGATGCTTTCGGGCGCGCGTCAGCAGCTGGCATATTTCACAAGCGGCATTCCGTTGATGGCTGATAATATTGTGGTGCGCCACCGCGCACGTCTTCAGCAGATTGCCGCGGCGATACCTGTTGTCGCTGCCCGGCGCATCGACGGCGCGGGCAAGGATTTGGCGTTTGCCTCACAACGGGTGGCGATGGCGGCACGGCAGTGTGTGGCTAACGAGCGGCAGCGCGTGACGGGGCTTGAGAAGCAGGTCGAGCTGCTGTCGCCCGACCGCGTGTTGCGCCGTGGCTATTCGCTGACGCTTCGCGACGGACATGTGGTCACCTCTGCCTCGTCGCTCCGTGCCGGCGACAGTCTCGTCACCCGCTTTGCCGACGGCGAGCGAACGTCGGTGGTGGAGTGAGGTTCTTGAAGAAAAAAGTTGATTGTAAATGGATTAAATATAATGCTATGAAGCTTGAAAAAGGGATATATGAAAATTTGATAGACAGCAAATTGGCTGCCGGCATAAAAGTTAGTGAAGAGAATGGACTGATTTGCAGCAAAGATGCGATGGATTCTGCGGAATCGTCAAGGATGCTTGCAGAATATCTTGCGGAGGCAGTCAGAAGAAAATTGGATGACAGCGAAAAGTCGTTGGAGGATAAAAAAGATTTGGTTAATGCAATCCTTGATACGGAAATCTTTGCTGGCGACAAATCTGCGATTGTCGAGACCAATCTTCTTACGGAAGTCATGGACAGGCGGGAAGCGGCAGAGCGTAAAGCTGTCAAGAGGGAGGCGCTTCGGCCGCGCACGGGTTTCCGTGTCAGCAATCTTTTCACGGGAGGGCAATCGGCTGTGCAACTTGGACATGAGATTGTCAGAGACATTGCATCCGCCGACAGAATATGCATTATTGTGTCGTTTCTTAGATTGTCGGGAATAAGGATGCTGCTTGAAGATTTAAGGCGGTTTTGTGAGGTTGATGGACATAGATTGCAGATAATAACGACTACTTATTGTGGGATAACAGAGGCAAAGGCGGTGGAGCAACTGGCGTCATTGCCAAATACGGAGATAAGGATTTCCTATAACACCGAGATAGAGCGGTTGCATGCCAAGGCTTATATTTTTGTCAGAAATTCAGGCTTGAGCACGGCTTATATAGGGTCATCAAATCTCTCCAAGTCGGCTCAGACAGATGGCTTGGAGTGGAATCTAAGGGTGACGAATGTAGAAAATCCGCATATCATCAAATCTGCTCTTGCCACATTTGATATGTATTGGAACAGTGAAAATTTTGAGGATTTCGGAATTGGGGGGATTGAGAAATTCAACAGAGAGTTGAAGAGACAACGTGATGCCAAAGATCCGCAAAAGCAGTTTGAGATGTTTAATCGTTATCAAGAGCTTCCGCATCAGAAACAAATACTTGACCGACTGCAGGTGGAACGTGAGGAGAACGATATTTGGCGTAATCTGGTTGTTGCGGCTACGGGAACAGGAAAGACTGTAGTTGCGGCATTCGACTATAAGCGTTTCCACGAACACAACCGCAATAGAAGCCGATTGTTGTTTGTGGCTCATCGTAAAGAGATTTTGAAACAGTCGGAACGTACATTCCGGAGCGTGATGTGTGACCATAACTTCGGAGAACGATGGGATGGGGAGTCTAAACCCGTCGCAGGTTTGGATCATTTGTTTATTTCGATAACAATGCTGAATAACCGGATGGACGACACGTTCAAAGAATTAGGCGCCGATTATTATGACTATATAGTTATTGACGAGGTGCATCATGCCGCGGCCGACAGTTATAAGAATATTATCTCGTTCTTTAAACCGAAAATTCTTCTTGGACTTACGGCTACACCGGAGAGAATGGATGGTCAAAGTTTGTTGCCGGATTTCGGAGGCAGGATAAGTGCTGAAATCCGTTTGCCACAGGCTCTTGACGAGGGCTTGCTGACACCGTTCCAATATTTCTGTATTTCGGACACTGTAGATTTGAGAGAAGATGGATTGATGCGTGGCGACAAGCTGATTGTCGATAAGCTTAGCGACAAACTTTGTGACGGGGAGCGTGTAAACTTGATAGTTAAGACGCTGGGACGGTATTTGCCCGACGAACATAATTGCCGGGCATTGTGTTTCTGCTCCGACAAGAGGCATGCACAATTCATGGCGGAGCGCTTCGCGGAAAATGGGCTGCGGTCGGGATGCCTGACATCGGATGTAAGTGCGGAAGAGCGGGTAAGGCTCAATTATGCCATACAAAAAGGTGAAATCAACTATCTGTTTGTGGTCGACATATTCAATGAGGGTGTTGATATCCCGGAAATCGACACTGTGCTGTTTCTGCGTCCAACCGACAGTTTGACGGTGTTTCTGCAGCAATTGGGACGAGGCTTGCGCTTGTGTGAGAGCAAGGACTGTCTGACGGTGTTCGACTTTGTCGCTCAAATGAACAGGCGTTATGATTTCTCTGAAAAATTCAGAGCTCTGTCGCTTCAAAAAAAGGCTGACGTTAAAAAGCAGATTCAGGAAAACTTCCCGGATTTACCGCATGGCTGTGCTATTTTTATGGAGCGCAAAGCTCGGGAATACGTCTTGCAAAATATTCAGAAGGCAACGTTCCGTAAAAACATATTGATTGATATGTTGAGAAAGTGTGATGGCACACCGACTATATCTGAGTTTCTGAAGGACAATAGTTTTGATGTCCGAGTGCTGTATAATAAGAATTGCTGGACAAAAATTAAAAAGGAGGCGGGAAAATGCACTTATGACGAAGACCGTCTGACTAAATTGTTTGAAAAGGGGATAGGGCGATTGACGCATATTAACTCTGCTTCCCAAATCCGATTTATCCGTAGGTTCTTGAACGACGGCTGCAGCTGGCAGATGTCGGATAGAGAACGCTGTTTCGCCACGATGCTTTATTATGCGTTGTTTCAAGAACCTGTCAAGAATCTTGGATTCGGAAATATGCAGGAGGCGCTTGAGACGATAAGAAATTATCCGTTGTTCGTTCAAGAAATAAGAGAGCTGACCGACTATATTATGGAAAACCTTGAATTCCGGACATCTGTGCTCAGCGAAGCTTATCCATCAGCTCTTGAATTGCATGGTTGCTACAGCCGTGAGGAGATATTCATTATATTTGGCCTGCAGGATGAAAATAAGCAGAGGAAAGGTCATGTGGCAGGATTGCAATATGTGGAGGACTGCGATACGGAGTTGTTTTTTGTCACGCTCAACAAATCAGATAAAGATTTCTCGCCAACGACACAGTATGACGACTACTTTATCAGTGCCGACAGATTCCACTGGCAGTCGCAGAATCGGGATTCACATGGGAACAGAGGCGACCGTTATGTCCACAACAACGGACGGCGCTTTATGCTGTTTGTAAGGGAGAACAAGCGCGACGGTTTCGGCAACACTTCTCCGTATTACTGTATGGGCATGCTCGACTATCTTGACTCATATGGCGATTTCCCGATGAACATACGCTGGCAGTTGGAACAGCCAGCGTTGCCGCAATTCATCAAGGCCGTATAAGCAGTGCTATCTCCTGGGCGCACGGGGTTATCTGACGATGACTTTGGTGGTGCCGAAGATGTAGAGCCCGGGCTGGAAGTCGCTGTATGTGGCAATGCCGGGCTGCACGTCAAGGATGCGGTAGAGTTGACCCGCTACCGTTACCACATTCAGTCTTGTTGCCATCGTGCTCTCGATGCGCACGCGCTGGTTGCCGATTGCGCGGACGGTTATATGGTCTTCTTTCTGTGTGTCATCCTCGTTCTCTTCCATGTCGGGCATAATGTTGTCGGCATTCTGTTCGGCGATGTTGATCACCGAAGTGTAGTCGTAACGGGCGTTTGACCTCGTTGCCGTCGGCGACATATATGTGCGGAACGGCGTCACTGTCGACAGCGATGAAGCGTCGTCGAAAGCCGTGCCGCTGTTGTTCATTCCATACACATTGCCGTTGCTCACATTGATGGCGGAGAAAGTGCCGAGGTGAGAGTATTTTCCGCCTACCATAGTTGCCATGCCTTTTGTGACCGGGATGGTTATTGCGCCGTACGACGTGTCGCCGGTGTGGTTGTCACCGTAGGCGTTGAATGTCACGGTCTGTGCGTCTTCCCAAGCCCCGAAAATATCGTTGTAGAACGCACTTGAGAGGTCGAACTCATAGTAGCGTGCACCAGGGAAACGCACGATGTAGGGCACTTCGCCTGCAAGACGCAGGTAGTCGGGGTAATTGTGTGACGTCGCATAGTACGGGTTGGCATACTGGTTGTAGAGCTTGTCGGCGTAGTTGTCGACGAAGAACGTATTTGCGAAAGTGTAGGAAACACCATTTGTCAAGGCATTGCCCGAAGCGTCGGTAGGGGAGAACAAGGCTGCGCCAGGACGCTGGAACACTGCCGACGGAACGTTGCCCTCTGAGGCAATCGATGTCAGTCCGCGTAGCCAATATTCATGGTGTAGCGAGTGGATGTTCTGACTTGGGTTGTCGGTTTCCGCGTCCGACGGCGAGCCGTAGAAATGCGTTATCTCTCCGTTGAGCGATGCGGCGACCTTGTCGACGGTGAACGGCAGGCAGATGCCTTCCCATGCGCCTTTGCTGTCCTCGGCATAGTACATTGGTCTGCGCACATACCATGCGCGGTCGTTGACGTTGAAGGCGATGGGCACGCAGAGATTGTTGTTGTTGCAAGTCTCTCCATCTCCGTTCTCGTTGTCGGGAGTGCGCTCCACGAGGTGTAACAGAGTGGTGCTGTAGCCGTCGATGCCTTTTGTTATATGGTGTCCGTTTATCAAAGCCTCTCTTGTAGTCTCGTTGTAGTTGAGAGCTTTTTCCACCACGTCGTAAGCCTCGTTGCCTGTTGCCTCGTCATTATCGGCGGTGTAGACAAGGAGATTCTGCGTTATGCCGGCGTCCTCTTTCACAACGAAGTCGTTGAAACGGCTGGCGTTGTCGTCCATAGGAGGGTAGAAGATGCCACCGACTGTTTCCGTCGCTGCAGGAAGGTCGTGCAGGCAAGTGAAGTCGACAGCCGTGGTAGCAGAATCGTGCACGTAGGTGCTCATAGTGATTGAGCCATTGTTGTAGGCGTTGTAGTGGAACGCGTCGAGCGTCGTGTCGCCGTAGTAGGCTGCTGTGCGGTACACGCGGTTGCTCATATAGCTGTTCTGGTGCGAAGCGATATCGCGTGGGTAGTTGTCGGGGTTGTGCTGAAGCGACTGTCCCCAGAAGAGGAAGTCGTTCATCGGCTCGGTGCCGCTGTTGTTGGCGTTGAACAGAGGCGTGTAGACAACAGGCGTTGGGATGCTGCCGTCGGCGTTGTATTTTACGCGCGGCGCGTCGAGCGGGTGCGTCTTGTCGTGACGGGTCTCCACCTGTTCGTAGTTGGGGATGTCGCCACCCTTGCCGATACGCAGATATGTGATGCCGGTGTTGTTGCCGGTGATGGCATCCGTGCGGCACGCATACTGATAGTCGCCGTTGGCATAGTAGGCTGACACGTATTTCAGAATCTCATTGTCGGCGTCAGCCTCAGTGCTTGATGTTGTCGGCTCGGCGCGGTGGCGAGCGCGTAGATAGTACTCGTTGAGGTCGTATGCCACCCGTCCAAGTCGGAAATCCTCCGTGGTGTATCCCTCGTATGGAGAGCCATCCCAGCGATAGACAACAGGCGTCGATCCGCTTTTGCCCGATGCCGGCGCATACTCGAAGCAGCAGTGGTAGTTTCCGATTTTGCCGTCGGCAGTCAAGTTGGATATTTTTCCGGAAGCAAGTCCGAGGTTATATATGTTGCCAGAACTTTCGATGCTGTTGAAAAGAGATTTTCCCGAAGGGATGCCGCTGATCACGTGACCGTCGCCATGCAGGATTCCCGCGAAGTCGGAAATGTAGTATCCGCCCTTGTCGGTTGCTTCCAGAGCAATGTCGTTCTGCAGGAAGAACTGAGCTTTTGCGCCATATCGCGGAGCGTTGCTGTCAGTTCCGATAGAGTCGACGAAAGCGACAAATGCAGAGAGGTCGCTCTTGTCGGAAATGTAGATTCGCGGTTCCGGCAACGGGTCTGATTCCGTAGTGTCAAGGCTTTCCTCATTGACGCGGGTTATCGCCTCGGCAAGGTGCAGGTTTATTCCAGCCTTGTGGGGATCCATGCGGTGGTAGTTGTGCACGACAAACTTGTCGGCGTCGTGCATGCCCACCTCCAGGATGTCGTTGAGTCCCGTTATCGAGACACCGAGTTGAATGCCGTAGCCGTTCATATAGTAATAAGCAGGGACGTCGAGAAGGTCGTCGGTCTTGTCGTAGTGACAGCCCGCAAACAGACCTTTGCCATTTTCATCGGCTTGGTTGAAAGTGTCGTAGCCTGTTGCCACGTTGTTGCTGATATTTTCTTTAGTCCACGGCGTGGTGTCTTTAAACTCCCACTTGCCGTCGGCTCCCATTTGCCGCTTTCCGATGCGCCAGTAGTAGCCGTTGACCGCAAACGACTGGTCTGCGCTGACCACGATGTTGTCTTTGGTTACGCGCACCATCTCGCCCGGCAGCGCGCAGTTTCCGATAGTGATTTGTCCGCTGACGGTTGGTCCCTGCACATATTCGATTGTCAGATAGATTGTGTAGGTGTATTCGCGCTGAACGTAGTATATCGTAGGGTTGCTCTCGTCGATTGTGACGTCGGAGATGTTGTCCACCTTTTCATACTTTTTGTTGGCAGTGTTGTAGGTGAACAGGCTCTCAATCTTCACAAACTCTTCGGTCTGAGGTTGGTAGTAGGTGTTGTCGGCATCGAGGTTTCCCGATTCCACCAGTTCGTAGCCAGACTCGGTCTTCTTGTAGAATTTACCTGTGTTGGTGTATATCGGCTTGTTGTCGGTCTCGCTGACATAGTCCTCATAGGCAGGCGCCTTCAGCACGAGCGTTGCCATACTCTTTCTGCCGAGGTGCTTGTCGAAGTAGTCGGGCTCAACGTAGTTTGTGTTGTCGACCATGTCCACCAGACGGAACGAAATCTTGGCATCCTCCTTCAGCCCTGCGGGCAGCGAGTTGTTGAAAAGGGTGGCTTCGTCGTCGCCCTTTTCTCTCATCGACAGCAGTGCGGCAAAGCCTTTCGACGCCTTGTCGGGATCGTCGATGGAGGTTGCGCCTGAGAAGTTGTTGCTCTCCGCGCCGCCGACATATAGTTTGTAGCCTCCGGCAACTGCGTCGGAATAGTATGTCTTGTCGGTTTCGTTGGTCTCGGTTCCTGTGAGATAGTTTCGATATTCCAGGTCGCTTGAGTATTGGCTCTTGTCGTCGGGATGGCCGCTGCGCATCTTCCAGTTGAAGATGCTTATAGGCTGGGTGCTCTTCAATCCGGCGAGAACGGTGAGTCCGTCCTTGTTGTCGCTGTCGAATTCGATCGGATTCTCTTTCGACGACTTGAACGTGTATCCGGAGATGTTGACATTGTAGTAATAATGGAATCCGGTGACATACCAATAGTGAACCTTCACGTCGTCGACCGTCTTGTCCGATCCGGGCGCGGTGATGGCATGGTATCCTGTCGGGAAACAGTCGTCGACGATGTATCGGCCCTTGTGGTATGGGAACACAAAGTTGCCGGTGGTCTCGAGGAAGTCCTCCTCGTGGGAGTCGCCGTCATGCCGCTTGTGATTGTTGTCGGCATACACATAGCCTCCGCCCTCATCCTCGCGTACGTTGATAAGGTTCATTTCCACAACGCCGTAGATTGGGCCGTACAATTTGTTTTCCACCACTTTTTTACGGTCGGAGTCGTATGTTTCATGACAAAGTTGAATCTTCATTGCGTATCCCGAAGCGATGCCGATCATGTTCATCGCCGTTCCGTCGTTTCGTTTCTGGAACTCTCCGAACGGATCCTCGGCGTTTTCCTTGTCCTTGTTGGCGTTATAGTCGTCGATGTAGTGCTGCTTGACGCCCTGGTACGACATTCCGGCAAAGGCAGTGTTGTCGGTAGAGGCGGAGGCAAGATGACCGTTGCGGTTGCGCCACATCCCGGTGTTGAAATCCACATTCGACTTTATTGCGCTTACATAGAGGATATTGTTTGAGAATCCCATGTAATTGCGGGCTTTCGTGCTGTATCTGAAGTCCGTGTTGTTGTCGGGCTTCGCTTCCAGATTTCCATTGCTGTCAAATCGGATGTCGTTTGCCACCATCTTGATTTCTCCGACACGGGCGATGGAGTAGGGCGTCTTGTTGACGTCGTTCACCGTATAGTCGCGGGCGCCGAGCAGAGAGAAGCAGTTGTCCTCCAGACGGATGATGTCGAGCCGCTGGAATGTGTTCAGAATCTTTGGATTGTCGATGGTGTGTCCGGCAAATCCATATCCTGTCAGGTCGGCGCTGCGGAAACCCTGGGCATACGACAGGTGTCCGTCGCCGAAGATGCCGCCCTCGCTGTCGTATTCGTAGAACTCATTTTCTCTGATTCCCTCAAGTCCCGACGGCGGAGTTGCGCCCGATTTGAAGAAATATTTGTCCTGCAGCGAAATGTAGCGGTATGAGTATATGCCGTTGGCGGCATCGGCGTCGCTGGCATAGTGCTTGTAGTAATAGCCGTATAGGTCGGTGCCGTCGGGCAGTTGCACCGGTCTGATGTCTTGGTGGGAGATGGTGATATGTTCACTGTCCTTGTTGTCGCCGACAAGTACAAGCGTGTTGCCGCAGAATCCAGCCGTAGAGCCGCCTGGCAACAAGTTAAGATCATCGCCGTTGCCGTTGGCGATTATGGCATAGTCGAGATTGTATTTGTCGGTTAGTTTCAGCACGGTTGTGTTGTTGGCTAATACCGAGCCTTGAGCCACCGAATATCCGCCGCCATAGACAGCCTCGTCAATGGTGATGTTGACGTTTTCCCAGCCCACCGACGGCGCGGCGGAAACTATCTTCTTGAAGTAGTGGGCGCGGTTTGCGTCGGTAATCGTGTCGCGCATGCCGTTGCCGTTGTCGATAGCCACGATGTCTTCGTAGACGCCCTGCGATATCCACTCGTCATTAAGCAGATATATGTGCTGCTTGATGGCAGGTGTCTTTTCCTTTCCGTTGTCGTTCTCAACTCCAAGATTCTTCCGGTCGGCGCGTTTAAGCTCATATCTGCCTCGGACATGGTTTTGGCGGTTGGTCGAGTAGTAGGTTGGATATCCCACAATCACCTGAGTGGAGCCATACACATAGCCCGAATACGAGCCGCCCGTGACGGCGCGGAATATGTGGCCGTTGAGCATCTTGATAGTCGAGTAGCCCACCACGTTGCCCTGCTGGCCTCCGCCGTAGATGAAGTTGGCAGAGACGCCCAGACCTTCCGGATTGCTGTCGGGGTCGACCACGCCGCAAGGCAGAAACTTGTTGCCGTCCATTTTTGGCTCGGAGCATTTCACCGATTCGCCGATTGTCACGTTTGCGATTCCGTATACGAAGCTTTCCATACCGTATCCGGCACCGTAAACGTTGAGTGCGGAATATTCGGCAGCCTTGACCAGCAGCTCGTTCGACTTCTCCAGCTTGTCTCTGTCCTTTCCCGCCAGCATGTCGCTCTGCAGGTTTATGCAGACGTCGCCGACGATTGTTCCGCTCTTGAAGCATCCGCCATACACATTTCCGCCGATGTATGCGCCGTTTTTCTCTTTAGGCATAAATTTGTTGCGGATGTTGAGTTTGATGAACGGATATTCAGAGTCGGCATCGCCGAGCAGATATCCGCCCCTGTGCTTGGCCTTGCCTTTGTAGTCGTAGTTGGTATTGTTGCATCCGCCCACAATCTTGTCGGTTATGGTCAGCCCTTCCGGAAATGTGTATTCAAGCACATTTCCTATTTTGCCGCTTGTCTTCGGCATAACGTTCATATTACCGCGGTTTCCTCCGCAACAGAACGTGCCGATGATGCAGTTTGTCAGTCCTTCTCCAGTCTCGCTGCCGTTCCATTTGAGCGAGCCTTGTATGTCGGTCTCCACCGGTTGGAAGTAGAGGTCGAGTAGGTGCGGATACACAATCGGACGTTTGCTTTTTTCCGTTGGTAGATACACTGTGTTGATGTTTGCGTTTTCGGAGTCGTTGATCCAGTCGATAGGCTCAGCAAGATCCAGCTCCTGGGTGTAGTCGTAGATGTCGCCGTTCAGCTTCTGGAACATATTCATGAAGTCGTTGTCCTCCGACGTCACAAACAGCTCCTCGCCGTTGCATCCCATGAACACGCCGCCGATACGTACGTGGCTTCCTATGTTGACGCTGATGTCGCCGACAGACTTGTCGGCATCTTCCGAAGCCCCGTAGGCAAGCATCTTCAGCACGGTTGCGGAGTTGCCGCCGCCATACACGTTTCCGTCGATGCGTACCGTGTCGGATGTAGACACACCATGGATGTTGATGCTCACTTTGTTGGTCAGCGGACGCCATGAGTTGATGTTCACCATCTTCACCGCGTCGCTTGTGGCTTTTAACTGCGTCATGTTCTCGCGCATAGGCACGGTGTAGACCAACGGCACCGTCTCGGAGTCGGGGTCGTTGGGATTGATGGGATAATACTCGTTGACCGTCACATTTTTGTTTCCGTTTCGGTCGGTGGCATACAGGTAGTTTCCGTTGCCTGCGCCATACACGTTGCCAAACAGATGACCGCCGTAGATGTTGATGGTGGTTCCTGTGCCGCCGTTGTCCATGAAGTAGCCATTCTTGTTCAGTCCCACGTTGACATATCCCGACACGTCGTTGCCGCCATACACGTTGCCATGAATGAAAATGTCGGCATTGCTGTAAGTATGGGGACTTGTAGCCGGCTTGTTGTCGCCAATTCTCACAGTCGTGCTCTTAAGCACATCGCCCATAAATCCGCCTCCGAAAATGTCGTGGCAGTCGATGGCCTTCAGCTCCACGTCGGTTGAGTTGACTGAACTGTAGGTGCCTCCTCCGAACACACGACGGCAGAACACGCCACCGGAGCCCACGATGTGCGTGTCGCCGAACACTTTGCCTGAATATCCGCCACCGATGATGTCCATCACCGAGTAGCCGTTGAAAAAGTGCTTGTATTCCTCGCCTTTCACGATGTCGATGCCTTCGAGGATGCTTCCTCGTCCTTCCATTTCCACGTTTACATACGTGTCACCCATCACGATGGCATTTTCACCGAATCCTCCGCCGAACACGCTGAATTGCGGTGTGCCGATTTTTTCGTAGATTTCTTTCCACTCAATGCTTTCAAAGAAATTCTTGCCGGTGTCACGTCCAGCCACCATTTCTGTGCTGTTGTAAAGGAGTCCCTTTGTCATGGTGATATAGGAGTTGTTGCCCACAACGGATGCTATTTTTCCGCCTCCGTAGATATTGTGGTTCACTTTGAACTTACGTGCTTTAGGGTCGTACTGCGGAGAGTAAATCGTTCCGTCTACGATGCTGGCAGGACTCCATGTGCGTGCCTGTACGTTCCATAATGCATGTGCCTGCACTTTGCCTCCAAGAATCAGCAGGTTGGTGTTGCCGGTTACGTCGGCAGATGTCACCGCCACGCTTTCGCTGCCATTCTCAGTAACGGTTTCGACGCTTCCCAGACCACCTCCGTGAGCGCTTTTTCCTAACCATCCGTCGTAGATTGTCAGCAGGGTGTTGCCATACACAGTGCCGTTCTGGCAGCCGCCAAAGAAGTCTTCCATGAGAGTGGGGTAGGTATCGTTGTCAACGTCGGGATGCACCATGTTGGCGTCATCGCTTGGAGAGAGAGATTCTTTCGTTGTGTCGTCCCAATAGGGGTAGTGCATCACAGGGCGGTCGAGGATGAGACACGAGTTGCCGTAAACACCTCCGAGACTCTTGCTGTCGGCACACTCAGTGACAACACGCCCCCTGCCGCCAGCAAACACCTGCGACATCAATGATCCTCCACGGATGTTTACGAGAGTGGTGCGGTTTGTCGGGGATAGATAGTTGTCGCGGGTGAACACCGCAGCGTCGGCTTTTTTGCTGCCTACATTCGCCAAATCGCCGCCGCCGTAGACTCTGCCGAATATCAATGTGCGTTCAATCAGTCCGAGTCCATTACGGAATTTGTACATTTTGCCATAGATGTGCACTTCGGTTTTCTCTACATGCGCCATGTCCGGGAAATCGATGAAAACGCCGTTTCTTTTTACCGATTCCACACCGGAGCCTCCTCCGTAGACACTATGATTGACATCGCCTCCCTTGATGAAAACCATTGATTTGCCTTTCACCGAACCGAAGTCATAGCCGCTTCCGCTGGAGAAGTCGCCATAGGGCAGCGCTCCCAAACCAGCACCAAAGATGTCGTGGCAGCCAAGTTGACAGTCGGTTTCCACATAAGTGTCGCCCGTTACATATCCGGCATAGCCGCCGCCATGAATCTGAAGCAGCACGAGTCCGGGCACACCGATTTTCCATGCAAAGCGGCTGATATGATAGCGGCGGAATACGCCTGGATCGTTCTCGCCGCCATCATAGCTGCCGAAATAGAGTTTCTTGTCTTCTTTCGACAACTTGAGATAGTCGTCGTAGATATCTTTTTCAAGGTCGAGATATGTTTTATAGTCCTTGTTTTGATAGAGATAGCGGTATTTTATGCCGTCGATTGTTATTATGCCGTCGTCGTCAAGTCTTGCTCCAGGCTGCGCATAGACTTCGGTTTTTCCAACGGATGTGTTGACACCATACCCCGCGCCGAACAACGAGAACGAGGGGTGTTCAACGTGAATGCTGTTCAGGAACCAGCAGAGCCCCTGTACAGTGGTGTTTTCAAACATACTTATGGTTTTCCCCTTTGAGTCCTTTATGTCGTCGAGGGGGGAGTGGTTGATTATAACGACAGTCTTGCCGGTGTTGGCAACAGAGGCTGAGCCGACATGGCAAGCCCGGTTTCCTCCGCCGAAGATGTTGTAGGTGGTGGAGAAGGTGAATCTGTCCAGATCGAAGAATTTCTTGGTATTCTCATTGTTTCTGATTCGATTGATGGCCTCCTGCGCAAGCGGGTCGCCGATGTTGTCGAGCGACGGTGCTTCGTTGATAGCATAGGCAATCCGTCGGAATTCGTTATTGTCGTTGCAGATAGGGCTGCTGTCAGACTCGGCGTCCAGCCATGTGGTAATGTTGCCGTTGATGTCGGCTTTGCGGTTCCACATCCAAGAGCCTCCGTCAAATTGCACTTTCGTGTTGCCAAGAATATTGGCATAAGTGCCGGTGTCGGCTACGTCCTTCTTGCCAAGCACCTCGTCGACTGCAGTCAGCTCGTTGTCGATGTCAATGTCGCCGTATCCTCCGCCATATACATTGCCGCCCATCATTCCGCCCTCGATGTGCACAAAAGTGTTGCCGTCGACCGTTCCGTATTCGCAACCGCCGTAGATGTCGCCCCAAACGCATGGCACCACATTGTCGGTGCCGCTGTCAACGCCCGGATTGCTGTTGACGATATGCACAAGAGTGTTGCCGTTGATGCGGCCGATGTTGTAGTATTGGTTGGCTTCAGCCTTTTTGCAGCCCACACCTCCGCCATACACGTTTCCAAAAATGTTGCCGCCGCGGATGTTGACAAACGAGCGGTAGCCATCAGCCTTGTAGCTTAAGAATGTGCCGTCGGCTTGGTTGAGCGTCGAAGCGCTTGTCAGCAAGTCGGGCGAGTAGTAGTCGGAAGGTTTCATCTCTTGGAAAATGCCCACATTGGCATTGTCGCCGCCGCCGTACACGTTGCCGTAGATGTTGGCGTCGTCGGCAACCTCCACCATGGTTGTGCCGATGACACGCGCCACGGTTATGAAGTGGGTTGAAGAGGCTGTCTCGGGCTCCAGTCCGGCACTTCCTCCAAACACGTCGCCATGGGTGAATGCTCCGCACATATATACCTCCGTGTTGCCGCCAATCTGACCTGTGGTGTTGTCCTCGGTTGACGCAATGTCGCCGAAGCCGCCGCCAAACACACGGCGGATAAACGTTTTTCCGTCGACAGTGACTTTGGTGTTGCCAGCCACAGTGCCGGCATATCCGCCGCCCAACACAGCCCATACGGTGAAGTTGGGCACTCCCATCGAAAGGTCGAGAGAAGGAGCGTTGGGGCCGTATTTTCCATAGTCGCCGTCAACGTTGACGGTTACATCGGTGCTGCCAACTGTCGTCAGCCGTCCGTATCCGCCGCCGAAGACGCTGAAGTGAGGATTCTCGTTGTCGGTGTACGACTGTTTCCATTCGTCGGTTATCAGCAGTTCGTAAGGCGTCATGCCTTTCTGCATCATCACGGTGGCAAGGCCGGTGCCGTCGGCAGGGGTTGTTGTCACATTGCCGTCGGCGTCTTTGTATGTGCCCACGTTGCAGGCAAGATTGCCGCCGCCATAGATGTTGTGGGGATTCAGGAACTTGCCGTTGGCATAGAATTTTGATTTTTCGTATACAGTGTCCTCCGTGGCAGGCTCGTCGCCGGCGTTGTCGATGTCGGGATCCCAGATGTAGAATATGTTTTCAACCGGATCCCACATCTTGAACCATATCACATTAATCGAGAAGCTGTCGTCAATCGGACCGTGGCCTGCGCTTTGTGTGCCGCCCTCGTCCTGCGCCAGGGTCACGTTGGTGTTGCCGAGCACGTCGGCTGAAGTGACCGTGCCGTCTGTGATGTCGCCGTTTCCGCCACCGAACACCTGACCGGCGATGTTTCCGGCATATATGTTCACATACGTGTCGTTGGCAACTTGTGCAAGATTGCCTCCACCGAAAATGTCGCCGTAAATGAAAGGAGCCTGTTGTGTGCTGCCCGCGAACGACACGTTGGTATTGCCGACAACCAGTCCTACCCGCTCAGGATGCTGTGTGCAGCCGTCGCCGTCGGCAAACGCTTGCGAGGCAGGGCGCAGACGGCGTCCGTTGCCGCCGGCAAACACAGAGCCGCGGATGTCGGCGCTGTCGCCGATGACAACGTTTGTGGCGTTGCCGTCAAACTCAACAATCGCCATGTCGCCTCCGCCATAGATGTTTTTGTAGAAAGTGCCGCCCATAATGTTCACGCTCGACTGTCCGTATATGCGTGCCATGTCGGAAAGCGTCTCTACGTTGGATGTGCCCATCTCCTTGGCGTCGGCCACACCGTATCCGCCTCCGAATACCGGACAGTGGAAAATGCCGCCATTGATGTTGAGCTCCACGTTGCCATAGGTCTTGCCAAGAGCTTTGTAGTCGCCGGAATTGCCGCCGTAGGGGTTCTGCGAATAGAAAAAGTCAGTGCCTCGTCCGCCGGCGAATACGCCGTTCTTGCAGTGAAACTCTCCACCGTTGATGGTGAGCGACGCCACAGTCGCTCCGGTTTTTCCGTACACGTTGCCACCGCAACTGTTTGGCGTGGCAGCCGTGCTCGACCACAAGCCTTTGCTCATGAATCCGCTTCCTCCGCCATAAATGCCGTCGATAGGCTCTGTCGTTGAGCCGAACTCTCCACCGTTGATCACAATCTTGGTGCTTGTGTTGGTTGGGTCGACATAGATGAACGACTCGAAATCGTCGTTGTTGTAGCATCGATACGTCACCAGGCGGTCCTTTGCAACGGCATACGGACCATAGAGCATAACGTCGCCCGAAGCATTCCAGTAGGCAATGCTTTTATCGGGAGTGTGGCTGTCGGCGATGTCGTCGCCTTCACCGATGCCGTTCATACCGCCTGCGCCAGCACCGTAGATTCCGCAGAAGATGTTGTCAGTCTTCGTGTTGCCGGTAGGGAGAATTTCGAATAAGCCGCCGTTGATGGTGATTGTGCTGTAGCCATAGAACGGGTTGTTGACAATCACGTTGCCGGTATGTCCACGACCGGTGCTGCCGCCATACAGCTCGGTGACAATTACACGGTTGTCAATCCACTCGTCGTTGTTGTATTTTGAAGACGCCGGGTCGAGCAAGATGTTTGCGCGTCCCATATAGGTGTTGTTTGGCACGTAGTAGTCAGTGCCGTTGTAGGGGAGGATGAAGTCGCGCTGCGCACCCAGCGAACCGTTTACGACACGCGCCACCTTTCCGCTTCTGATTATTATGTCGACATCCGCATACATGGCACCCTCGTGGCTTCCGGCGAGAATGATACCGGCATCGTAGTCGCTCTTGCGTTTGCTTGTCTCTCCCTTGATTTCCCTTTCCGGGTTGTGGGCGTCGTTCCATTTGCGGTCGATGTCCATCTCGATTGTGCACTTTATGGGCTGATTGGGAGTTCCCATCACTCCATTGTAGTCCTTCTCGGAGGATGTCTGACGTCCGCCCGCGCTGATTGCGGAGTATAACCCGGACTTGATGGATATTTTGAAACCCTCCTTGCCGTGAGGCATCGACTGCTCGAAAGCCTCGATTCTCTCTTTTCTGTCCAACGGATAGAAACGGCCGTCGTTGTTGAAACCGCCGAAGATGTGGAATGCAGTGGTCACAGCGCCGTCGATGGTTCCGTAGTTAGGCGAGTTCTGCCCGAAACCGGTCATCTGTATGCCTTCGCCCATCTCAAGGTTATTGTATTGGCAGTAGATGATTTTGTAGAAATCACCGCCGTTGTTTGTGACAGGGTCGTTGTTGAATGTGATATACTCAAATCGGGTGTCGCCCCATATCGGCAGACCTCTTTCAGCACCCGAAATCTCGATGGTGCCTTTGTAGTCGGTGCCGTTCCATTCGCCTGTGATGGTGGCGTTGCGGAAAAGAGGGGACTCTCCCTTTGCTTTAGTCCATTCGTCAAGCTTCAGCATATTTTTGCCTCTGTTGTTGCTGGTTATGTTGAAGCCCGTGTATTGATTGTTGGTCACGTCGGCACCGCTTGTTCCCATCAGCACGATGATGTTTTCGTCCCAAGTACCCGTCTTGGCGAGCTTGCTGTAGGCGCCTTTCCACGTCTTCATCGCCTGTGTCGGGGAGTAGCCCCACTCCTCGTCGTCGTTGTCATCGCCCTGCGCGTAGGTTGTGCCGTTGATGCTCACCGCCTCAGGACATAGGTACACCACGATTGTCACTTTGATGTTTTTGCGGAAAATGATGTTGCCACCGCTCTTTACGGTAACAGTACAGTTGAACTGGTCCTTGTTGGTGGCAGTTTCCGGACGTACAAATTCGTTGGACGTTTCCGACAGCAAGGTTCCTTTGTTGTACCATTCGTATGTGATGTCGAGACCAAGTTCGTCGTTTGTGAAATTCTCTTTCGTGTTGTTCGTCACATTTATGATGTATGTGCCGGGCTTGGTTTCGTAATCGAGTTCGGCAGTGATGCCGATAGCCTCGACGAGTACGGTGTTGGTGCGCTGGCTGCCGTCGACGGTCATGGCGTAGACATACTGGGAGTATATCTGTCGCGGCAGGATGAATGGGTTGCAGGCAGTGCTGTTCACCTTTTCACCCTCAGTGTTGTCGGTCGATGCATACCAGTTGTAGACATCGGAAGTGGTTTCTCCGTCTTCGGTTGTAACGGTCAGCACATCGCTTGTGCCGCGCTCCGCCTTCAGGACAATCGAGCTGAAAGAGAACCGTTTGGAAGAGTTTGAATATGACCACGGCCTCTTGTCGAGGTTGTTTTGGGTGATGTACAGGTTGTTGAGGTTGGCAAACGCCTTTCCGAAAGGCTCGCCGGTGGAGGGGTCGGTAGCTGAGATTTCTTTTTCAACACCGTATTGGTTGTAGGTGTAGGTGTCGGCAGCTTTGTTGGCAGGAGTGTAGTACCATGTGTCCTTCACCTTGTTTGCAAAGTTGTCGGCGGCTATAAACGCCATCACGTTGGCTTTTTTGCACTGGGTGGTGTTGGCGCTTGTCTTCAAGCCGGCACCGTGCACATAGATGTTTCTTGGCCATACGGCATAGCCTGTTTGGTTGGCAAGTTTGCTTGCCGCACCGAAACCGCATGAAATCGTCACTTGTCCTTCCACCCCGTTGAGAGCAGCGTTCTGGAACATATCGATTTCCGTGTCTGCTGAGATGTTGAATATTCTCAGACTTACGAAGTTGTTGAGATAGCCGGCTATACCTCCAATTCTGAATTTTGTCTTTGTCGTGTAACTTTCGTTGTTGTCGGATATTTTGGAATTGCGGATGATGATGTTGCTGAGTTCCGCGTTCTGAGTCATGTCGGCAACCACAATACCCATCTTTACCGTGTAGTTGGCGTTGTTGAGAGGCGTGTGTGCCGCCTTCTTCTCTATTCTGGCATTGTCGATGATAAGGTTGGAGACAGATGCATACTCATTCTCGTTGTTGCCCTTGCCGTTGAGTCGGGAGAACAGACCCCACGAGGCTTCTTTTAGGTCGCTGAAAGTCCAGCTGATGAGCAAGTTGCTGACGGAGTGCCCGTCGCCGTCAAACTTTCCGGCGAAGAAATGTCCATCGGTAGCCTTCGCGATGCCTTGAGCCGTGCCGATAGGAGTCCACAATCCCTTGCTGAGGTCGATGTCCTTGGTGAGTTTGAAATACTTCTGAGAAAACATTTGTTGAGCTGCGCCATTGTTGACTTCATGCGCCAGTCTTGCCAATTCCATATCGTTGCTGATGAGGAATGGCTTTTCCTTGGAGCCGTCGCCCTCGGAGCCGTCGGGATAGAGCTGATAAGAGTCGGCATAGAAATGGTTGCCGTCGTAGTCAACGCCATAGGCTTTCGGCTCGATGCTGAAAGCGATGGTCTGCTGGGCATTGCCGGCAGACGTGATTGTCACCTCGCCGCTCTTGGTTTTGTTGGTCAGCGGCAGTGTGATGGTCTGTCCGCTGTCGGAAATGCCGTCGGTGACATTCTTGGAGTCCACTTTCCATGAGAAAGTGCTTCCAGCCGGGATGTCGGCGGAAACGATGGAATATGCGACAGTCCCGTTTTTGAAATCCCATGAGGCTTTGATGTCGTTGCTGCTTAATCCTTGAGCCATGGTCAGATTGACTCCGGCAATCAGAAGTATGAGCAGACAGGAAAAAACTCGTGATATGCTATGTGTTGAATGTTTTCTCATTTTTCAAACACTTTATTGTCGTTATCTATTGTTAGTCTATCAATAATTGACCCGTATAGGCATCCTCGTCGGCAAGCACATACAGGTAGCGTGGCTGTATGAGGATGCGTATTGGGTTTATCATCGCAGTCTTGCCTGTTGTGAGGCTGCTGAAATTATCCTTGTTGATGGTTATTCCGGATGTTACGTTCTTTCGGGTGACGATGGTGGAACCGTCCTCCGCTATGAATTCCACGTCGTATTTGACGTTGATGACAGGCAGGAATTTGGCATCGGGTATGGTGTAGATGTCGGCACCCCATTGCGTGTAGCCGGCAGATGTGACAATGGCGGTCCGGGTGTTGTCGTCGTAGTCCGCGGAGCCGTAGCCTTTGTAGACAATAGGGAATGGCGTCTCTACAAACGACTGACGTTTGATGTCGCTCCATGTTATTGCAGAGGCAGACCAACTTTTTGATGTTGTATTCCAGATGTAGGAACGCGATATTGTGCACGATGTGGAGAAGCTGCCTGAAAGCGTAACGCTCTTGATGCGGAAGTGGCGGATGGCGTTCATCTTGGTGCCGAGCATGAAGAGCAGCCTGTAGCCGGTGAGAGTCTGGTCGAATTTCAGACTGACTGTTCCGCCTCCGTTGCTATCGGAGATTGCCCCTTTGCTGCTCGGGACGGCGCAGATGATCGGCGCCGCCTTTGTGTCGTAGATTATCGGCACAGGGTCGCCGCCGTCGCTCATAGCGAACGGAAACGAGAGGGTATATGTATTGTTGGCGGTGCGCAGAAGCGTTGCTCTGTCGTTGTATGGCATATATGCGAAGAAGTCGAATGACGAAGCCTTGGTGTATTCGGTCCAGCGCTTCTTTGTCGCAGTGTCCCAGCCGTATGTCGCCACGTTGTAGGTGGCAGTTTCATTGTTGAATATGGTGTTTGCAGCCGACGCATAGCGTTTCGGCATGTCGTAGTATCCGAACGTGCCCATCGTTGCGGGATGGCGCGTAGGGTCGTAAGCCTCGTAGGGGTTGGCGCGTGTCGCTGTTTTTTGCGGTTGCGCCGAGAATGAGATGTATCCGTGGTTGTCGGCTTGCTGTATGGGCATGTCGGAACCCTCGCAGGCAGAAAGCGTTGCGAGAAGCGCGATAGCGGTTATTTTTGAGATATGCTTCATTCTTGTAGTCAATTCTTTTTACCAGTCTTCAGTGCCTGAGCCGTTGTTTTTAATGTCGGCGCCGGGAAGCCATTGTTCCACCATCAAATCGTTGAAAGAGATGCTGTCGCCGGTGTCTGACAGTTTGAAAATGTAAGTGTATTGGCTGCCTGCTTTCCACTGCATGTATTGCGCCGGCACTGTAGCCGACACCGTTTTTCCGCCAATGTTGATGGTTATGGTGTATGCTCCCTGTTCGTAGGGGATGTTGGCGAGCGGCGGCACGTAGTACCATTTGTTGTAGAGAGTAGGGTCTTTGAGGATGTGTATCTGGTCGCCAGCCTCCTCGTAGGGAGTGGTGAGAACCAGGAGTCCGGACGCATCAGCCGCTTCCGACTTCGACATCGTGAGAGTCGGAAATGTGCCGACCGGAATACCGGTGAGCGGATAGGCGGCGTCGATGGTGCCGCGGAGAGGGGTGTCGGCTTTTGCCGGGGTGTCGACGAAACGGCTGTCGCGGAACTTGATGTTGCTTATCGCAACGTTGGTCGTTCCGTCAGGATAGGTGAAGCGGAAGCGCACCTTTGCGATTATCGGCGCGAAAGTCAGAGTGACGCACGACCCGTATGCCGGTGATGTCGACGAAGGGGAGGCAAGCCAAAGGCGGCTTGCGTATGGTGTTGAAGTAGCGGTTGCTGCTTCAGAATATTCAAATTTAAAAGACAAGGTAGCGGTAGCGTTGTCGCCCGAGCTGACCGAAGTCTTTACATCTGGATTGAAGGGACTGTATGCGAAAAAGCGGTAGCTCGTTGCCGAGTAGTCCCAATATTTTATTGTTTGCAGGGTGGCAGTTATAGGATTTTCAATGCCAGCATATTCCCAGTCGGCAGTGTTTGTCGTAGAGCTGCCGGCAGAGCCCTGATTGTATGACATTTTATATCCGTCCATCACAATTTGCGGCGATGACGGGTTCGGGGAGTTTGTTGTGGTTTTATATCCCCATGTGCGGAACGTCTGGAAGATAGTTTCGAGACCGTTGCCCGCTGCTTTTGTTTTTGCATCCTGCCAGTTGTTGTTAGTGCTGCTGAAGGCGATGCTTGTCTGAGTATTGTCCGGTTCGGGCACTATTGGTTCGTCCGGCTCGGATTGCGAGCAGGAGAATAGGGAAAGTCCCAACAGAGGAAATATTAGGATGCGATGTTTCTGCATGTCTTCTTGTTTTTTTAAAGACGGGCGGGGGAGAAACCCCCGTCCGACATATAAATGTGTCCGAGGCGTGTGAAAACACACCTCAGACACAATGTTTTTAGTCAGAATCCAAGGCGTGAGCCATGGAGAAATAATTAGTTATTGACAACTTTGACAATCTTGTATGACTTTTTGGTTCCATTGTCGTATTCAACAGCGTAGTATGTTTCTGTAGCCGGGTCGGTTGCAACACCTGTCCACTTGAGAGCATTTACTTTGAGAGTGTAGCCAGGACCTGCCGGAACTTCTGTTACGGTAGTGGCAAAACCATCAGCAGTCTCTGTCACAACCATCTTCTTGCCAGCGTAGTCGGTGACAGTCCAAGTCTTGGCAGTAGCGTCGTTGGTTCCTTTCACGAGAGCGTTGGCAACGCTTGCCTCGTTGATTGTCTGAGTGGCACCGGCTTCGAGAGTTACGGTGTACAATTTCTGAGGAGCTACAGTAGCGCCGGCAGAATATACAGTTGCATAGATTTCGGTGCCGTTGACATATTCGTTGCCGTTGGTAGTAACCTTGTTGTCCTTGTAGCCGTATGTAGTGAAGCTGTTGTCAGAAACAGTGGTGATTGTTTCCTGGAGACCGTTTGCCTCGTCGTCAACAACAACGGCGTCGAATGAAATGGCTGTCAATCCAGTGCTTGAGCCGCCGGTAGAACCGTTGGTGTCCGGAGAAATCTTGAAGATGTAAGTGTAGGCGTAACCAGACTTCCATTCAGTGTATTCGGCAGGAACGGTTGCAGTGGCACCCGTCACGTTGATAGTCTCGTTAGAACCGTCGACAGAAGTGAGCTTGTAGTCGATGCGCAGAGTGATGGCGCTTGCCGCACCTTCCGACGGGAGCACGTTCTGATAGCCGTCGCCGCAGTAAGAAGGTTTCGCTGCGTTCTGGCTGAGGTATGTTGAGCCTGCAGAAATAGCGCCTTCGTCCTGGTTGTTGTAGTTGACAGCGCCGAATCCTTTATGATTCAATACGCCAGTCTCACCTGCAGTTGTTGATGCAGTGAATTTTACGTGAGCCTTGTTGTAGTCTTTCTTATCCTTGTTGACGATACCTGTTGTAGGGAAGTACACTGTCAATGTTCCGGAATTGTTGAATTTTCCGATGAGTGTACCTTCCGGGTTGGTTGTGGCTGTGGTGCTTGTAGCGTCGTAGAACTTCACGTCGCTGATCACATAACCTGGAACAATCTCGAAGAGAGCCATGCGCACCTTGCTGGCAAGGTGACGGAAGGACATTGATACAGAAGTCTTGTTGTAGTCTTTCTCTTCAACAGTCTTCATGTCGGAAATGTAGCACTCGCTGAGAGTGTTTACGTTGCCGGAGAGAGTGTAGGCGGCAGTGGCGAGATTGTCTTTGTCGACGTGTGTCGGAGTGGCGTATTTTGACGCCGCACCTTTTTTACCCATTGAGAAAGCTATGAAATCGTAGTATGCGCAAGAGTGGTCCCAATACTTGATGGTCTGCTGCGATGCTCCGCTCTGTGCGAGAGAAGCGGCAGGCTCGGTTCCCTTTACCTTCATGTCCTGATTTACATACTCCCAACCAGCACGGTTTGACTCGGTAGAGAATGCTGAACCGTCTTTGAAGTTCACGTTGTAGTGGTCGAAAGCGTATACTTCATTGTTGGCTTCGGCTGTCTTGTTGCCTTTGAAACCGACAACTACAAAGTTGTTTTCGAGAAGTTCTGCGGCTGCGTTGCCCTTTGTTGTGGCGCGTGTGATTTTGCCCGTGTCGCCACCGAAGTTGATTGCGGAGGTGGCTCCATTTTGCTCATTTCCCTGAATTTCTCCCAAGAAATCGTCGCTTGAGCAGCTGGCGAGAGCCAATGCCGAAGCGGCTGCGATAAAAAACTTGTTCATAAATTAAAAAATTAAAATAGTTCGTATTGTTTATTATATATTAAATTTATTGTTGATTACATGTCGAATATCCATTCTTTCTCTTCGTAGTCCTCCACCACAGCATCGAAGCCGGAGCCTCCGGACCGGTTGGGGACAGGCACCTTGTCCATGTCGAGCTCCACCGTGATTACCCCTCCCCGGAACAGCCGTCGCGCCTGGTCGGTGACGTCAAACACGAACGTGGAGTCTTTGCCGTTGTAGAACTGCATTTTCACGTCAATATAGTGGCGGTTGTTAAGGTCGGCATCCCTCACTTTCTGCAGCGATTCCAGATATGCTCGCGCGTCAAGCTTGCTCGGGTTTAGTTTCGGGATGCCGAAAGTAAGCACCTTTCCGCCTATCACGTCGACCTTGTCGCCGTTCTTGTCGGCAACGTCCTGCTTCATCCGCATGAAGAAGTTCACTGTGATGGCGTCAGCCCCCGTCACGCCTGTGTTGAGGTTTACGGAGCGAGCCATGCCGCTTAGATTGGCGTTTCCCTCTACGGCTGTCACCTTTCTGCCGTTGTGGTCGTTGTTGCGCAGAATCACTTGTACCAAATAGATGTAGGTCACTGGCTGCAGCTCCATCTCGAGCTGCCGTACCCAGCAGTTGCGGTTCTCGTCGAACGTGAATCCGTCCAGATTCTTGTTTATCTCAATTCCTCCATGGTATCCGGCAAACAGCTCCTCCGGCTGATAGAAGGAGCGCGTGAACTGCGGCGAGTTGTAGAGCGCCGGGTATATTGTCTGTCCGGTGTAAGCAGTGACGTGGTCGTAGGTGGTGTTCTCATCAATGCGCACACTCTGTACCCCGTCGGGAGTGTTGATGTTGTTCCATGCAAGGATGTCCCAAAAGCCGAAATCGTATTTGGCTTGGACGTGGTTGCCTACAATCGAGTGCCTGTAAGGGGCATTGTGTGCACCGAACTGGACGTTGCCTGTGAAATAGCGGCGCACCTCGAAGGCGTCAGGCTCTGTGTAGCCGATAGTGCCAAACATTTCCTCGTCGGTGTTGTCCCATCCGTAGATCCACTCCGCTTGCCAGTCGTATTCGGTGTCGTACTTGAAAAGGTAGTTCCATATCACTTTCAAGTCGAGGTCGACGGTCGGTATCTCCATATCGATGTCGGCGCCGCCCTGGTGGAGATGGAGCTTAGGCTCGCGCACGCATCCCGTTGCGACAAGGCATAACAATGCAAAACACATGACGACAGCCTTGTTGCAGGCTTTGCGGCTTGCATCAAGGATGATTCGTGATATGAGTTTTGTTATATTGCGCATTGTTGCTATGTTTTGTCTAATAGTTGATTGTCGTTTCTCGGTTTCTGAAACTTACGCCTTTCTTGTTGTTGCGTCTGTAGAGCAGGTCGTAGCTGAGCGTTATCTCCACTCTGGTAGGGCCAAGCCACGAGAAGCGGTGCTGCCTCTTTTGGAAATCCTTGGCATCGCCGTACCACTTGTAGTAATATTGCTCTTTGTCGGTGTCGGGGTCTACGGGGCATTTCCACTGATAGGGGTCGTAGTTGGTGCTGAGATATCCTGCCTGCAGTCCGAACTCCAGCTTCCAATGTCCGGAGCGACCTAACGGGACAACATAGCCTATACCAAAACCAGCGCCCCAGCCTTCGCCTTCCCATCCGCGTTTCTCATCGAAGCAGATGTTGTATAGGTACGCGTGCGCGTATAGACTGAGGTATAAACCTCTGAAAGCCGCGCCTTCTCCCGGTTTGCGTTTGCGGATGTCGCCGCTGCGCAGATAGTAGCGGGTGTGCAGCTGATAGTTTCTGACCTGAAAATATTTATGCTCATCATAGTGCTGCCACCACGGGCAGTCGAAACTTGCACCGTAGGTGAAATGACCATGAAGCGGATAATATTCCAACGCAACGTTTGGAATAGGGCAGAAGCGGTCGTAGCCCGGCATGTAGGCAAAGTCGAACAGCACGTTTGTCTTCACGCTCAGCACCTCGCGACGCGGCAAAGCCGAGGCGGGCGTTGTCGCTGGGATGATGTATGCCGGTGTGATGTCGGCATTTTGGATGCGCAGATGGCAGTCGGCGACAGTTGCCGGAATGGTTGCAGCTATAGGTCGTGGAGCCAGGTCGTTGCTGTCGATGTTGGCAAGCCTTTTGTCAACGACAATTATTCTCACTGCGCGCAGTTTCGGGAAATATTCTTTCAGCAGGTAGCGCCATAGCTTGCCGCCGTCGTGCCGCTTCATAGCCGCCTTAAGACGTTGGGTGTCGTTGGCGTAGAGAGTGATTAAGGAGTCGACGTCATGGAATTTGGCGTCGTGTTTCAGCATCATCATGGTGTAGAGCAGGTCGTAGTCCTCAGCCACAACGTCGTATTGGATGTGGTCGGTGCCGATGCCGTAGCTTCGGAGCAGAGCGTCGACCGATGCGCGACGTTGGTTTGCCAGACGACGGTTGTTGTCGTATGGACCTTCTGGAGAAGCGGCGGCACGTCCGAAAACAATACCCCTATCTCCCAGCCTTTGAAGCTCTGGGATAAGCACATCGGTAATCCATTCTCTATCTTGGTCGCTGATGCTGATTCTGTTTACAACAAATTTTATTGGACGCGAATTTTGGATAAAGATACTGTCGGCGGTTATTCCTTCAGCAGCCATATCCATTGCGAAACCAATAATTATTGTAATTATCAGTCTGATATATCTCACTCTTTTTTACCTGTTCTTTTAAACCTTTTTATGCCACAAACACTGATTAAAGTTGGGAAGTATGATGCTGTGACGTACCTATATTAATTGTTAATGTGTTGATTAAAATATAACCTGCTTTTAATAGCGAATGCAAATTTACAAAGAATACAAATACGGGGGGGGGGGAAAATCTAAATATTTTTTGTTGTTGATGCTGTTATTTTATGTTAACGAAGCTTTGGCTTGGAGATATTCGGCGAAGATGCGGGCTGCGCTCTCCACCTTGGCAGCGCAAGGACGCGACTTGTAGTATTCGGCTGTGCGAGGCGATGCCTCGTAGGTCGACACTGCTTTGTCGTGGCCTTTCAGCCCGAGAATTTCGGCGCAGATGAGCGAGCCGTTTTGCTCGCGCGATTTCTCAAGAAGCTGCTGCACGACCTTGTAGCAAGCCGATTTGCCTTCGCGGTCGGCACCGTCGGTCTGACCGCAGTCGAGTCCCGCAAGCGACACGATGCCCGACACGGCGCCGCACATCATGCGAAGCCTCCCAACGCCGCCGCCGAAACCTGCGGCAATGCGTTTTGCGAGGTCGTCGCTGAGTCCGTAGATGTCGGCGAAAGCCGCCACCACTGATTGGCAGCAGCCATAGCCTTGCATAAAATTGTCGACAGCGCGCTGCACGCGCTCTTCAAGTTCCGGTGATAAGGTAGTATAGTCCATAGTTATGAAAACAGTTCCATTTGTTCTGGAATGTTGGGGTTCGCGTGACTCTTTTCCGGTTCTTTATGATTCTCTATTTCGGGTTCTTCAGGCTCTTCGGCAACGATTGGAATTGCGTTTGTCGGCGGTGTGGGCATCAGCCAGTCGGAATATTCGGTTGTGTAGTCGATGGCAGATATTCCCGACAGCGGAGCCGCATGGTGTTGAGCCTTTTTCTTGGCTTTCTTTTCTGCCTTTTGGATTGAAATCTCGTTTTTTGCTGATTCCAGCTCGTCTTTCAGCGCCACAATCTGTTGGCGGAACTCCTGCTCCTTGTCGGCATAGTGCTTTTTGTTGCGTTCCAATTCCTTTTTCAACTGCTCGTAGACAGAAGAAATCTCGTCTTTCGTGCTGTTGAGGTCGTCGATTTGCAATTGTTTTTGCGACAGCTCATTGTTGAGTTTCTCCACGGTGTCTTCGAGCTTGGCGCGAGTGGCTTCGATTTCAGCCATCTTTGCGGTGTCGCCGGTCTCGTTAAGTTTCTCGTGCAAGGCATAGAGCTCGTCGTTCTGGCTTTGGATTGTGGACCGCATGCTTGCCAACTCATTGTTGCGCACGGCAAGTTCGTTTTGGAGCTTTTCCAGTTCCTCGCTGCTTGTCGCTGGGGCATTTTTCAGCGCTAACTTTTCATCTTCGGCTTCGGCGAGTTTGCGTTTTGTCTCTTCCAGCTCTAAGGTGGCCTGCGAGAGAGCTGTAATGCGTGCCGTCAGCGCTTCTGCTTCGGTTTTGGCGTTGCTTTTTATGGTCTCGAGTTCGGCGTTTAGACGCTCGATTTCCGCCTCCTTCTCGTTTGCGTTGTCGGGTTGTGATGACAATTCGGCAATGCGCGCCTCCTTCTTCGCCACGTCTGCTTTGGCGGCAAGGATTTGAGCCGCCGAGTCGGTGGCCTTGCGTTCGGCATCGGCTTTGATTTCGGCAATTTCGTTTTGCAGATTCTCGTTTGCCGCGCGCAAGTCATCGTTGTCCTGTCGCAATGCCTGCAGCGCCTCATCGTTGACAGCCGCCACTTTGATTTTGTTCATCAGACTTTTGCATTCCAGCTGATACTGCTCGCGTTCAGCCTCCGCTGAGGCAGCGCGGTTTTCCAATGTCGATATGCGGTCGTTGAGCGTGGTTTTCTGCCTGTCAAGGCTTAGAATGCGGTTTCGCAGCTCTTCGTTTTTCGTCTTGTATTCGTTCATCTGCTTTGAAGCCTCCGACGATTTGTTGGCAAGGTCCATACGGTCTTTTTGCCATTGCTGGCGAGCGGCTTCCTCCGCCTCCTGTTTGATTTGTTGCAGGAAGTCGGTGAGCGTTGATCCGATGAGGCTTCTAACGTAGTTGGCTTGCGCGTCTTTGTCGATGCATTCACGCACGTATTCCGGCAATGACGTGTTGAGCACAGAGGTTACCTTGTCGACCACTTCATCGCTTATGGCGTCTTCAACATCCTTCTGTGAGATTTTAGCCACTTCCGGAACAGGCGGTGGCAATGGCTTTTCGCTTTCTTTTTTGAACGGGTTGATGTAAGACGGCGAGTTTGTCTGCGATGAGTTCTCGTTGCCCATATCTTCTTTGTCGGGAAAACCCAACATTGCTTTTAGGTTGTTTATGATTGACATATGTTCAGTTATCTTCTGTTGTTGGTTTTACAATGATTCCTAATCCCGTCTTGCCGTTTATTCCGATTTGCAGCGGTCGGCTGAAACGCACGGATCGCAAATGGTCGGACTCGTAGACGGCAGGCATGCTGTCGAGATATTCAATGTCGCAGATGTCGCCGTTCTTGTCGTTTATGGTGAAATACCCGACGCCGAACGATGTGAGATTCTGAAAGAAATGCGTGCCCTGGCTTGGCTCTATGCGGTATCCCGGCAGTGCCGTTTCTGCAATCACGCGTGCGGCTGAGATGTGCGCCCATTTCACGGGGATGCCCAGTGCGGGGTCGCTTGAGCCCCATCGTCCGGGGCCTATCAGAATATATCCCGTGTCGGCTTCTACGTATGACTTGTTGAGCTTCTCTATCTCGCGTGCCACCATAGGGTTGTTGAACGAGGAGAAGTTCTGCGTCTTGACATACACCACGTCGGTGACACCGTCCATCATGCCGTGTCCGAGAGCGCTGGATGTCTTCATGATCAATTGGCTGTCGGATGTATGCATGATTTTCTCATCGAGCATTTCTTTGCGGTCGACAATTGGACGTATCTGCAACCAATATACGTTGCCTTTTGTCTCTCCGTGCTTGTCGATGCATCCGGCAAATTCGATTTCCACCGGACGACGCATCTCTTTTTCTCCTTCGGAAAGCATGAAGTCTACAATCTCAGCAAGCGGGAATGCTTTGTGTTGCAGCACGTTGGCGAATGTAACCACGCGGCGTCCGTTACCGTATTCGCTGTCGCGAATCACTTGGTCGTAGGGGTCGAAAGTCGACACCATATAGCGCAATGAGCCATTTTTTGCCGCGTCCTGCACACGTATTTTCTTTATGTTGAACCCGTCGTCGACCTTGAATCCGCCTTCAACGTCTTTAAGGTCGAGGGCGTAGAGTTGGGTCTGTGTGTCGCGCAGAGCAAGGTCGAGAGTGCTTGTTTGCAGCACTTTGTCGGGATGTCTTGGCGAAAAACGCAGTGCCAAACCTCCGTCAACGATGTATTTACCGAGTCCTACGGCAATTTCTGCCACTCCGTCCTCGGGCATCTCGTCGTTGATGGGGTAATAGTTGAGCGAGCGGCCCACTCCTGCAAACGATGGGTAGTAGTATCCGTCGTGCTCCGCGCCAGCCACCTCTTGTATGATTATAGCCATCTTTTCTTGGTCGATAAGATTGCTTGTGGCGGTCATGTATGCTTTGCTGTCGGCATAGAACACTGACGCATAGACGCTTTTTATGGCGTCGCCGAGCAGATGCAGCATCTCCTCCTTGTTGTCGAGACGCGGCACCATATATGTGGAGTATATGCCGGCAAAGGGCTGATAGTGCGAGTCTTCGAGAAGGCTTGAACTGCGTATCGCCAACGGCTTGTCGATAACCTCAAACAAGGCAAGAAAGTCGTCTTTAAGCTGCGACGGCAGTTTTGCGTTTATGAAACAGCGCAGAATCTCCTCGTCGGGGGCGTCAGACAGGGCGATGGGATATAGGTTGTTTTCTTCCATGAATTGGTCGAAAATGTCGGTGCAGAGCACCACCGTTCGCGGAATTGACACAGTAACGCCGTCAAAATTGTCGCATATCGGATATTTCTTTATGATAGAGTCGATGAAAGCCAGGCCGCGTCCCTTGCCGCCAAGTGAGCCTTGGCCGATGCGGGCGAAATTGGAGTAGTAGTCGAAGCGGTTTTTCTTGAAAATGGCAACGACTCCTTTGTTCTTCATCCTGCGGTATTTCACAATCAGGTTGAAGAAGAATTTCTTTACCTCTGCCGCCTCGCTGATTTCGCGGAAACGATGGGCTTGAATGATTTCGGCGATGGGAAACATCGCGCGCGAATACAGCCACCGCGAGATGTCGTTGCGTGAGGCGTGGTACAGCAGCGACTCGTCTGGAATTTTGAATAGGTTGTCCTGAAACTCTTTCAGGTCGGTTATGCGCATCACTTCCTCTCCGGTCTCGGGGTTGCGTATCACGAAATCACCGAAACCGAAATTGTCGGTGATGATGCGTCCAAGGTCGACAGGAAACTTCTTGGAATTCTTGTCGAGAAACGAGATGCCCATTTCTTTGGCGTAGACTGCATTCTCGGTCTCTGACGATTCCATAATGATGGGGACATAGGGGTCGATTTCCTTTATCTCTTTGGCAAGGCGGATGCCGGCGTGCTTGTCCTTCTCTCCGTCTCTGCTGAACGACACGTCGGTGATTACGCCGAGAATCTCGTTCTTGTACTTGTTGTACAAAGTCATCGCCTCCTCGTATGTGCGTGCCAAAATAACTTTTGGGCGTCCGCGCATACGGAGCATCTGCTCGTGCTCATTGAGCGCTTCGGTTGAGAAAATTAGCGATTGCTTCAGCAGAAACTTGTATAGGTGGGGCAACACTGATGAGTAGAAGCGCACGGAGTCTTCCACAAGCAGTATGGTTTGGATGCCAACTTCAAGAATGTCGTTGTCGCTGTTCATCTTGTCTTCCATCAATTTGATGATAGCAAGAAGCAGGTCGACGTTGCCGAGCCAGCTGAACACATAGTCGACGCCGGAGAAGTCTTCGTTGGCAAGACGCCGCGACACTTCGCGTGAGAATGGAGTCAATACGATAAACGGAATGTCGGGATAGCTTGTCTTGATGTTTTTGGCTTCGCGGAATGTGAGTCCGATGTCGTTGCCAGGCATCGCGATGATTAAATCGAACGACTTGCTTCTTAAAAGATCGTGGGCGTCCTCGTAGCTGCTTGCCTGTGCCACGCGAGGGGGAGAACTCAGATTGAGCGATGTGTACTCAAAATACAGCTGCTCTTCGATGCGTCCGTCTTCCTCCATCATGAAGGCGTCGTAGGGCGAGGCGATGAGAAGCACGTTGTAGATGCGGCGCTGCATCAAATCTTGAAAAGCAGTGTCGCGCAAGTAGAGTTGACTAAGTTTAGCCTCGTTCATTCGTTCTCGTTTTTCTATTCTTGTACAAATTTACGGAAATCTGACGTATTATAAGAATATTTTGCCATGAATGTTTATAAAAATATGTCTGCTCTTAAATATATAATTCTGCTCTTAAATATATAATAATGTGTGTAAATAATTGGGGCTTGTTTCTGTCGCAAAAGAAGGAAAACGGGGTGAAAAAAGTTTCCGGAATAAGTGGCGGAGAATCAATGTGTTGTGAAAAAAGTTGAAAAAAGGGGCAAAAAAAGATGCGGAAAAGTTTGGCGGGAAAGGTAAAAGGCAGTACCTTTGCAACCGCAAAAGCGAAACAGACCGGTGGTCGTGAAGCTTTGGCGTGATGCCGGAGGGCGTCGGACCGGCGCGGACGCGGGGTTCTTGAAAAGAAACTTGAAAAAAAGTTCGCGAAAAATTTGGCGGTTAAAAATAAAGGCAGTACCTTTGTAACCGCTTTCCGAAAAGGAAACGGCGCAGAGAACATTGAAATGATGCGATAAAGAGACAAGACGAAGGAAGAGGGCGGAAGC
>OGES01000624.1_pt1 | contig 33494 bp, 29 predicted proteins | sample 1570711 | NCBI WGS metagenome assembly OGES01 (sample SAMEA2582133, study PRJEB24529) | metagenome | biome: Human gut stool | place: China | collected 2011 | reverse complement strand
TTATCACTTATTGTCTCGTGGCTATTGTTCACCATGATATGCAATTGAAACGCTCGACATATGAAGTTTTGCAGATTCTAAGCATCTCATTGACGGACAAAACCCACCTGAGAGATCTATTTGATAAGACTATTTTCAACGATGTCAAAGAACTCGAATATCCCCTTTTAAGGGACTATTTGATTAATTAATTAACGTGTCCAATTTTTATTGGACACTAATGAAGAGAAATAACAAATTTTACGGATGAGGCATTATATCAGCCAGAACTGAATCTTGAAAATAGGGTTTTATGAAGAAATATTGTTACGTTTGTGGAAAGGAGCTAAGTGAACATCCATCTTTAGATGAATGTAAGTGCCATGATGAGCATATCATTCCGAATGCAATTGGTGGTCATTTGACATCAAGGGATTTTTTATGTGAATCATGTGGAGGTGGTTTATCAAAAGGAGATAAGGCATTTACAGACATATTCGCACCTTTTATTGTATTTCTAAACCAAGCAGGTCTTCTTCGTTCATTAGATAGAGATAATGTGGACAAAAAGGTATTGCCTGGAAGTATCTTTGAAAATAACGAACTTTCATCAACGCCAATTCATAAGATTAGGTACCAGAAAGGGAAAGCTACTCCTTGCAAACCTTTTTACCGAATAGATGAAACTAATAAAAAGGTATTCCTATTTGCAGAAAAGAAGACTTCAAAACATTATCGTGCGTATGTTGAACAGCAAATGAAAAATGATGCCAAGAATATTGATCAATACCACTTTGAGATGTTTGACGATTTGAGCAATTTAGGATTCCTTGGTATCAATTTTTCAAAAGGAAAACCAAATTTTAACCAAGACTTAAAAGATGGTTTGTTAAAGATTGCCACCGAAATTGCTCTATATGCAGGAGTAAAACGTGAAGATTTAGCATCTGTATTGGATATTGATGAAAGTACAGGGATTTCAACTTATAAGATTAACACTTATATATGTCCATACACGCCCCAATCTTTGCCTGACATACTGTATGAGAATGAAAGATACAAGATAGATGCAAATTATCCTGCACATATACTAAAAGTGTTTACTGAAACTAATACAGAAGGCGGTAAGAGTTTACTTTGCTACATAGAATTATTCAGCACATTCCAATATTATGTTCTTTTGAATGATGATTATAAAGGAAAAGAAGTTGATTTTACATACGCTCAGAAATTAAGCCCTAACTATGTTGAGTCAATAGAAGATTTGGAAGTAATGGACTATAGCGACTTGGACATAGCAATTAGAGACGCAAAATTTTCAAGAGAAGAATTGAAGGGACTATCAAGAGAAGAGATTTGCGCTAAGATATATGATGTTCAACGTAGAAGGGGAAGTGAGTTTAATTTGAATGCAGCTGTTATAAAGGATTATGAGTGGATTTCCAGGCAAATACTTCTAACCCTTGCTACTATTGTAAAAGAAAAGCATTGTACACATTTGTTGGATTCGACCTTACGTTCGTTTGTGAAAATACAAAAATCACATAAATATACTTGTCAAGAAGTAATGGATGCGTTTGCAGAACAACCAAAGGAAGCATATTTCAGAAAGATGGCAATTGTAAAAGAAGAAGGACAACTTGTAACACGCTCTTATCCAGAGTTGTGTTTACAACTTTATAATAAACACCCAGAATATGTACAAGAATATACAACCGTAAAATTTTCTCAATTATCAAATTATTGCTATAAGAAAGCTGGTGTAAAAACCGAATGATTTGATAATGATATAGAATAGAAAAGCAATAAAATGAAAACAATACGTTTACTACAACTTTCAGATATTCATTGGAAGAAGCAACTTGACGCCGCTGATGATTATACAGACATAAGAGACCAAATGCTACAAGATTTGGAATATTATTGTCAAGGCACAGGTAATGCTTTTGATAAAATTCTTATCTGTGGTGACATTGCCTTTAGCGGATCTACTGATGAATATAAACGAGCCAATTCATTTATCAGAGAACTATGTAAAACCGTAGCTTGCAAAAGCGAAGAAGTTTATACGGTTCCTGGCAACCATGACAAGAATGTAAATGAGCATCCCAAGTGCGTGAGAGAATTCATTCATCAAGCTATATCTAATAGCGGTAATGATCGTGATTTGTGGTGGAATAAGATGGTTGACGAAGACTTTTCTTTCATCAAGAAATTATATACACCTTTTAAAGAATACAATCACTTTTGCAATGATGAGAGAGACAATGCTGAACCTTTTATGCTTAGAGCTTTAGAATTGGGTGTTGACAGGTATGATGGTGCTGAAATGTTTTGGCATTCTGAATTTGAAGATGACCTCGAAGGCTATCAAGTCAATTTGTATGGCGTGAACTCAGCATTGATTAGTGATTTAAATGATTATGACCCAGATCCCAATAGAATAGACGGACATCGTCTTTTCCTTCCCCAAGTAGCGTATCGTGGTGCAAAATGTAAGGATGGTATCATTAACATACTGATGTGTCATCATCCATTAGATTTCTTGCTGAATAAAGATACAATAGCCAAAGATTTGGATAAAAGGTATGCTTTGCAGCTATATGGACATGTTCATATAGCCAACAGTGACATAAATAACAATGCAGTGCATATATACTCTGGCTCTTTAAATCCTGGAGATGTGAATGATAACACATATAAACCAGTCTATAATATCATAGAACTCTCCATTGAAAAGCATGATAATGAAAACGATGTATTGAAAGTGGATTTGAGGGTTCAGAAGTATGATGGGGAACAGTTTGTGAAGGATGAAGAACAATCCAAACCATTCAAGGTTACATTGAAAAAACATGATGGTTGGAAAGATTGTAATAAAACTGCGGAAGCCATGGAACAGAAACTTCCAGATGGTTTATCCAAACGCGATGTTAGACACAAGTTTAAACAGTGTCCAAATTCAAAAGAGATAATAAAAAAAATGTACCCACAGATTGACTGTACAGGCTCTGCCTATATGAGAAATCAGGTGTTCTTGGAAAAAATCAGGGAAGACAACAGGTGGGTTGAACTTTATAACATGATAAAGTGATGAATAATGTACTAAACAAAATTCTCATGCAATGTGGTCTTATTGTACCACTTGAAGAGACAGAAACAGACGTATTGGCAAAAGCCTGTTCCGAATACATTGGTAATGAGTCGTTCTCTTTCGGTGATTTTGAGGAATTGGCTGATTGCTATGTGACAAATCGGGAATGTAAAGAGTTGAACGATTTCGTGACAGAATACATTTCAAACAATGGCTTGGGAAACTATAATTTTCCCAAACGTATAAAATGCGCACTTGTTTTCTATTGCATCTATTTGGCTATAGAAGAATGCGAAGATGACAAGGAAGCTGCATTGCGATCATTATCGTTGCAAAACGTTATGATTCAAGTGCATGGAAATTGGGAGAAATTAAATTATCAAGATGTTCTCTATAAGCTATATTTTAAATATAATCAATATGCAGAGGGAGAAGTAATCGGTGAAAAGAAATTTCCAAGAGACTTTGTTCAATCAATGTTTATTGATAGTTTTCGACAGGGTGAGACTATCTCCGAGGATATGTCTGATAAAATACAGTCTTTGGCATTGATGGCCTGGGATGCAGAAATGTCGCAATTCATAAAAGGATTAAAGGAAACAAATGATTTCTTGAAAATTCAATTGATATTGGAACATTATTTTATCAATAAGCCGCAGATACCTCAAAAAGAAGATTTTATAGAGTTAATGCAACGTATTTTTCCACGTGGCGGAAATGGGCAAAGGCAAAAGATAGAGAAAATTCTTAAAAACTTGGCGGAAACGGACGTATGCCTTGTAGATGAAATCAAATCAGATTCATCTTTGCTATTGCATGAAATTGAAAATGCAAGGGATAATGAATATGGTGATTATCTGAAAGACTTCGAACTGAGTCCAAAAGAGTTCTTTGTTTATCTCTATCATGAACTGCTATTAGAAGATTTGTTAAAAGATTAAAGTAATGGAAGATAAAAAAGATATTTTAGAAAGTTTGGCTGGCGTTACTCGACCAAAACAAACTGATGACATCATAGATAATGCTGTTACGCAATCTGCGCAGTATTATTGTGATGCGCTGACAGATGAAAAAATAAATGATGTTTTGGGAGATTGTGATACGCATCTTATAACATTGGTTGGCTTTTCCGAAGTTGGGAAATCAACATTTGTGGCTTCTTTGTATCATAAAGTTATGTCTACAGGAGAAATTGATGGATACAAGTTTATTGATTCTGATACTTATATAGGATTTGAACGCAGGGCGTATATTCGGAATGAAGATTTGAAAACTTCTAAGCGAAATTCCAGAACAACCACTTTGGAAGGTCAGTTTTTGACATTGACACTGACAAAGAATGAAAAAATAAAGAAATTGATTATTTCAGACCGCGCTGGAGAAATGTATAAAAATAACTATAAGAATAACTTGTCTGATGTTCAGAAAGACAAAGGACTTATTAATTCTCACCACATAGTTTTCTTTGTGGATTCTTCATCAATTAATAATGAAGATGATTACGACGATTTTTGTGATGAATTTCAGTTGTTACTTGGACGCATGGCATCTGCTGGTGTTTTTGCAATTTCAAAAGTGTATGATATAATTTATAACAAGATTGAATTGAATTCAACTGATGAAGAAAAAACATTGTACACAAAGCAAAGTCAAGAATTGGAGAATATGCTGAAGAATGATTATGGTATCAATCTCTCGAATAGGTTTGAAATTACAGCAAACAACATGCAAGACAAAGAGTTGAATCATGTCTTTGACTATTTTGTAAACACCTTGAATGGTCAAATTATATGTCAACAAGCAGAAACGAATTGGGTACAAACATTGTTGAACGAATAAAAAAGAATGTATGAGTGTTACAAAATGTATGATAGCAGGATTGCCTGGTTCGGGCAAGTCTACATATATAGGTGCTTTATGGTATTGTCTGATGCATCCAGAAAAAGTCGGTAATATAAAATTAGTTGCTGATAAGATGAATCTTGCAGATGATCTTACAGTGCTAAACAGATTGAGTGAAGCTTATAAGAATATGAAGCTTATAGACCGCAATTATTCTAATCAAAATGAGACCGTTCTGATAAATCTTAAAGAAGCAGGTTCTGATAAAAAAATACAAGTGGAAATACCTGATTTCCTTGGAGAAAACTTTCGCGATTTTATTGTTTTTAAAGAATCAGAACTTGTTTCTAAATGGTTGAAGAATACAGATACCTTAGTATATTTTATGAACGAAGTCATTCCGCCAGAATTCGAAGATGACCATGGTCCAGAAGATGACGAAGAACCATTGCCTGCTAAAGATATTGCTCCATTTACCATTACAGATATTTCCGCTGTAGCAATGAATATCATGGTATTGAAATCTCTGTTGAGCAAAAAGAAATTCAGAAAAGTCGTAATTGTACTTTCTTGGTGGGATGAAATTACTGCAAATGGAACAATACCAAAAAATCCAAAGGATTATCTTAGAGATGAATCGCCAGCATTATATAATTTCATAGAATACTATATTCCAAATGCTGATATTATTGGCTTGAGTTCACAAGGTTTGGAGTATCCAAAAGAAAATGAAGAAAGCTACGAAGCAACAAAAAGGGAAATAAAAGCGAAAACAAGAGAAGGTAAAAGATCTTTTGTTGAGGTTGGAGATGATATTATACACGATTTGTCTTTACCATTATATTTACTTATAAAGGAATGATAATAGAACAGACTTTACACGGCTATAACAAAGGACATGGATTGTTGGCGAGTTCATTTCCGGTAAAACCTAATGATGATTCTTCTTTGATGTCAGTCCTAAGTGATTGGACTGGCTATAGAAATGAGTTAGGAGAAGACTCGTATATGACATTCTATCCTCTGTCTAATGGCGAAAAGTATGCGTTTGCTAAAACTTGGTATGCCGAGGAAATGGAACGTCCTGGATGTGTCTGGACGCATACACTTATTGTTGATTTAAAAAAGTTGGATAGGAATTTTGACTTTAGAACTCTGGAAAATTATTTCAGACGACCTCTAAAAGACAAATATGACTTCTATTACCAAAAAATAGAAATAGACACATTTGAGAATGGAAACTCAAATGCTGTGTTTGAGCAATTCGATGATACTTCTTTGATGGTTCTCTATTTATTGTTGCTTTGTAACAATAAAAATCTATTTATATACATGGATAAAGACCACGGGGTATACGATGTGTTGTGCTTTTATCTACTGCAATATATGCCTTTGGATATGCTGAAAAACATTGGATTGAGCACAGGTTCTGTTTCTAAGAGAAAAATTGGAGATATAGACTTTTCCATACAATTCACAGACAATACTGCCAATATATCTTTGTCTAATGCTCTATGGAACGGAAAATTTGATAAGACGAACTTTTATGTTGGATTGCAATATATCTTTGAACAATCAAAAACATTAAATGACCCATTTCCTAGTTTGATAAGGCTTTTTCGTGAGGATATACGTGAAGATAAAGATAAGCTCATGGCTTTTGCTGTATTAATGAAAAAACTTGATACAGCTTTGACGGAGAATGTTGGGGCAGAACAATATGCGGAGGTTCTTCATTTGTTAGAAGAATCATTTCCAACTATATACGATGGAGTTCGATTGAAGTGTAATTTCTTGTCAAAGAAAATTTCCAGTTTATATGGAACAGAAAAAGATTATCTCTATCAAATTGCATCATTGAAAAATGATTCTTTTTTATACCCAGAAGAAACACAGTTTGAAAGTCGTTTAATGGAGTTGGATAAAGAGGACCATGCAGGTTATATAGATTTAATCACCAAGATTGCAGCATTAGCTCACCCTAATGACACCGCTTGTAAAGCCTTGCACTATGCCATTAATAATATGGAAGAACAAGAATTATATAATCTCATTGACAAAGAATGGGAAAAATTATTGCCTTTTATTAGCTCTAACGATAGATTCTTTGAATCAGGTTGGTGGCTTAAAGTTTCTAATGATAAATTTAATACCATATTTTTACTGTTCAGCCAAAAACTATTTGATAAATTCATATATTGGGATGGATTGCTGAATAAGGCTATTGATGCAGAAACTCTTGTTGGTGAGGATGTCTCAAAAAAAATTATAGAGAAGGCAAAAAATGCCGTTAGGATTATCTTTGAAGCTGCAAATAGTGATAGCCACCATTTTGTATCGTCTTCTTTATTGCAGGCTTGTTTGTTAAAAAAGCAAGATATATTCATATGGATGAACTCGCAAGAAATCATTAATGAACGAGTTGAGCGATTCTTGTTATATAATATAGAGCCGAATGATTATGATTTGAAAAGTAATTCTTCATCAGTATGGAAAGCTTTTTTGAATCAAGACAATGAAAATAAGAACATTGATTTCTATATATACCTGTATATTCTTGCACACAATTGGCATGATGTTATAGCGATAGAAATGCTTAAGCATAGCTTTTATCACATATATATTGCGCTAAGCAAAAATCAGTTGGACGAGAAAAATTGGAATAGAATTAGTTGCTTTACTTCTATATCCTATTTTATAGATAAATGGGATAAATGCAAAATACTGAGTAGAGGATTGGTTGATTATCTAAAAAATACAAGTGTAGACATTAGGGTACTGAAAGAATTTACTCCAAATAAGAAAATCAATGAGCGTTTAGTACGCTATTGGAAGAAAGGCTAATTTTAAGAAGTATAAGCATATCCCTAAAAATTATGGAACAAAGAAACCCCAAACACAAATTCTTCCTCTGGCATCTCGACTTCGAGCCATTTACCTGGCACACCTTCTACGGAGAGTAATGCCCGCCATTTGTTACCGAAGAGAATAAGGAGGCATGGCGACGCTATCTGACAAAAGTCATCAAGAAGCATCTGAAGAAAGAGGTGATGAATACACCTGAGTTCAGGAATATTGAAATCCAGATAAGGGAAGAAAAGCTGTTGCGCATCAAATGAGACTCGTGAGCCAAACGATATGGAGAAATCTCTCCTGTAAATTATCAACTACACCAATAATGAAGCAGAAATAATGAGAGAAGCACCAATAATTTTACCAGTAATATTTGGATGCCTGCAAGAGAGCTGCAATGATGTACTCCTTGTTTGGAGCATGTAAGGTGCTAGATAAAAATCCTGAGCGTTGGCTCTGTTATGTGTTGAAGCACATAGATTCTACGCCTGAGGATAAGTATTATACTCTTCTCTGGAAGTATATTGGGAATAAGGAAGAGTGAAGAGGGACAGTTCAAGAGGTTTGATTTAAAGATTGCTAAAAAATATGATACTTTCTTGGAAATAATTTGATTTTATCGTATATTTGCAGAAATATAAATATAGTAAGGTATGACAGCAAAAGAAGATAAGGAAAAAGAACAGACTCGCAGAGAAAATCTGAGCAAGTTTATATATCAGCTTGCTAACACCTGCTTTACTGCAATGGTAGTTGTAGCTGCTGTTGGTCTTATACTAGGCAGAGGATGCTAAACCCTATGCTTTGCTGTTAGGTGTGGGATTATTTTCTACTATTTTCTTAGCGCTGTTTGCTGATAACATTTTAAAAAAGAAATAATTATGGAAGGAATGTACATAGTTTTGGGTGGTGTTGGAATCGTTGCATGCTGCCTTTATCTTTGGTCTGCTTTCACGAAAAGCGGTAAGAAGTGGATTGAGAGCCTTTAGGGCTTTTCACCGCTGATCGGAACCGCTACGTTCTAAGGTTGGCGGGGTATCAAAGCCCTCGCCAAGTTTGTGCGGGATGGGACTGTCGGGGAATAGTAGGTTATAGTTTACTGTTAATAGTTTATAGTTTATAGATTTTTGTGGTAATTTGTTGATGAGTTGCAGATTTCTTTCGATTTTCTTGGTGGTTTCGAGGAAAAAGTGTACTTTTGCGGTTAGATACTAATAAAATGAATTATTATGGCACAGGTAGCAACAATGAATCAAGCTCAATTGCAAATCCTCGATATGCTGTCATTTATCAAGACTCCTGAGGCTTTGCGAGATTTGAATAAGGTAATCTCCGATTATTTTGTTCAGATGGCTGATGCTGAATTAGATAGAATGTGGAATGAAGGAACCCTGAATGAAGAACGTATCGAGAGTTTCCGGCATCTCCATGAACGTACTCCGTACAATAAACCAATATTATAATCTTTAGGTTATGAATATTGTATTGGATACAAATAGTTTGATTATGTCAATCGCCCCTAGAAGTCCGTATCGTAAGGTGTGGAATGCTTTTCTTAGTGGCGATTATAACCTTTGTGTGTCCAATGAAATAATAGAGGAGTATTCAGAGGTTTTATCTCGTAATATATCCCCTCAAGTTTCTGAGGCCATCGTTTATGCTATATTGACTAGACCCAATGTAATTCGCAAAGATCCTCATTATACTTTTGCTTTAATTGAGGCAGATAAAGATGACAATAAGTTTGTAGATTGTGCCATTGCTGCAAATGCAAAGTGTATTGTTACAGAAGACAAGCACTTTAAGGTCCTGGAAAATATTCCTTTTCCTAAAGTGGAGGTTATAGGTATAGAGGATTTTAAATGTTATTTGGATAAGTGGATATAGGTTTATGTACTGGTTTTGGTATATCACCATTACAGCGTAAGGTGCTAGATAAAAATCCTGAGCGTTGGCTTTGTTATGTGTTGAAGCACATAGATTCTACGCCTGAGGATAAGTATTATACTCTTCTTCCTGAGTTCTGGGAAGATGAGGAACAATAAAAATGAATTTAATTTATGGGGTGATTGGAACGTATGCACTTTCGAATTGCTCTGGCTCTTCTTTGGCAAAGAAGTAGTTTTTTCGAAAACCTACCCGTCCTTCCTTACCCTTAAGGAAGGCTCCACCTCTCATCTCGGTCTTCTTCAATGGTCTTTACACCCCCTTCGGTTCCCCCGTTAGCGGGGGACAGAAACCTCAGGGAAGAAGAGGGAAACCGCCCTACTCGGTGCTCAGAACCGCTACGCTCTAAGGTTGGCGGACCATCAAAGGTCTTCGCCATGTTGTGCGGGATGGGACCGCCTTATTACAACTTGCTTCTGGTCTGCGCCATGTTGTGCGGGATGGGACCGCCTGGGAATAGCAGTTTATAGTTTACAGTTAATAGTTTATAGTTTACGATTGATTTCGTGGTTATTTGATGATAAGTTGCAGATTTCTTGTGATTTTCTTGGTGGTTTCGAAGAAAAAGCGTATTTTTGTGGCAGAGTTAAACGTTTAAAAGGAGAAGATTATGGCATTAGAGATAAGAAGCATTCCTGTTTTGACAGGTGAGACCGCTGAACGATTTGTTCGTGAGGCAGAGGAGAATGAACGCAATCCACAAAGAAAGGCATTGCGAATGTCATTTGATGACGTTGAGAAGATTTTGATTCGCTCAACTGCTAATTTGAAAGCGCATGGAGGAAAGAGTCCTTTTGCAAAGTAATTGCTCTCTTTATCGAGTTACGACAAAAGAGGAGCTTGATACTTTTAGCTGTGGCGATAAAGACCTTGATGACTTCTTTCATCGAGAGGCTTGTCTCTATGATGGGCAATTATTAGGGAAGACATATTTCTTTGCAACTGAAAGAAGTGGTAAGGATGAAATAGTCTGTGCCTTTACATTAGCTAACGACAGTATCAAGGCAGCTTTAATTCCAAATGCTTCAAGAAATCGAATACAGAGGAAAATTCCTAATTCTAAAAGAACAAGGAGTTATCCTGCAGTATTGATTGGAAGACTTGGAGTAGCCAAGGATTTTCAAAGTACTCATGATGGTATTGGATCACAAGCGATAGACTATATCATATCTTGGTTTTTGTTACCAGACAATAAGACTGGTTGCCGTTTCATTGTTGTTGATGCTTATAATAAGGAAAATGTGCTTCATTTTTATGAAAAGAATGGCTTCAAATTCTTGTACTCTACAGAAGATTTAGAGAAAGAAGCAAATCATATTCCTGAAGATGAACACTTAGAGTCAAGAATGATGTATCTTGACTTGTTGGGATATATAAGATAATAAATCCTAATGTAAGTGAGAACTCTATCTTTGACAAAAAAGCGTGCAAGCCACATCATAGTCGCCTGCACGCTTTTTTTGTCATCTAAATTTCTGATGATTTCCAATCGAACACGATGGTGTTGTCATCTTTGATATTGAAGCTCATACCTACCTTGATAATTTCCTTGCCGCTCATGGCAAAGGCATCGGCATAATGCTTGCTTTCTATCTGCTCAAGAGCCTCCTGGGCAGTCTTTCCAAACTTCAGCTCCATTACATAGATAGTATCGTCCGTCTCCATGGTTATATCAATTCTCCCCTTTGACGTATGTTGCTCCACTATAATCCTGAAATTCGTGAGCAAGGCAAAGATGATATACATCGTTTGCTGGTAATGCCCTTCGTAATGGGTGTTGTTGCAATAAGGCACAGTCTCCCAAAACGATTTCAGCAACTGTAATGCTTCGTCTATCTTGCCCTGTTTAATAAGCACCGACATCTTGGCGATGGTAGTATTACACATCGCAGTCTTTGAGGTCAGATAATGAGGCAACAAACTTCTGTACAATCCAACTCTTATTTCCTTGTTGGGAATGGCTAGGGTATAGAGCTCCGTTTCTTCATCATAATCCTTGATGGTGATGTAGCCACTCTGATAGAGCAGCGGCATGATGGTGGTCATGGTTTCCGTGGCAGCATCAAAGTCATCCTTTCCGGCTTCCATACTCTCGCCCAGGTTCGCTGGCAGAAAGTTGAAATTGCGCATCATATTGATCAGATAAGTAGGAGTGGCTGATCCAAACCAGTAGGAATCAATCTTCTGCTTGGCAAAGCAGGTTAATAAGCTGAACGGATTATAAACGTCTGGAGAAGGCCATGTAAAATGATAGCCGTCATAATTATCCTTTAACTTAGCTAACGTCTGCTCATACGATAAGTTTAATTTTTCAGCAAGTGCATCTATGTCATTCCGCATTCCGTTCACCAGTTCATCTTCCGTAATTCCGCAAATGCCGGCATACGGCTCGTCCATACTGATATTGGTGATGTTGTTCAATTCGCTGAAGATGCTGAGCTGAGAGAATTTGGTGATGCCTGTGAGGAATACGAAGCGGAGCAATTTCTCGCATCCTTTTAGCGGACTGTAGAAATTGCGCATGGCGTTGCGAAGTTCTTCCAGTTTTTCATCCTCGTGCACCACATCAAGCAAAGGGGCATCATATTCGTCAATCAGTATTACCACTTGCTTGCCCGTTTCCCTATAGGCAGTCTGGATAAGTGAGATGAGGCGGACGTTGGCATCAACAGCCGGATTCGTAATGCCCCATTTCTGCTCTTGTTCTGCAAGTTGCAGGTCGAAATATCTTTCCAGCTGGGCTATCTCCATGTGTTTGCCCATGCTCATATCGAAATGCAGCACCGGATAGCTTATCCAATCCTTTTCCAGCTTTTCGATGGCGAGTCCTTTGAAAAGCTCCTTCTTTCCTTCAAAATAGCTCTTCATGGTAGTCAGCAACAGCGACTTTCCGAAACGGCGTGGACGGCTCAGGAAGAAATAAGTACCATCAGTATGTGCCATACGATATACATATTCCGTCTTGTCAATGTAGAACTTATCTTCCACTCTGATTCGTTCGAAAGTTTGTAATCCTATCGGATATAGTTTTCTTGCCATAATTGCTCGCCTTTCTTTTAAGTGATATTCTCTTTGTTGGCAAAGATACGAATAAATGGTGAAACCACCAAATTAAAAACATCTTTTCTTCATTTATGCCCCTTATCTCATTTCCTTATACCTTTTATTTCTTTTCTCCCTTCTCTTATTTCTTTTCTCTCCTCCTTTTATTTCTTTTCAGGCTTCCTCTTATCTCCTTTCTTCCTTCTTGCTGTATTAATAATGGGTTAATCTCGGGAAAAGTCTTGGTTGATTATAGGATAAAATGTTCTTTAACCCTATTGAAATCTCCGTTCATAGACGTTGAACCGCGGTTCAGCGTCTATGAATGGCGGTTCATCGACGTTGAACGGACATTCAACGTCTATGAACGGAGATTTTATCTAGGTATAAATGTTTCTTTTCTCAGTTGAAAGAACTGTTTTAGTAGGTTAAAATCCTTCTTTTACCCCTCTTCTTACTCTCATTCATTCGTATTTTTGCTCTCATTCACCCTCAATAAGCGATGGAAGCGCCTTTACCACGTCAGTACTAGCATAATAACCTCTCAGTGACGTCTTGACCCCTTGTCAGGAGTATCCTGACAAAAAGAAGGGCTGGACTTTCTCACGAAAATCCAACCCTTCTTTGTAAAACAGCTGTTTTTTATACTTTAATTATATAAGTAAAAGATGTTATAATATTTATCACTTATCTTATGTTTATTACAGGACATGTACCAGGCGGATTGGCATGGCCCTGTAAGTCCCGGTGTTTTTACCTGCATTACCGCTGACGAAGCGGAGATTCGACATGGTGCAAATCTTACCATACACATCTAAATAGCGATACCAGAAGCCATACTCAGGACTGGTGGTGTCGAAACCCTGATTTCCTGAGAGTAGCGTGCGGGTCCATAGGCTGACATGGGTGACATTTCTGAAAGCCTCACCCTCCACATATCCTGTGGCTGGCAAATAGATTACGGGCAGCTCCGAATTGTCTGTTGTTATCTCAACACTGTTGTACGCCTCGCCCGACAAGGTGTAGCGGGTCTCCTCTTTCAGATTACCGCCGTCTATGATGTCTTGGAACACACTATTCTCGGGAATAGTGAAACCTTGAGGCAGATTGCCGATAAGATTACCTGCATTTGCCTGATCCTGTTTCGCTTTAGCAATATGGAAGTATCCGCCAATAGCACCCTTGTTAGCTTCCAACGCCTTGGTGCCCGGAGCATAGCATCTGTCGCTGGAGGCTCCGAGGTTGCGATCGAGCATGACGTATGTTTTACTATTTCCTTTCACCTTCACTACACCGTAGTAGAAACGGCCGCTGACATGAGATTGATCAACAGGCGGTTGTTGGTTGTCGGTGGCATCTATCTTGTGGAAGAGTCCACAATGATAAACGGGATACGTGATATCAATGTTGTGTCCATTCTCCTGATAGGTGATGGTGAAGTCGCCGATCCAGATGTCATAGTTGTCAGCACCGCTGTTCAGCGTCACTTTCCAGTTGCCGTCTCCATTATCCGTTACCTTAAACAAGTTGCTTTTTGCGCCATAAGTCACATCATCACCTTTTTTCATTGGAATCAGATAGCTGAACTCGTTAGTTCCCACCCCGAAGTGCAGACCATCGTTTCTGACAATATCGTTCTGCATATCCTTCGGGCTGATACCTTGAGTACCTGGCAGGAATTTGTTGAAATAGTCATTATATTCTTCCGATGTGCCCACATTGCTTGATGTCACAAGCTTTACGATTCTGTCAAAACGCTTGAAGTCCTTACCTTTCTGGGTCACGGTTATGGTGCGGGTCAAGTCGCCCGACTTCACGATTACCTTTCCTGTGCGTGGTACCTCAGAGTATTCATTTTTATCTACCGCAATCGAAATCTTATATTTCTTACCTGTAGTAGAGTTTGGACCGTCAGTATCCGGCACGGTGATAGTCTCACTGACCGTGACACCTTTTATCCAGTCACCGGACTTAGAGAAAGTCGGCTTCTCATTGTTCTTGATAGTTGTAACGACAGTGGCGATAATATTCTCATCATCCCATGCGCCGCTTACTTGGTCGCTTACTCCCAGATGGTAGTCCTTGCAGGCTATCATATCGTTAACCAAAGGATTATCATCTTTCACGTCCACCTTCATTCGGTTCTCGGGATATGGGTCTGCAATAGCCCCATCCACTGTGGGCCATCCGTAGGTATTGACGTGCTTGATAGTCACCGTATAAGCATGGTTGCGCAGCAGTGCCATCGGTTTTGTCATGTCGTTGTCGGTAAGGAAGGATACTTTATAGTAAGACTCCACACTATTATATTTACCCTTCACGATGAGATAGGCTTGACCGGCGGCAGTCTCATAGAAAGGTGTTTCGCCTGTCTGCCATCCGCTATTAGCTTCGCCTGCATCAGCCGGCACGTTGGGCGTTGCCGACTCGTATTTACATTCTGTCGGCGCAATGGTTCCCTTGTCAGCCGCATCATACAACTGGAAACTCTCCAGCTCAAACGTCTTGTCGTCATTGAAATCACTGGATGTAGTCTTCTCATACTTGACGTTTACCTTGGCAAACTGGCGCAGCAGACTGATTTCCGGATTTGCCTTCATCAAGTTTGACACGCTGATCATTCCCCAGCAGACAGGATTCTCTGTGTTGATTGTTCCCGAAATGGCAGCCTTGTCCAAACCACTCTGACATTGAGTATCTGACAAATCACCGTCATTGGCAACCAGATGAATCATTGTAGCCTTGTCCGTGACTGGCACTTTCACTTTATAACCATCAGAAACAACCTTCCAGCTTGTGATTTTTTGGTTGGAAAGGAAGTTCTTGTCATTATCGTAAGCCACGACGTTCAGACTTGTCAATCCCTTCTCGCCAGCCCTTGTCAGCTCCTCTTTTGAAAAGTCGGGAAGGTTGATGGTGAGCGTGATGCCCCCATCTTCCACCCCATTCTTGTTGCTTGGGTTGGAACCTTCGTTCAAAGTGTCGCTACATGCTGCCAATGTCAGCAGTGCCACTAAAAGAGATATTATCTTTTTCATTTCCTTACTTACTTTACTTGTTTATACATCTGATGGTTTACCAGGATACCACCTATCATTGTCATAATATCCTGTATCGTTATACTTCTCATAACTTCTACCTCCGAAAAGGGTATATTTCTCTTCATAGGCATCCTTTTCAAACTGAAGGACTATACCCTTCTCATGATAGCCGTCAACCGCTTTTAACCTTATCGTTGTCTTCCACCAGCCTCCTACTTGTACGCTAGTAAAACTCTTGGCGCTGTGACCATCCCAAGTGTTGTCCCAATGTACATATTGGTCATTACTTTCTGAGGATGTCGGATTGTCTGTTGCGACACCGAACTTAAACGCCCAGCCTAATACTTTATTCTTGGTATAGACAACATAATTGATATCCTTAACTATCGGCTTCTCATCGAAAATACGATAATAAGGGTCTGTTGTCGGGTCGTAAAGTATCCAACCTTCTCTATCCTCATAGTTAAAAAGGGGGATACCAGGCGCCATGTGCTGAGGGCAGCGGTGAAGGTCCGCACCATCGTTGATGAAGCTGTAGAATATCATCAATGTCTCGCCAGGCTTGATCGGTGTAGTTTCTTGACCGTCGCCTTTATCCAATCTATATCCTTTAGCATTAAAATCCATGTCCTGGTAGTACCATCCTGGATTATTCGTGTCCCCAGTCATACCGCTTGGATTATTATATCTACCATTAAAGTACCACACATTTTCTTTAGGTATTGCTGTTCCTGTCGTTTCACCCTTTTGAGAATAAATATATACATTATGTCTACTTGTTTGCATCTTATTGTCCCAACTCCAAGAATCGTTCCAGTTGTTATTGTTATCACCTGTTCCATAGTATTCATCCAAAATACCTTGGAATTGGTTAGTTTTAAACTTGTCATTATTTGACGAATTTGACGACCTGTCATTAATGGCACGGAAATAGATACGGTAATTGTCAACCGGAGGTCTTACTGTCACCTTAATGTCTCTGTACTTATTGTTGCTATTATACAAGTCTTTCGAGTGTACTCGGAATGTATGCACTGTAGTTGTTCCAGGGTCGGTTGTAGCCTCCACCTGGAATGTTCCCTTGGGAGCGTTTTCATCGGATGGCTTCGATATTTTGATTTTTGAGCTACCAATGGTGGAAGTCAGCTCGTCAGGAAGCACGATACCTCCCAAGTTTGTAACCCAAGTGAATACCTTTGTGTTGGTTTTTGCACTTGCCTCATAATAGATGATTACCTCCAATGGATCAACCTCAAACAGAGGTTCTACATTGTAGTCTACATCCAGATATTTCTTCAGGTTGTTAGCCTTCAGCCATATCTTGGTCGTTCCTTTCGGAGGAAATTTACCTTCCCCATAAGCACTCATGGGAATCTCGGGATTAATCCTAAAGGTGATAATATGATTGACCTCATCTCTTTTATCTACAACGACGAGGGGCTTACCATCAACAATCGCATCGCAACCAAACTCCACATTCACCCAATTTGACTTGTAGGAAATAGAGTCTTCCTCTATGGAGGTTATTTGAGCGCTTGTCTTGTTTACCCACAGTGTGGTATGGCTGAAGTCTGCATCTATCGTTACAGGTTTCCAGTCCTTTACGCTCACATTACAGTCGAGGGTCATGTTTCCCAGACTCTTGATCTTGCCGATAATCTCATAATAGGTGCCACGAGGGAAGGTTGGAACTTCGGTGGAAGTTGGGCTCTCATCCTGACGATGTCCCAGCTTAATCTTATAGTTGTTCTCAATGTTACCATTCACAGAGCCATTAACTTTGAGGGTAGACTGCTGAGAGGCATCGGCGATATAACGCTCAGGCAGATAGTAAGTGCCTTGGAAAAGCCACTTATCGGCGACATTCTGTGGAGCAGGTGTAGGAGTAGCACCAGGAACAAGGGTGATGATGTCCTTATTATTCACATTGGCATTGGCAGCATCCTCTGTCCAGTTTTCATAATAACCACCCTTATTGCTTGCCTCAGAAGAAGTAGCATAAACTTTATTTTCAAAACCATTGGCATAATCTTGGCTAACACTAGAGGCTGGTTTGCTAAATGCTCCATCCCAACTCAGCGTGGTGCTAGGAGAAAGCTTTTGAGCCAGAATATCCTTGATGATATAGCTATTACCATTGAATGCAGAACCTTCAGCAGTAGGATCGAAGATAAGATTCAGCTTTACCTTTACGCAAGTAAACTTCAGGTTAGCTGCCACCTCTGTATATTTATCACCACCTTTTTCTATTTTTTTATCGATGATTTTACCGTTTACATCCTTTGGCTCATAAATCATCGGGATGTTTGTAGAAACAGGCATTCCCGGTTCTGTTCCAACGCCATAACTCAGTACTATTTTTTTGAGTTCATCTTCAGTTTGGATATTCTTACCACTCAACACCTTGTTCATATTGGCAACCACATAGATATGGTAAGTGCCCGGCTCGATATTGAGCTGATAGTTAGCTACATTCGGCTCTGCCATCATCGTAGCCAGTGGGGCAGGGAGCGTCTCTACCAGGAGCTTGCCATCATTTCCATTTCCTGTAGGGACAGGGAAAGCATAGAGGGTCAGGTCGTTGATCTGGCATTCATCTACCGTAGCATTATAGGTAGGAAGGCCGGAAGCATCGTCGGCACGGGTGCCGCGGCTGCTGAGCACGGTTGGCACGAGTACATGCAAGTTGCTTTCTGACGAAATGGGGGCGCGCTCGCCTCCAAGTTCGTCAGAGCAACTTACTGTAACCAACAATATAAACCAACTAACTAAACTTAAAATGAAATCTCGTATTTTCATTGTTTCCAATTTTTAAAGTCAAATACTCTTATGAGCTAAATGCCCGGAAGGGGCTCTGACACCTGAAACGGTTAGAAATCGACACGCTGGATGCGCTTGACCCAATCCAGAATGGAGATTCTGAGCGTCGCATACTTCCACTGGTTGCCCTGGAGGAAGAAGTCGAGCTTGTAGTCGTACTCTCGGTCCAGGAATTCCTGCTCTGAATAATGGCGGGCTTCGAAGGCGCCACGGCCTTGAGCCAGATAGTCAGCAAGATTGATGCGTACCACCTCTTCGCCAGTAGTCTTGTTCGTGATGGTGAGGATGGCGTTCTTGTCTTTTTCTTTCGGATGCCAGATGAGTCGGGAGAACATGAGGGCGGCATGAGCGGTGCGCTCCTTTACATTGCCCTCGGTATCCTTAAACTCAGAGGTCCAGGTGTAGTATGGGGTATATGTCAACTCCTCGTCGGGGAGGAGAGAGTTGTCGTAACTGATATCGCCGTTGGCATTGGTTATCTGATAACTGAAGTCATCGGCATTGATGTTGGCAGGCTCGTCGGTCTGATGCAGGCTGATGGTAAGCTGCTTGGTATCACGAACCAGACCGATGGTATGGCGTGTAACCTGCAGGTCTTTTACTTCAACCAGTTCGTTGCTGAGTCCTTGCCAGAGTGTATCGAGCGGTTGGCTCTGGTTGTTCACCTTGCCCTGTTCGCGGTCGAGTCGTGCATGGAGGGCGGTGATGTTGTCACCCTGCTGTGGCAGAGCTATCTGGAATTTGGCACCTGGCTGCGCGAGTGCATCTTCGTATTTCTTTTGGAAGGCGAAGGTTGCGAATCGGTATTTGCCCGGTTCCAGATTGATTCGCATGGCATAGTTAGGGTCTTTGAGCGGCTGTGATGTCGCATCGTTATAGGCATCATGGCGAGCAATGAAGTTGCCCTGCTCGTCGTATACGAATACGCTGAGGCCGCCCACATGATCTTTGAACATGTCGGCACGCTGCACGTTGTAGTCGTACTTGAACTGCAAGTCAACACCCATGTCACAAGGAGGCAGGTCGTCGTGCATCAAGTCGTTGCAGCTGCTGAGCAAACTGCCCGCCATGATGAATCCCCATCCCATGCATATATTCTTGATCCAACTGTTAAACTTCTTGTTTGCCATGATGCTTATCTGTTTTATGAAAAAGTAAAGTGTATAAATTGATTCTTATTCTTCCGATATAGCCAGCCGCTCCTTAGCGCTAGAGCGGCTGAGCTATATATAATAATGTGAAATGAATTACAAATTGACATCCTGAGAACGCTTAGCCCAAGAGAGGATCTTCACGCTAACCTTGATGTACTTGTCAATCTCATCATCTGGAGTGTTAGGCTTAACGTCTGGAACGTCAGGATAACCAGGACCGCTAACGCTTTGTACATTCAACTCATACCAGTTGTTACGGAGCATACCATAACGACCTAAGTATTTGAGGTTGTCGCCATTGTAGGCTTCACCTGGATTCCAAGGAGTCAGGGCATCACCGAAGTGCTTGATACGAGCGATATAGTAAGACTCTCCCTTCTCGTAGGTAGAAATACCGTAACCCTTTGAGAGACCTAACTTCTCGTTAACAGCATCTACCTGAGGCTGTGTAAGCTCAATGCCATTTACACTGATGTTCTTTTTATCGAGAAGTCTATTACCAGCTACAGTCAATTTATTATCTGTAGCATCCAAATCTACGTCTATTGTAGTACCTGCTGCAGAAGCACCATCAACAACTTTAGTAACAGCAGCCACGATATGCTTCTTAAGATCTTCACTATTCCAAAGTGCTACATTCTTACCGATCTTGTAGAAAGTACCATTTGCATCAGCAGTGATGCTCTTAGGGGTATATGTACCCTTGAAGACAACACGGGTGGTCTGTTCCTGTAGCATATTTGCAACGTTGAAAGTATTCTCGAGGCAGTATAGAGGATCTGTAGGCTTTGCTGTCAAATTCTCCTTCTTAATATAGTTGAAGTTATCTTCTCTAGCCTTTTTGCTTTCCGGTGTCTCTGCGGATAAGTTCGTCTCTTTATAGTTAGGGTCTGTACCCCAATATACACGTTTAGCTGTTGCTTTACTATTATCTACGAAACGCTGAGTAGATGGAGCGGCTGTTGCTGTTTCATCGTTCTTCCAAATATTCTCGTAGTCTGTGCTCAAACCATCAACATTGTGAATAGGGAATGTCTTCTTATTGGTAACATCCAAAGCCCAGTTGTTGATTGTAACCACGTCGCCTGCATATGAACTACCATCACCTACAGTTTTTTCAGCCTTAGTGTCCTCAGTCAATGTAACCTTAGCAAGACCACGCTCTACATAAATATCTGCAGCAGCTTCGCCAGAAGATGCCTGAGCCTCTGTAGGGAAAATCTTGCTATTGTCGATAGCAACTAATGTTGTTACGCTGTTATTCTTAAACAGAGGCGCATTTGCCATATAGAAACCCTTGTCGGTTTTATCAAATTTGTCTGTTGCATTAGCTGCCTTATTCCAAGCAGAGTACGTGGTGGTTGGTTCATCTGTAGGCAAATTAACCTTTGCATCTGCACCAGAACCATTGTTCAAAAGTACCAATGCGAAGTACTCGCCAGACTTATCGACATTAGAAAGCTTTGCTGTAATCTTGGCTTGGGTAGTTACACCAGTTTCACTTGGGTCCTTCCATGGTTGCATTGAACCCAAATCAACATGCTCTACGTAGGTATATTCGCCTTCCGAAGCTGTTGTAGTTGGCTTCTTGAAAACCAGCAAAGTAGCATTAAATACATCGTACTCGTTAGCATCACCATCCTCGAATGTAGGGTCGCCAGCAGCACGTGTACCGCTTGTTGTAGGCAAGTTGATGGTGAAAGTAGCATAACCAACACCTGCTTCGTTAGTACCAGTACCTGAACCTGCGGTTCCCAGGTCCTCATTGCTTGAACAGCTTGCTGTCATAGCTGCGATGACAGCCAAGCCAAAATAATGTTTAATCTTCATAATTTTTGAAAGTTAAGCTTGTTTATAATCGTTATTCTCTAATTTTCTGTTATTCCAATTCCTTTATCTGCTTGAAGACATCTCTTACACGCTCTGCCTCTTTTGAGTTGCCTGCCTTGGCAAGATGCTTTTCGGCAGAAGTAAGATCACCTTTCTGCAAATCGGTGCAGGCGGCATTGAGATTCGCAGCCTCATCATCTGGGAAGAGACGGACAGCAATGTCGAATACCTCGTTAAACTCTGGCGAACCCGGCTCGTAAGTCTGTGCCACCAGGAACATCTCCTGCAGAGAAAGCTGCTGAGGCTTGGTCTTCAATATCTCCTTTGCCTCTTCGATGCTGAACGGACGAACCGTGTAGGTTACCGTATAGTCGCTATGACGGAGACGAGGATAGATATAATCCAGAATATAGCGGTAACTTGCCGGATGGAGCTTCCTGATCTTCAGGTCCTTATCGTCGGGAGCCAGCGAGGAGTTAGCTATCTCGAGAATTGCTTCCTTATCAGCCAGATTGCTAGCCTGAATCTTCTTCTTGAATCCTTCCCAGTCTTCCGGTGTAGCCTGATAGGTAAAGAGCTTGCTGTTTAAGGTGTAGAGGCTGCTCACATAGTTGCGGAGAGCAGCTGCACGCTCGTTGGCAAGGCGCTTGTTGTTGGCATACGAACCATCAGGCGAAGCAAAACCGTGGATATCAATATCTGTGATTTCAACGTTCTTATCGTTCTTCACCAGGTCGATGGTGGAAGTAATCTTCTTCAGCTCAGTAGCATTCTCACGGAAGTCGGCAAGAATATTACTCTTGTTGAGCTTGAAGCTCAGGTAAGCTTCACCCTTTTCGGCTCTCACCTTCTTGGCTTCCGCCTTCGGCTGCACGAAGAAATCCTTCGTAATCTTAGGTGTACGGTCGATATCCGCAATCGGCGTATTGTCCTGTTCTATCAGGTTGCCGCATCCGCAGAGATCTTCTTTCACCGAGAGTTTGAACTTCTTCATCCATTTCTGATAAGGAACAGACTGGGCGAAGTAAACCTGCTGACTGGTCTTGTTCTTGCGGGTAAGAACCTGTGCCTGCGGATTCTTCTTGCTGTCGGCAAGTCGGCGGTATCTTACAGCCTGGTTTCTACCCTGGATGATGATAGGGTTGAGAGCGATAGAATCAGTTCCTACCATTACCGGTGTGAAAACCATCTGCTGCTCTGATTTCATCTTCAAATCGTTCAGGTTCATACGGAAGGCAACGTCCATCCGGTTGCCGTTCTTGCGTGCCAAGACGCTGTCTACCTGAATCTTGCCCCCTGCCAGCTGTTGAGCCTGAGCAGGCATGATGCCCTGAGAAAAGAGTATGCAGAGAGGCGAAATGACCGCATAAAGCTTCATTTTATCCATATTATGATTTCCCTAAAATTTTTTGTATTCTGTCTAGTTATTACGTGTTTTTATTGTCTGTTTAAAACTACAGTTAAGTTATATTCTTAGAACACGTATATGAGAGATAGTGCGGCTTTTGTAGGGCCCACATAGTTGCGGTGGTCTTTGTCGAGACATTTTTCGCATCGTCCGTAAAGCTTGTAAGGACTGTAGGCATATCCCAAACCGATAGAGCCTTCGAAATTGAGGTGCTTATTGAGTAACCACTGATAGCCGTAGGTAAGGCCTCCACCAACATACCAGCCTTCATAGTGCCTGCCCTCCAGAGTTTTCGGCAGGATGCCGAAGGGCATGTCAATGTTTTTAATGTTGTATTCACCGCCTAAGGCATGGATTCCGAAGAAATGGCCTCCAAACTTCTGGCAGGTGTACCATCTGTATTCTGGCATAACATTCCAGAATCTCATCTTCTTGTCGCCCGAGAACTTCCAGGGGTTCAGGGTGCCGAAGAGTTGGAAGGTTGTTTTCTTGCCCGTGCCGATTTCGATGCCGGCGTTGGCAGATGTGGAAGCCCATCCCAGTAAGTTGGTCTTCAGAGCGACCTCCTGCGCTCGCGTCGTTGCCGTTGAAAGGATCAGCAGCAGCAACATTGCTGATTTAATGAATGTTTGCTTCATCATATCTTTACTTTTATATATTGGTTCCGTTTATATTAAACTTAGCCTTCGTTCGCTAGTTGGTATCTTTTTTCGGCTGCAAATATATGAGGATTTTCTATAGTAGGCAAGAAAATTTCTTAAAAAGGTTCTATTTATTTGTGCAAACGTTTGCACATTCATGCAATCTGTTTGCGCACACACATCATCAACCACATGATTGATGGCTGCTTTAATCATTTCCAGTGCCTTGCCATGTTTCTTCTTCAAAATACTTAATGTGTTGAAAAGCAGTTTTATCATCCATCTAACTATTAATCTTTATTAATTATACATAGAGATATACCATATATATGAAATATATTATGTATCTTTGCACCAAAGTAGAACCATTTAAATAAATACACTTATGAGTACAGTTTCAGTAACACCTTCTAAAAGAAAGATCATTGACTTAAAAGATGATACTTTTAAGACTCTATCCATTATGGCTATTCAGAAGGGAACCAACCTCAAAAACTATATTGAGGATATACTCAATGGCATAGCCGAAGATTACGAAGACGCAAAGCTCTATGCTAAATTAAGAAAAGAGCAGCCAGAGGGTCTCATCCGTGCCAACAAAGAAGAACAAGAAGATTTTGAAAAGTGGTTAGGCGTATGAATGTCGAATTTTCCAAAGCCTTTGTCAAAGCTTCCAAACGTCTTTCAGGCAAGATGCTCGATTCTTTAAGACGTACGGTAGTAGAAGTTAAAGCAGCCAAAGGTATTCAAGATATCTCTGACTGCAAGAAACTTGTTGGGTATCGTAATATATATAGAATTCGTTTAGGTGACTATAGAGCACTATTTACTCTAGAAATTGAGTTTTCTGGCGATACTATATTCTTTCAATATCTTGCTCCACGAGGCGAAGCCTATGGTAAAAAGATGAAAACAGAACTTAAACGAATAGACAAAGAATAATTATATTATTCAGTCTCCAATGTATCTCCACCATTAGCATGGCGGTCCCATCAGCAAGTTGCCCCCCGGCGGTCCCATCCCGCAAAAACATGGCGCAGGGCTTTGATGCCCCGTTTTATGTTTAGATCTTGTCTCGTAATAATGCTTCTTTTGTGATAAAACTGTTAAAATTTGGAAAAACGGACAAAAAGATGCGTAAATACCTTGGAAAAACGGACAAATTATCGTATATTTGCCATGGAAAAGCGGACAAAATACGTCCGTTTAATAATAGAAAAGGGGACAAGGATATGATTAAACGTAAGATAGACAGATATTTAGCTGATTTCTTCGAAGCGAATAAGAAAGCTTTGATGTTGACAGGAGCAAGACAGATAGGAAAAACATATTCTATCCGTCGTTTCGGTCATGAACATTTTGAAAGATTCATAGAAATCAACTTCATCGAAAATCCAGGCTTGGTAAAGGTCTTCAGCAAGGCGAAGAATAGTCAGGACATCTTGTTGCGTCTCTCCACTGTGACCAGCCAGGATTTGATCAAGGGCAGTACCCTTGTGTTCTTTGATGAAGTGCAGGAATGCCCGGAAATCGTAACTGCCATCAAATTTCTGGTGGAAGAGGGGAGCTATCGCTATGTTTTAAGCGGTAGCCTATTGGGTGTGGAGATCAAGAATCTCCGTTCTGCACCAGTGGGATATATGGATGTGAAAGATATGTATCCTCTTGATTTGGAGGAGTTTGCTACAGCAGTTGGTATCAACGATAGAATTATAGATGCTTTGAGGAAGCATTTTACTGAAGGAACTGCTGTAGATGAATTCATCCATGAAAAGATGATGGAGGTATTCCGCCTTTATCTTATAGTAGGTGGAATGCCTGCAGCTGTTGATAAATATCTGGCTACCAATAATCTGCAAGATGTAATGGCAGAGCAGCAGGCTATCATACGTCTCTATAAGCAGGATATAGCGAAATATGACCCTGACCATAAATTGTATATTCAGGAAATCTTTGACAGGATCCCTGCTGAGCTTGATGCCAAGAACAAGCGTTTCATATTGAAGAACCTGAATGAAAACATCAAGTTTGCACGTTATCAGAACAGTTTCTTGTGGTTGAAGGATGCCGGTGTAGCTTTGCCGGTATATAATGTTGAGGAGCCTACTGTGCCGTTGATTTTGTCGAGCAGCAGAAACTTATTCAAGCTGTTTATGGCAGATATTGGTCTTTTGGCAAGTCTTTATGCGGATGGCATTCAACTGAAGATTTTGGATAACGAACCGTCCATCAACTTTGGTTCGGTATATGAGAATGCCGTAGCACAAGAGCTCTGGGCGCACGGTTTCCAGTTGTATTATTATAACAACAAGCGCCAGGGTGAACTGGATTTTGTGATAGAGCAAAATGGTGAGGTGTTGCCGATAGAGGTTAAATCGGGCAAGGATTATGAGCGTCACAAAGCGCTTACGAATGTGGTGAACTCAACAACTTATCAGATTTCTAAAGCCTATGTGCTGTGTAATGATAATGTGAAGAAGGTGGGAAAAATCACTTATCTCCCTATTTACATGCTGATGTTTATCAAGAAGGAGCAGAAGCTGCCTACCAAATATTCCATTGATTTAAACGGACTGGTTTAAAGGAGCTCAGTATTAAAAGAGAGTCCGGTTTTTTAAAGGACTCTCTTTCATTATATTATGGGTTATTCTACAGCCTCTATCATGTCGATGATGGTATAGATTGGCAAGATATCAAATGCAAGTTGGGTATTGAATTGTTCTCTTGTAGGAAGGCTATGTCTAAGATGTGGTTCTGACAGGATTCACAGGTGGAATATGCATACTTGCCCAAAGTGCGGGGGCAAGATGCAACCCACTGGCGAAGAAGAGTTCTGGACATGAAATCATAGTTTTTGGGACAGAAAGACGAAGAAAGCAAGTGAAATAAATATATAGACATCTTATAGTTCGTTGTCTAGGATTTTCAGAAATGGTTTGATGATAATGACAAGAATGGACTGGAATATAGACCTTTAACGTTAAAATAATGCAAGAAGTTTGGCGGTGTGAGGGGAAAAAAGTATTTTTGCAACCTAATTCAGTAAAACGTTTAAAAGGAGAAGATTATGAAACAGATATTAGTTACGGTAGATACTAACCAGCCTCTGCAAAACATTCGTAAGGCTATTAATATGCTTCGTGGTGTTGTGTCAACTACAGTTGTAAAAGAGCCTGTCTTGACAAAGACACAGAAGCAGCAAGCTTTTGTGAAGGAAAGTTTGACAAGAGCATTGCAGGAAGTGAAACTTGCAAAGTTGGAAGGAAGAAAACTACCAGATGCAAGGGATTTATTAAAAGATTTAGAAATGGAAGATTGACATGAAAATACATGTTGAATATGGCTCTGAGTTTAAAAGACAGTTTAAACGTTTGGCTAAAAAATATCATTCATTGAAATCTGACTATGATGCTTGGTTAGATGAAATTTACAAGAATCCTCTTGTTGGAGATGACCTTGGTGGTGGCGTTCGTAAGATAAGAATGACCATTGCTGACAAGGGTAAAGGCAAAAGTGGTGGTGCAAGAATCCTAACTCTTAATGTAAAAGTTAGTGAGGATGGTATGAATGTAACTCTTCTTACAATCTATGACAAGGGAGAAATCTCTAATGTCAAGGATGAATTTATAAAATTCTTGATAAAAAACTTATAAGCAATAATTCCCAATCTGTAAGTTGATTGGCTTACGGATTGGGAATCTAGGAATCTCCTATTCATATTAATGGATGTCAGACTCTTCCGCTGCTGATGCTTTGTTTTCCCTGGGTTGTGGGTTGGGTACGAAGCCAAGGATGGCAACCAGACAACTCATCAAAGGACTGATGATATTGAAGAAGCAGAAGGGGAGATAGACAAGTGTCGGGATACCAAGAACCGTACTCTGCGTCATACCGCAGGCTGTCCATGGAACCAATACGCTCGTTACGGTAGCACTATCCTCTGTACTTCGGCTCAAGAGTTCCGGACGATAGCCTCGTTCGGCATATTCATCCTTATAGATAGATGCATTCATAATAATGCTCAGGAATTGGTCGCCCATAACGAGATTGAGCAAGACACCTGATGTCACGGTGCTGCAGACAAGTGATACGGTGCTGTGGATGCTTTTCAGGAGCATGTGGGTAATGGCGTGGAGCATGCCGCTGGCTACCATACATGAACCGAAACACATGGCACAGAGGATGAGCCAGATGGTATTGAGCATGCCAGCCATACCTCGGGTAGCTACGAGATCATTGATGTTAGCCATGCCGCAATCTACCTGGGTATGGGTATAGCAGGTGGTCATGATTCCTTCAAAGAGGCTTTTGGCAGAGATGCTGTCTTCACCTGCTATCCCTACAAGTACTTCCGGCTGGAGAATGAGGGCACAGATGCATGCTGAAAGGGCTGAAAGAAGAAGTGTGATGAGGGATGGAGTCTTACGGTAGATGAGCCATCCTGTAAAAGCCGGAACGAGCATGGTAAACAGAGAGATATTGAAACCATGACTCAGACCGGTAAGATACTGGCTGATATCCACTGGCTTGGAATCATAACAGAATCCGATGATGAGATAGAGTACCAGCGAGAGCAGGATGCTTGGTATGGTAGTATAGAGCATATAGCGGATATGTGAGAAGAGATCCGCTCCGGCTATACTCGAAGCAAGGACGGTGGTATCGCTCATTGGCGAGAGTTTATCCCCGAAATAGGCACCGGAGATAATAGCTCCAGCGGTGTAGGGGGCTGGTATTCCCAGGGCATCACCGATTCCCATCAGAGCAATACCGATGGTGGCAATAGTGGTCCATGAGGTTCCCGTCATCACAGAAATGATGCTGGAGATGATGCATGCGCAGGGAAGGAAAAAGGTTGGCGACATGATCTGTACACCATAATATATTAATGTGGGTACCACACCACTGATCATCCAGGTAGCTGACATCATTCCGATGAGCAGCAGGATCAGGATTGATACTCCGGCATCGCCCACGGTCTTTTTGATCATCTCTTCAAAGATATTCCATTTCATCCTATAGATGCCCATACCGAGTGCTACACAAACGGCTGTGGCTATCATGAGGGCCACTTGAGAGGCACCAGCCAGGGCATCATCAGGGAAGATTTTGACAACCAGGACGATGAGGGTGATAAGTACTGCCAGCGGTATGACAGAAATAAAAGGATGTGGTGCAACTGGCTGCAGAGACGAGCAGGATGCCTGATGCTCTGCAGCTTGAGATTTCTGTTTCTTTTCTTCTTGTTCCATTTGTTAATATTCTCTTATCATTTTAGTCTTTCATTTACTTTGCGTTTTCATCCGTTTCTTCAACGCTCTTCTTCTGTGTATTCGGCAAGAATCCTGCAATGATGCCGAGCAATGGCAGGAAGGCACTCACCTGGAAGATAAACTCGATGCTCGTCTTGTCTGCTAACCAGCCGAAGAAAGCAGAGCCCAAACCTCCCAAGCCAAACATAAGTCCGAAGAAAATGCCGGCTATCAGTCCTACTTTATCTGGCATCAGGTCGGTGGCATATACCACGATGGAAGAGAAAGCCGAGGCAATGATCAATCCTGACAGGAAGGTAAAGATGATGGTCCACGTGAAGTTGACGAAAGGCATGGCGATGGCGAAAGGTGCTGCTCCCAGAATGGAAAACCAGATGACATACTTTCTGCCGAACTTGTCACCCAGCATTCCTCCTGCCACTGTTCCTATGGCAAAGGCTGCAAGGAACACGAAGAGACACAGCTGTGAAGTCTGTACCGAGACCCCGAACTTATCCATCAGGAAGAAGGTGAAGTAGCTCGTGATGCATGCCGTATAGAAATACTTGGAGAACACGAGCATGATGAGGATAAACAGTGCCCAATACTTCACCCTTTTGGAAATATGGGTATTGAGAAGCGGTTGTTTCTGCGGATGGTTCACCACGTAAGCCAGTCGTGCCTTGTACCAGACTCCTAATCTTACCATGATGATGGCAGCGAGGAGGGCTGCAAGGGCAAACCAGGAGATGGCATGCTGTCCGAAAGGCAGGATGATGATGGCAGCCAGCAGCGGACCTACTGCCGATCCGCCATTGCCGCCCACCTGGAAGATGGATTGTGCCAGACTCTTCTTGCCTCCCGATGCCATCTGTGCCACTCTTGAAGCTGTGGGATGAAACACGGATGAGCCCAGACCTACAACGCTCACAGCCAGGAGAATCAGAAAATAATTCTCGGCAAAAGCCAGCAGGAGCAAGCCCACCAAGGTGAAGCACATGCCGAGGGAAAGAGCATAGGGACGGGGATGCTTATCGGCATAAAGCCCCGTAAAAGGTTGCAGGATGGAAGACGTCATCTGGAAGACCAGCGTGATGATACCTATCTGTGCAAACGAGAAGTCGAACTTATCCTTCACAATCGGATAGATGGAAGGGATAATCGACTGAATCATATCATTCAAGAAATGGGAAATACTACAGATGATGAGCATGGAATATACCGTACCCTCTACCATCTTAGGATTTCCCTTGATTTTACTACCTATTGACTTGATGTTCATTATTAATTTAAATTATTCTTTTTCATACAGTTCTATCGGCAAACCATCTGGATCGCTGAAGAACACAAATCATTTCATTACTTCTTGAATTTTCATGCCAAGTAGTGCTTTTCGTGCAAAGGTAACTAAAATTTCCAGATTACGCAAAAAAAGGTCCTATATAATATTCTTTTTATAAAAAATTATAAGTTCCTGAGATTTTTCTTGGTTAGTACTTTCCCGTTTTTCTAAGGGTGATTATGATAAATAGGCGGTACGTATATATAAATATTTGTACTTCGGAAATATGCGGGTGTCAAATATTGTTTCTTAATTATCGCAATTTCCGTATTTTCAATCTAGAAGGTCATGATGATAAAAATCTTTTGGTTTGATAGCGTATTACTTGCTCTCTGCAAGACGAATCACCTATAGTTGTACGACCGTAAGGCTACAGTTGTACGACTATATAGGCTATAGTTGTACAACTCTGGAGTTATAGTCGTACAACTATAGGGGTTATAGTTGTACGACTACAGAATTCCGGATTTCCGAAGAAATTATAACACGTTGAATATCTGGCGATTACGAATTTCGCCATATTTCCAATATTCTTCAAGAAATATTTTCCGAGCGGAAATTCGTGATTTTCAGAGGATTTAAATCATGATTTTGTAAAAAAAAATAAGCCTGGTCAACTGACGGAACATGACATCTGTATAATGACCACTTATACCTGAAATAGGGCTATTTTTGATTAATTAATAGTTATTTTACTCACATTTTAGCAAATATCATTACCTTTGCAATTTGTTTAAATTAAAACACGTAATATTAAGAATATGATTTCATTTGAAAGTGATTACAACAATGGTATGCTGCCAGAGATTCTAGAAGCTCTTGGCAAGACAAACGGTGATAAAACATCTGGTTATGGTTTTGATCCATACTCAGAATCTGCAAAAGAGAAAATCCGCAAGGCTGTGGACAATGAGAATGCAGAAGTGTTCTTCCTGATAGGCGGTACGCAAACCAACACCACCGTTATCGACTCCGTGCTCATGGGATGCGAAGGAGTAATCTGTGTGGAAACCGGTCATATCGAGGTACATGAATCAGGAGCAGTAGAAGCTTTCGGGCATAAGGTCATTACCCTGCCAGGAAAAAACAGCAAGCTGACAACCGGCACCCTGTCAGCCTATATGGATTCCTTCCTAGCCGACGAATCGCATCCTCACATGGTACAGCCAGGCATGGTTTATATCTCGATGCCGACTGAGTTCGGAATGGTCTACACCAGAGAAGAACTGGCTGCGCTGTATGCAACCTGCCAGAAATATGGCCTCCGTCTCTTCATCGATGGTGCACGACTGGGATACGGTCTGGTTTCAGCGGCATGCGACTATGACTTGCCATTCCTTGCAAAACATTGTGATGTATTCTATATCGGTGGAACCAAGGTGGGTGCCATGATGGGAGAAGCTGTGGTATTCTCGGGCATGAAGGCACCGAAATACTTCTTCACCAACGTGAAGCGTCATGGAGCCTTGCTTGCCAAGGGCAGAATGCTCGGCATCCAGTTTGACACGCTGTTTACGGATGAGCTCTATTTCAAGATATCGCGCCATGCCATCGCTATGGCTACCCGCATCCGCAGCATCTTCGAAAAGCATGGTATCGCCATTGCCTACGATTCTCCAACCAATCAGCAGTTTGTAGTACTCTCACCTACCCTCTACGAAGCCCTTTCCCAAAAAGTAGCATTCGAGATATGGGAAAGAAAGAGCGAACATGAAATCATCTGCCGATTCGTGACAAGCTGGGCAACAAAGGAGGAAGAACTCGACGAGCTAGACCGTATTCTTCAAGCTTACGCTTAAGAAGGCTAAGGATGGTTCTCCTCCAGAATCATCCTTAGCAATTCTTCATTTGCCTCGTTGTTAATCTCTGCATCCTCCAACTCAGAGAAATAGTCAAGCGTAGCAGAACATTCGCCTGTAATATCTATCCCTATCACTTTCTCATGGGCATAGATGATGCGAAGCACGGCTTGGAGCTGCATAAGTGTCATATCTCCATTGCTCCAATCGGTGATGGCATCCTGCTTTCTCAATACATCCTTGTCGATGGATATGTAAACCGGCTCATGTATAAGTTTACCAGCCTTCGACGGCCAAGCCTGGTGATGGTCTATCTCTGCCTGACTGTAGAACAACACCCTCTCTCTTAAGTGAACAGGTACCTGGGCTATCAACTCGTCCGATGCCCCCACAATGATAATGTGTTTGACAAACGGGTTCTTCTCCAAAACATCTCTCACCCAACCACCACATGACACAACACCCTCCCATTCCGGTTGCTGCATATCCGGATGATGGTCGAAAACTATGAGCGAGAAAGGTTCATGAATTCTTGACACCCAATATTCCGTAAGATAATGGAAATCTCCGGAATCTATGAAATGAACGGCTTTGGCAGGAAAAGGAGCCAATCGGCGATGCAGTTCCTCGCTACCCTCTTCGTCACAATAGCAGTCTACCCCTTTCATGTCCCGGCAATCAACATGGATAATATTCTTATTTGAGGCAAATGCCTCCAATTCGTATACGCCGGTAAAGTTAAGGAGAATGATAGGTATTTTCTTTTTCATATTGAATCAATTTTCTAAATGCTGATTGCAAAAATACCTAATATTCATAAATACTTGATGAATTATACATTATATTATTGTTAAAATTAGCTTTTTTTATACTTCTACACAAATTTACCAAAATCATATTAAAACAATTTAATTTTCAACAAAAACATAGTAAATTCGTATTTTTATCTATATCTTTGCAGAAAATTGAAACATATGGTAATGGTATTTAAAAATGCACTTATATTGGACAATACTCTGTTAATTCTTATGTAATCGATTGAAAATGAGAGAGTTAATTAACGTAATATAACTAATAAAATTTGGTTAAGTGGCTGATTATCAGTAACTTTATAGTTCTCTAAGCTCAAAGTTATATGACATCAGAACCACTCAACCAATATACGGAAATATGCAGAGATGCTATCAAAAGTTCATCTGCAAAGTTAAGCAAAACTTTCGAGAGTCTACTCTTGGAAATACTTTTATTGTACATGACGATACAAAGAAAGATAAATTTCACTCAAATGGAGCGTTACGGCACCCATTGTGAGCAGACCTACAGAACGAACTTCAACCGTGGTCGTGCTAAATGCATAGACTGGGTGAAGTTCAACCTTGCCCTATGCCGACGTTACTTGAATATGGATGGTCTATTGGCTATAGCCATCGATCCGAGCTACATCAGCAAG
>OGES01000614.1_pt1 | contig 33975 bp, 32 predicted proteins | sample 1570711 | NCBI WGS metagenome assembly OGES01 (sample SAMEA2582133, study PRJEB24529) | metagenome | biome: Human gut stool | place: China | collected 2011 | reverse complement strand
GGCATTCCTTCTTTCGACCATTTTTGAATTGTAGTCGTAGATACATCTAACCACCTAGATAGACCTGACATACGAACCATGGGTTTATAAAGTTCTTTATCTTCAAATACTCTTGCTACAGCATTTGAAATCATCTCATCATAGTGAGCACGTAATTGCTTCTCTAATTCTTTAGGAAGCTGGACAACTAAAGTAGTTTCCGACATAAATTCACACCTCATTTCTAAATTAAATAAGCTCCGAAACCATTTAATTTGTTATTCATTTTGAATTATATATCCTTTTTGAATTTTTGTCAAGCTTTTTTATTCAAAAAGAATAAAATGTGTTATAATGATAAAAAGGAGGTTCTTATGACCAATCATATTACTAAACTAATAGAAGATAGCGGAAAAAAATTGACAGAAATTAGCGAAGCTACAGATATAGCCTATCCTACACTTTCTGGATACAATCAGGGGATCCGCAAACCAAAAAAAGATAATGCGGAAAAATTAGCAAAATACTTTAATGTTTCCGTCGCTTACATTATGGGACTTGATAGCAACCCACACGCTCCATCAAATCTTAAAATTGTTACAGACAGTTTCAAAACATCTAAAATTGGTTCTGTAACACCTTTTAAAAGCGATATGGAGAAGTTAAAGAAGAGCATCGAATTTGGCGAAAGGGCATTAACACTACCACTTGATGATAGTTTTTCAGATGAATTTCGTCACCTTTTTTCAGAATACCTAGCTGAGAAAAATAAACATTTTATGTCTGAATTTATAGACTATATGAATCACCAAAATAAAGACTCTAAAGTTTGGCAGAGCTGGATTAAAACAGACGAATACGCTATCCGACAAGAAGATAGAAAAAATAGATAGACACTCATTTCTCAATTACATAAGCTCCGAAAACTTAGATACGGAGAAAAAATGTCTATACACAAATACAAAACAAAAAAAGGAATCCTTTACTATGTCAGCTTTTACATTGGCTTAGATGCTTATGGAAAGAAAAAAAGGCACTTAAAGAGAGGGTTCAAAACCAAAAAAGAGGCAAAATTGTACGAAGCTCGTTTAGAAGCTGGTGTCGTTGCCCCCACAGTAAGTACCGACAAACCTAACCCCAAAGTCACTTATAAAGAACTTTATCATCAATGGTTTCAGGCTTATGTTGGTACCGTTGAAGAAACAACTTCTTCCCAAACAAAGAATATCTATCGAATACATATTCTACCAGTATTTGGAGATAAATTTATTGACCAAATCAGTCCTTTAGACTGTCAAAATTTTATTACACAAAAATCTCAGACTTTCAAAAATATAAAACAAATAAAATCCTATACCTCAAAAATTTTTGATTTTGCAATCAACATGAACTACATTGATCGAAATCCAATGAAGAATGTTATCATGCCTAAAATCAAAAAGACAAGATCAGATAATTTTTGGTCACTGGAGGAATTACATCATTTCCTTGATATAGTGAAAGAAACTGAGCCATTTAAACATTTTGCTTTATTTAGACTTCTTGCATTTAGTGGACTACGAAAAGGGGAGTTATACGCTTTAAAATGGGCTGATATTGACTTTGATAGCAATCTCTTAAACATAGACAAAAGTCTAGGAAGAATTGACGGTAAAGCGATTGAAAAGAGCACAAAGAATGAATCTTCAGTTCGCACAATCTATCTTGATGATGAGACAATCGATATTATTAAACAATGGAGAAATTTCTATCTAAAAGAACAATCTCAGTTGCCTCTTACAAAGCTGAATATTAGTAACGAATATATGTTCTCTTACATATCAAGCAATGACAAAATTGAACCCCTGCACGCTGACTACATTAACAATATACTGAATCGAATTATTAAAAAGCATAAATTAAAACCAATTAGCCCACATGGGTTCAGACATACACATGCAACACTTATGTCTGAAATTGGAATCGATCCTTCTAATACATCAAAACGACTTGGCCACGCAAGCAGTCAGATGACATTAGATGTCTATACTCACACTACAAAAACTGGTGAGAAAAACTCTATTGACAAATTTGCAGATTATCTCAATAAAGCAAAATAATTCATGATTTTTAAAATTTAGAAGAGGTTATCAGAAGGTTATCACAAAGCTATTCTAGCTCAAAAATCGACAAAAAAGCACTTTGCAAAATCTTTGCAAAGTGCTTTGAAACGTTGATATAATCGTATTGATTAACGTTTTGAGAATTGTGATGCTTTACGAGCTTTCTTAAGACCTGGTTTCTTACGTTCAACCATACGTGCATCACGAGTAAGAAGTCCAGCGCGTTTCAATGAATCGCGGAAGTCTGGGTCTACTTGAAGAAGTGCACGAGCGATACCGTGACGGATCGCACCTGATTGACCAGCGTATCCACCACCTACAACGTTAACGTGTACGTCGTATGAACCTTCAGTTGAAGTAACTGCAAAAGGTTGGTTGATAACGAGACGAAGGTCTGCGTGTGGGATGTATTCTTCTACATCTTTTTTGTTAACTGTGATTTTACCAGTACCTGGAACCAAACGTACGCGTGCAACGGCGTTTTTACGGCGTCCTGTACCTGCATATTGTGCTTGTGCCATTATATTAGTGCTCCTTTCCTCTTAGAATTAGATAAGTCCTGAGATATCAAGTACTTCTGGTTGTTGTGCAGCGTGAGTGTGCTCACCGCCAACGAAGACTTTCAATTTCATACCTTGTGCGCGTCCAAGAGTGTTGTGTGGAAGCATACCTTTAACTGATTTTTCGATCAAACGAACAGCATTTTTAGAACGAAGTTCACCTGCTGAGATTTGTTTCAATCCACCTGGATACATTGAGTGAGTATAGTAGATCTTATCAGTTGCTTTTTTACCAGTCAATTTAACTTTTTCAGCATTGATAACGATTACGAAATCACCTGTATCAGTGTGTGGTGTGAAAGTTGGTTTGTTTTTTCCGCGAAGTACGCTAGCAACTACTGCAGAAAGACGTCCAAGTGGCACATCAGTTGCGTCAACGACATACCATTTACGTTCAACTTGGCCTGGCTTAGCCATAAATGTTGTTTTGTTCATGATTTCTCCTATATATAGTTCGATTTTTGTTTACGAGTGATGGGTGTTCCTTCCCATCAAAAAGTATTTGGAAGGTTCCGGGGCCTTTCAAATGGGGTAAACAATACCGTCTAACATAATATCAAAAAAACACGTCCAAGGCAAGTCATTTGGAGGTGTTTTTCTTTTATTTTTTTAGCTCCCGTTTTATAAGTTAGGTAATAGCCCCCCCAGCAACCTCTCCTCTAAGGGATACAAACTAGTCCTCAGCTTCCCAAAAAAGCTGGTCTAATGTTTTACAGATGGCAATGTACAAATCTATGGCCGGATTGTAGTCTCCCTTTTCAATAGGTGAGATGGTCTGGCGAGAGACCCCTATAGCATCTGCTAAGCCTTGTTGAGTGAGGTCTTTTGTCACACGTGCTGACTTTAATTTTAATTTTTTCATTTACAAACCCTACGCTTCATCTTCTAGTTCTTCCAGACGGTTTTTTCTGATTTTTTTGATGATAACCAATCCGTCACAAATAAGGATCAAACCCAATGTCAAAAATGCTACACTACTCATAATATTATTATCCAACTCAATCGACTGTACTAAACTTAACAAACCAATTGATGATATAACAATTCCAAAAAGCAACATTACTCAGGATAATACGAACACTTTCTTCTCAATTTTTTGTCCAGTAAACGTGGATGTCCATTCGTGATACGCTATGCACTACGACCACGCACATAGATCCAAAGAAAGTACTAATTAATAATGACTGAGCTAAGTATACGGAGTGTGTCTTACCAGTAACCATAATCGTTACAAATATACCAATCATGGCTACTCCATAACCTCCAGCAGCAGATGCTGTTACTGATTAACTGAGCACGTTCATCCATCGTGCTAGCTACTTTTTCTTTGACTCCTTCATTTTGTTCCCTCCATTTTATAGATTTATTACAGCATTGTTTTACATCATGTTAAATATACTATTCATTTTGTATGATTTATCTTCTTATTTTCTATCTAGCTTCCTCACCAATCGTAAAGACGGCTAAGGTATCTGGTCCGACATGGGTAGAAATAACTGGCCCAAGTGGCATAATAAGAACTTGTTCAATGCCGTCCACTGCTAACAATTGTTCTTTTAGATTCTCCGCAGCTGCAAAATCATTAGCATAAGCGACAATCGCTGTGCTATGTCCAATATCCTGAGTAGCATGCAGGACCATTTCTTTAATGGCTTTTTTACGTCCACGGATTTTAGCCAAAGGAACCAACTTACCTGAAGCGTCTAGCCAAAGAAGAGGCTTTATATTAATCAAACTACCAATAATTGCTGAGCTCTTAGAAAGACGGCCCCCACGCATAAGATGATAGAGATCATCAACTAAGAAATAGGTCCGTAAACGTGGCAGAATGTCCTCAATCATGGCTTTCGTTTCGGATAAACTCTTACCCTGGTCACGAGCTTCTGCCGCCAAGATAGAAAGATAACCTTCTCCACCTGCTGCCGCCAGGGTATCTACAATCTCAATGACAGCTTCTGGATACTCATCCAAAATCATGTCACGCGCCATAACGGCACTTTGATAAGTACCTGAAAGCACTGATGAGAAGGCAAGATAAAGAAGAGCATCACCATTTTGAGCATGACGACGAAAAACCTCTTCAAATTGACCAACATTCACCTGACTTGTGGTCGGTTGACCTCCTTCTTGCATAGCTTCCAACAGACGGTCACTCGTTAATCGATTGGGACCAACGGTCTCATAAGTAATATCATCGAGCGTAATGGTTAGACCAATAAGTTCAACATCATTCTCCTGAGCCCATTTTTCATCTAGATCAGCTGTTGAATCTGTCAAAATTTTAAATGTCATATATCCCTCTATTCTATTTCATTTAAAAGGTTCTGTAATTTTCCTAATTGTGTTTCATCCCATGGACGTAACTTGGGGGTTGTTAAGTCAATATGTGCTGACATCTTGTCTAAATCCGACTTAACGGTATTAACACGCTCTTCCAACTCACGCGCTGAAACACGTAAAGCTCCTTGAGAAAAGATGGCCCACTGTTCATTCAAGTCACTAGTCGCCACTTCAACTAGATTTTGAACAGTATTCATTTCAGCTGCTGAGCGCTCAATATAGCTATCGGCTGTCTCGTCTGCCTCAGTAAAAATAACACTAACACGGTACTGATCATAGCGCTGACGGCTCCCTGGAACAAACTGGGCATCAAACACACAGATGATATCAATATGCTCAAAGTTGGCATAATGATTGAGCTTACGAATCAGTGTTTCACGAGCTTCGTCAAGCTGATTGGCCTTAAAGAGTTGACGGGTTTCTTGCCAAAAGGCAATCATATTATAACCATCAACCAGAAGTATTCTTTTTTTCATAGTTACAATCGGTTTCGATAAACTTCATACATAAGAACTGCAGCTGCCACACTGGCGTTTAGGCTCTGCACATGGCCACTCATAGGAATAGTAATCATCTCATCAACTTGTTTCTTGATGTTAGCAGAAATTCCCTTACCTTCATTACCAATGATAAGAGCAAGCTTACCAGCTGTGTTCCATTTATGAGATGGTGTACCGTCCATATCTGTACCAAATACCCAAAAGCCTGATTCTTTAAGTTTATCAAGGGTTTGGCTCAGATTAGTCACTCTCGCAATCGGAATATGCTCCACTGCCCCTGTTGATGTCTTGGCAACTACAGGGGTTACCCCTACAGCACGATGCTTGGGAATAATAACTCCTGTCACCTGGGTAGCATCAGCCGTTCGTAGGATAGAACCAAAGTTATGAGGATCATTAAGTCCATCTAAAATGAGAATCAGAGGGTTCTCCTCTTGCTCAGCCTTATCCATAATAACTGAGAAATCAGAGTAAGCGAACTCTGACACACGAAGGACAAAACCTTGATGAACAGCCCCACCTGTCATATCAGACAATGTCTTCTTCGGTGTCCAAGAGATGGAAACCTTCTTTTCAGCTGCCAAAGCCTTAATAGCATCCACATTTTTCCCTCGAAGATCGTCTTGAATATAGAGTTTGTTTCCAGTATTAGCCTCTAGACTCTCCGTTACAGCATGCACACCATAAACAATATCTAGGCTTGTTTCTTTAGTTGTTTTCATATGCCCATTCTATCATAAAAAAAGCCCTCTTACGAGGGCAAAGCATGTTAAATAAATGTAATTGCTACTAGATAAAGCACTAGAAGAACTAGAACAACCGTTGTGGCAGCCAAAGTCTGCTTCCCAATTGTATCTAGATCTGCAATTGATTCCGCAATCTTTCTCTCAGCCTGGGTAATGTTTTTACCTACTGCTTGGAAGATGTCAATTAAGTCTGTGCTTGTTGAACTGTTTCCGGAAATCTCTGAGATAAGTTCGTCTGTAAAGGTTACTTCTGACGAATAGATCAAACTCTCACTCTATATTTTTATCCAACTGACTTATTTCTGCAGTTGTCTATACAAGAGAGCTAGCAGTTTCTTAAGCCACTTAAGATATTGAGCTTGCATCTCTTCGCTCAGATCCAGCTACTGATCGTTCCTCACCAAGAGCCTGGACACGATCCTCTTCTGAATGAGGTGTAGCCATAGAAACACTCGTTTCTACAATATCAATTTGAGAATGCACCTCAAGAAGACCCTCATCTGTCTCACTTGAAGAGACAACCATCAATGACGTTGAGGTCACCACTGAGCTTACTTGATTGGTTGGTTCTGCCTTGGCTTCAACTGAAGAAAAATCAACTTACGGAGCTGATGCCTCACTATTAACATAATCTATTATTTTTTCACAATCTAGATTAATTTTAAATAACAAAAAATCCTGCTCTCAGCAGAATTTTTAGATTTCTTTTTCAACTTCATCAATGCACCAAGCAACCAACTCTTCTAGGCGGTCGACATCCTCGGTCATATGAAGATAACCCATGACTGCCTCGAAGCCTGTTGACATTTTATAGGTAATAACATCCGTATTTTTAGCCTTGGTATGACTCTTAGCATTACGACCTCGTTTGTAGATATCCAGCTCTTTTTCAGTCAAAAGCTCTCGCTCTAGCATTTTTTCAATGAGGCTAGCTTGAGCCTTGGCGGAAACATAGCGTGTAGCTAGACGATGCAATTGATTGGGCTTAGTCTGTCCTTGAAAAATCAGGTGACGGCGAATGTATAAGGAATAAACAGCATCTCCCTCAAAGGCGAGTGCAATACCATTAATAAGATTTACATCAATGTGTTTAGTCACGTGTCCACCTCACGCCCTCCTTGGTATCAAGAAGTTTGATACCTTGAGCAGCTAACTCATCACGAATACGATCTGCTGTCGCAAAGTCCTTGTTGGCACGAGCTGCTTGACGCTCTTCAATGAGTTTTTCGATATCTTCATCAAGAGTTTCTTCTTCGAAAACAATACCGAAGACTTGGAGAATTTTTTCAAAAGCATCTTTAACAGTTTCATCATAGTTGCCTGAATTAATCCATTTGGCCATATCAAACAGAACAGTCACACCATTTGCCGTATTAAAGTCATCATCCATAGCCGCCTGGAAAGCATCAAGATAAGTTTGCAATTCGGCTTGGCTTACCTCTTCTGTTAGTGGTAGACTGTGCGTATTTTTCAAATACTTGAGATTGACTTCAGCATCATGGATAGCTTTCTCGGTAAAGTTAATTGGTTTACGATACTGTTGTGTCGCTAGGAAGAAGCGAAGCACTTGCCCATCAACCGTCTTAAGCATATCATGAACAGTCACAAAGTTACCCAAGGATTTTGACATTTTCTCATTGTCCACATTAACAAAACCGTTGTGCATCCAATAATTAGCGAAGGTCTTACCAGTTTTGGCTTCTGATTGTGCGATTTCATTAGTATGGTGTGGGAACTCAAGGTCCGCACCTCCACCATGGATATCGATAGTATCCCCAAGGATTTCAGTCGCCATAACAGAACATTCGATGTGCCAGCCTGGACGTCCAGGTCCCCAAGGACTTTCCCAAGAAATCTCTCCTTCTTTGGCAGCTTTCCAAAGGGCAAAATCCAGAGGATTTTCCTTACGATCTGTCTCAGCATCCGTACGTCCGCTAGCACCAATTTCAAGATCTTCCAAGGTCTTATTAGCTAATTTTGCATAATTTTTTGACTTAGCTACTCGAAAGTATACATCACCTTCAGCAACATAAGCAAAACCTTTATCAATCAAGGTTGACACAAATGCAATAATTTCATCCATGTAGTTAATAACACGAGGATTTTGTGTCGCTGGTTTGATTCCAAGTTGTGCGGTATCTTCCATAAAGGCTGTGATAAACTTGTCTGATAATTCTTTGGTCGAAATACCAGCTTCATTGGCTGCCTTGATAATCTTATCATCTACATCCGTAAAGTTGGAAATATAGTTGACTGTATAGCCACAATACTCAAAATAACGACGAATAGTATCAAAAGCTACTGCTGAACGGGCATTTCCGATATGAATATAATTGTAAACTGTTGGTCCGCAGACATACATATTGACAACATTTTCTGTCAAAGGTACAAAATCACGGAGCGAACGTGTCATCGTATCATAAATTTTAATCACTAGAGATTCCTTTCAATTAACTGGAAACTATTTTTTATCCTTGATATGGTTTAGGTACAAACACAAGAGTATAACGAGAATTATAATCCAAATAGCCGCAACTAGCTGACCTTGAGCCAAGAGAGACATAGCTGAAAGAAAACTCCCAACTATTATAGAAGACCAAAAAAGGATTGTCCTTGAAGAATTGTTTCATTACTCAAATCTCACTTGTGTCGTTGCTTAAAAACAAGACCGGCCCATAACAGAGCAATGCAAAACCATAAGGCGGCCATACTATGGTCTGCTCTATGTAAAGCAATGTAAACAAGAGCAAGAGGACCCACAACCGTCAATCGAGTCACCTTTGAACTAAAGAGTTTCATCTTTTTCCGTCCTTATAGACGTGATGAGTGAAAGCTAGCTGCTTTTAGAAGATCTTCTAGCTTTTCGCTATAGTATTCACGACCTTCCTCAATGTCATGAATCACTTCTTCATCCTTTTTACCGTGAACACGTACGACCTTAGCAGGGACACCAACTACCGTAACATCTTCTGGGACATCGGCAACAACCACAGCTGCTGCACCTACCTTAGCATTTTTCCCAATCTCAATAGGACCAATAACCTGAGCATGGGCTGAAACCAATGCACCCTCACGAACGGTTGGGTGACGTTTTCCGACATCTTTACCAGTACCACCTAAAGTAACACCGTGATAGAGCATAGCTCCTTTTTCAACCACAGCTGTTTCACCAATGACAAGGCCAGAACCGTGATCAATAAAGACACCTTCAGCAATCTTAGCCCCAGGGTGAATCTCAATCTGAGTCCAAAATCGCCAAAATTGACTATGCATACGAGCTAAAAGTCGACAATGGTGACGCCAGAGAAAATGTGAGATACGATGAGCGGCCAAAGCCTTTAGACCAGGATAGGTTAAAAGAACCTCCAAACTTGTCCGAGCCGCTGGGTCATTTTTCTTTACAATATCAATACTTTCTTTCCACCACCCCATATAGGTCACTCCTTATATCATTATTGTTTACTGTCGCCTTATTATCTTTTCAGAGGTTTGATAATACTAGGATTACTTGCTATCATCCTCAAAATAAGCCCAATCGACTAACTCAGGATGCTCATCAAAAGGATTGATGACAACACCTTGAACCTTGTCCAACTCATTTTCACCTGTTGAAGGCTGGTAAATTTCTGACAGTGGCCATTGCAAAATCGTCCCTTTAGCCTTACGGAAAGGTAGACCAAAAGTCTCGTTACCGTACCATTTTGCAAAGCTCGTTAAGTTCGTAAACACAGGCACATAACTCTGTCCCTCTGCATTCGACATGGTCGCAAAGAGACGGTCATCCTGGCCATCTTCCTCGCGTTTGTGAATGAAGGCTGGAACAAGATAAATCTTATCTTTAGAATCTGCCTTTTGATTTTCCTCACCCAAAAGATTATTTAAGGTCTGAGTGAAATAGTTGATAAACTGGATGAGTTCACTGCTTGCAAAAAGAGTGGTATTCGAGAAGTCACCATCCTCTTTTAAATTGAAAGCAAGACCAAAAAGCTCTGCCTGAACCAGTTGTGTTAAAACATCTAAGCTCGAACGTTCTACCCAAGTTTGCTCTCGAGCACTCTCTTGAGTAGCTTTAAAAGATTGTAGGTCCTGTTCACTAGTGAAGACAGGAACAACCTTCTTGCCTTCCACTTCAACTGCGTAGAGGTCTTGGGCAGCCAAGACGGGAGTACGTTGTAGGTGATTAACCAAAGCCAGACTGGTTAAAAAGTGGTCTGGTTCCGTTAAAAACTCTCTCAAGGTTTCATCAAAAGCTTGCAATTCTTGATTTTCTGTCATTCTTCTATTTGTTCTTTCGTTTCTGATTCATCAGGATTTTTCGGTGCTTCACCATTTTCATTATGGTGACGTGGTTTGTGATGAGAACGACGTCGGTGACGATGCTCTCCTTCATTTTCCTCGTCCTCAATCTTTTCGGGCTTAGGAAGCAAGGTCTTAATTGAGGCATCGATACGTCCTTTTTCATCGATTTTGATAATTTTAACAGTTACCATATCCCCAACCTTAACAACATCTTCGACACGCTCAGTGCGTTCCCAAGCTAGTTCTGAGATGTGGACGAGAGCATCTGTCTTATTAAAGAGGTGGACAAAGGCACCGAACTTTTCAATACGCACAACTGGTACAGTGTAGACCTCGCCAACCTTAGCTTCACGTACAAGATCGGAGATGATAGCTTTAGCACGGTTAATGGCATCCTGATCACTAGAGAAAATCTGAACAAGTCCCTCTTCATCGATATCAATAGTGACACCCGTCTCAGCGATAATCTTGTCAATTGTTTCGCCACCTTTACCGATGACAACCTTAATCTTGTCAACAGGAATCTGAATACTGTCAATCTTAGGAGCTGTTGGGGCTAATTCTGGACGTGGTTCAGCAATCGCTGACTCAATAACATCAAGAATCTCAAAACGAGCCACCTTAGCTTGAGCTAAAGCTTCCTCAAGAATAGCAGGTGTAATTCCTGAAATCTTAATATCCATCTGAAGAGCTGTAATTCCTTGACGTGTACCAGCCACCTTAAAGTCCATATCACCAAAATGATCTTCTAAACCTTGAATGTCAGTTAAAACAGTGTAGTTTGTTCCATCTGAAATAAGGCCCATGGCAATCCCCGCAACAGGTGCCTTAATCGGCACCCCACCTGCCATAAGAGCCAAAGTACCTGCACAAATAGAAGCCTGTGAAGAAGACCCATTTGACTCCAAGACTTCGGCTACCAAACGGATAGCATATGGAAACTCTTCGATACTTGGGAGAACTTGAGCAAGGGCTCGCTCACCCAAGGCTCCATGACCAATTTCACGACGGCCTGGTGCACCGTAACGCCCTGTTTCACCCACCGAATACTGAGGGAAATTGTAGTGGTGAAGGAAACGTTTCTTATACTCTGGATCCAAACCATCAACAAGTTGTGTATCACTCATGGGTGCCAAAGTCAATACTGACAAGGCTTGAGTTTGACCACGTGTAAAAAGACCTGATCCATGAACCTTAGGAAGAAAGTCAATCTCTGCGTCCAAAGGACGGATTTCATCCACACGACGACCATCAGGACGAACCTTGTCTTCTGTAATCAGACGGCGCACTTCAGCATGTTCCATCTGCTCAAGGATTTCTACCACATCACGTAAAATAGTTTCCCTATCTTCATCTTCTGCGAAGCGTTCTTGATAAGAAGCGAGGACCTCTTCTTTAACAGTCTGGGTTGCTGCTTCACGTGCCAGTTTTTCTTCCACCTGAACAGCCTTAGCTAATTGATCATAATAAGCTGTTTCGATTTCGACTTTCAAATCAGCATCAACTTGGAGTAGTTCAACCTCAGCCTTTTCCTTACCAACAGCTGCAACGATATAATTTTGGAAATCAACCAACTCTTGAATAGCCTCATGTCCCTTCAAGAGTGCTTGCAACATAATATCCTCGGACAATTCCTGAGCACCTGACTCTACCATATTGATAGCTTCCTTGGTACCGGCCACTGTCAAGTCTAACTGTGAAACGTCTTTATCTGATGCACTTGGGTTGATGATGAAATCTTCCGCTGCATAAGCCACTTGAACCCCAGCAATGGGACCATTGAAAGGAATATCCGAAATAGAAAGTGCTAAAGAACTCCCAAACATAGCTGCCATTGGCGCACTAGCATTTTCATCATAAGAGAGAACAGTATTAATGACCTGAACTTCGTTACGAAAACCCTCCGCAAACATAGGACGAATAGGACGATCAATAAGACGAGCAGTCAAAGTGGCGTCTGTTGAAGGACGGCCTTCACGCTTATTAAAACCTCCCGGGAACTTACCAGCCGCATACATTTTTTCCTCATAATTAACCTGTAATGGAAAGAAATCTGCAGTTGCCATCTTTTTAGACATAACAGCTGCTGACAATACGGTTGTATCTCCATAACGTACTACAACGGCACCATTAGCCTGCTTGGCTACATGTCCCACTTCCACAACAAGTGGGCGTCCTGCAAAGGTCATCTCAAAAGTTTGTTTAGCCATGTTTGATCCCTCTTTTTATCCATAACCAGCCCCACAAAAACGAACTGGTCAACTTTATATCATTCATTTGATATAACTTCCATTTTACCATATTATAGTCGAAAATGGCAGAGCTTCGGCATAAGTTGCACTCCAAGCTTTTCCCGATTTCAGATATTTAAGTGGTTTTGTGATATAATAAACGCTTATGAGAGCCAAAGGAATGACTATAAAAAAATTACAACACATCATTATGATTACCTTAATCTTAATAGGCCTAGCAACACCTGCCCTAGCACAAGAGCAGACTGATAACTTCAATGTTGCTGCAAAACATGCGATCGCTATCGAAACCACTACAGGAAAAGTGCTCTATGAAAAAGATGCCACCACTCCTAATGGCGTTGCTTCAATGACGAAAATCCTGACAGCCTACATGGTATACAAAGCTGTTGATCAAGGTAAAATTAATTGGGACACTGAGGTAAATATCTCAGATTACCCATTCAACCTAACAGTTGATTCAGAAGTTTCAAATATCCCACTAGATTCTCGAAAATATACTGTCAAACAACTCTTAGATGCCACCCTCATTAGTAGTGCCAACAGTGCAGCAATTGCTCTAGCTGAAAAAATCTCAGGATCAGAGAGTGCCTTCGTTGACACTATGACAGCCCAACTTAAAGAATGGGGCATTGCAGATGCTAAATTATTTAACGCTTCTGGTCTAAACAATAAATACCTTGGGAATAACCGCTATCCTGGCTCTAAACCAGATGACGAAAATACTATGAGTGCTCTAGATGTTGCCATTATTGCAGACCACCTCATCAAAGACTATCCTCAGGTACTTGAAATCACCAAGCAAACCGAAACTGATTTCGAAGGGAACAACAAATTAACGACGCACAACTACATGTTGGAGGGTCAAGACAACTACCGTGAAGGCGTTGATGGACTCAAGACTGGAACAACTGAACTTGCAGGGGCATCCTTTGTAGCCCACTCCAATGAAAATGGCATGAGTTTGATTACCATTGTCATGAATGCAGATAATGATGGAGAAGATGAAGCTGCCAGATTCACAGCCACAAATGAGTTGCTAGATTATGTGACTCAAAACTGGAAAATCAAAACCCTCAACACCAAGGGACAAATCGTCAAGAAAAATGATATTAAGGTAGCCGATGGAGACAGTCAAACCATCTCTGCTAAACTCGAGTCGGACCTTACAGTCGTTCAAAAAATAAACAGCAAAAATGATGCTGTTAAAATCAAAGCAAAAACTATAACAGCACCTATCAAAAAAGGTGACACTATTGGAACAGCGACCTTTGATGATAAGGATCTCGTAGGAACAGGTTACATCTCTGATCCCCCTCAAATTTCGGTAACAGCCAACCAATCTATCAAGAAAAGTTTCTTCTTAAAAGTTTGGTGGAACCATATCGTTAATTTCTTTACAGGAAATAAGTAAACACAAAACTACCTTTTAGATATCAAAAGGTAGTTTTATCTTGCCTTCAAAATTGGTCTTGTAAGTAAAAGCCCATTCTCAACACCTTAAGTTCCTCTCAAAATGTGGTATAATAAATATCCAAAACACATGAAGGAACAAACCATGAAAAAACTGATTACGCTTATGATGACCTTCTTACTCTGTCTGGGAAGCGTAGCCCCTGCTTTTGCAGCAGATAAGAAAAAAGGATATGATGCCACAGCCAAACATGCCGTCGCTGTCGAAGCTAATACTGGCAAAATTTTATACGAAAAAGATGCCACTACCTCTACAGGGATTGGCTCTATTACCAAGCTCCTAACAGCCTATATGGTTTATAAAGCGGTAGATCAGGGAGACCTAAAATGGAACAGCAAAGTTGATATTTCTGACTATCCCTTTGAACTAACTGTCAGTGCCGGAGTATCTAATATTCCACTAGATGCCCGCAAATACACTGTCAAACAACTTCTTGACGCAACCCTTATTTCCAGTGCCAACAGTGCATCTATTGCTCTAGCCGAGGAAATCGGAGGAACCGAAAGTAAGTTTGTCGACATGATGAAAGCCCAACTTAAAGATTGGGGTATCACTGATGCCAAGATTGTCAATGCCTCTGGTCTCAATAATTCTTACTTAGGTGACAATATCTATCCAGGCTCTAAATCTGACGAAGAAAATACCATGAGTGCTAAGGACGTTGCTATCATTGCACAACACGTGGTGAAAGAATATCCTGAAATTCTCGATATCACTAAAAAAACTGAGGCTGACTTTGATGGTGTCAACAAACTCAAAACCTCCAACTATATGCTTAAGGGACAACCTAGTTACCGTAAAGGAGTTGATGGTCTAAAAACAGGTACCACCGACTTGGCTGGTGCTTCCTTCGTGGCCCACTCAAATGAAAGTGGCATGAGCATTATCACAGTCATTTTGAATGCTGAGCACACCGATACGGATGACTATGCCCGTTTCACTGCAACTAACGACCTACTTAACTACGTAGTCTATCATTGGGAAAGCAAGACCATTGCCAAAAAAGGACAAGCCATCGGTAAAAGTCAAGCCTCTGTCCTTGATGGTAAATCTAAGCAAGTCACTGCCGTCGCTAAGTCTGACTTTAATATTATCCAAAAAATAGATGCCAACAATAACAAACACATTAAAGTCACTACCAACCAGATGCAAGCCCCTGTCAAGGCAGGAGACAAGGTGGGAACAGCCACCTTTGAAGATAAGGATCTTGTAGGAGAAGGCTACCTACCTAATCAAGGCATGTCAAGCATGGAACTGGTTGCTGGTAAAGAAGTTAAGAAAAGCTTCTTCCTCAAGGTTTGGTGGAATCACTTTGTCACCTTTGTCAACGAGAAACTCTAATACTTACAGTCGAGCGTGGCTCGGCTTTTTCTTTTACACCTACTTTACAGAAAGATTGACTCTACATTGACTCCTATTGACTATTGACACAAAACAAAAAGACAAACTACACCTGTAATCTGTCTTTTTGTTTGATTTTTACACTACTGTAAAGGTTAATTTATCTTTAGAGCAGCCAATTTTAAGAGTTTGTCCACTAACTACTTGACCACCTAGTAAGAGCTCAGATAATTTATCCTCCACTTGAGTTTGAATCGTACGACGTAATGGACGAGCACCCATCTCAACATCATAGCCATCTTTAGCTAAATGCTTAAGGGCAGCTGGTTGGAATTTCAAGTCAATCCCTTTTTCAGCTAAAGCTGATACCAACGGTTTCACCATAATCTTAACAATCTCACGAAGTTGCTCTTCCTCAAGACTATGGAAGACAACCTTCTCATCAATACGGTTAATAAATTCTGGACGGTAGGCTTTCTTAAGTTCTTCCATAATACGTGACTGCATAGCTTGGTGATTATGAGAAATTTCTTGGGCTCCAAAACCAACAGTTTTATCATCACGAAGAGCTGTAGCTCCCAAGTTTGAGGTCATAATGATGATAGTGTTTGAAAAATCAACCTTACGACCACGGCTATCTGTCAAAACACCGTCATCCAAAACCTGTAAGAGGATGTTGAAAATATCTGGGTGAGCCTTTTCCACCTCGTCAAAGAGGAGAACTGAGTAAGGCTTATTGCGAACTTTCTCTGTTAATTCACCACCCTCATCATATCCAACATAACCTGGAGGAGCACCGTTAAGTCGGCTAGCCGCAAATTTTTCCATGTATTCTGACATATCAAAACGAAGCAAAGCTGACTCATCATCAAAGAGAACTTCCGCCAAAGCCTTGGCCAATTCTGTCTTACCAACACCAGTAGGTCCAAGGAACATGAAGGAACCAATCGGACGTTTTCCAGTACGAATACCTGACTGGTTACGACGAATAGCACGACTAATCGCCGAAACTGCTTCGTCTTGACCAATAACACGTTTGTGAAGCTCTGCTTCCAGATTCAAGTAACGCTTGCTATCTGCCTGAGTCATCTTCTCAACAGGAATACCTGATAGACGACTAAGGGTTTGCATAATCTGATCTGCATCTACCAAGGCAGGTTTTGGTAATTTTGCTTTTTGGCTAGCTTTATATTGTTTAACAGCAGCCTTCATATCACCAGATAGAAGTGCTTCATCCAAAGATGTTATCTCACGTTTGGCTTCTTTTTTGATACGACCTTGAACAGTTGCACTCGCTTCATCTAAAAGATCAATGGCAGAGTCAGGTAAGTTTTTACTCGTCAAATAACGGTGGGCCGCCTTGACCGCTGTCTCAACTGCCTCATCAGTAATCGTTACACGATGATAGTCTTCATAAGACGAACGTAGGCCTTTTAGAATATCAATCGCCTCAGCTACACTTGGCTCCTCAATTGTAATCTTAGCAAAACGGCGAGAAAGAGCTGCATCTTTCTCAATATGCTTCTGGTACTCAGCTTGAGTAGTTGCTCCAACCATATGAAGGGTACCACGTGCTAGAGCAGGTTTCAAAATATTCGCCGCATCTAAGGTACTATCAATACCTGAACCAGAACCAATAATCGTATGCAATTCGTCAATAAAGAGAATGATTTTTCCATCAGCTTCAATCTCATCAATGATTTGATTCATACGTTCTTCGAAATCGCCACGGAAACGTGTTCCTGCAACCACACTCATCATATCAAGCTCTAAGATACGCATATCAGCCAATTCAAATGGTACTTCGCCTGAAGCAATACGTTGCGCTAAACCAAGAGCAAGTGCTGTCTTACCGACACCAGCTTCACCTACCAAGACAGGATTATTCTTCGTTTTACGACTCAAAACCTGAATCATGCGTGAAATTTCTTTCTCACGTCCAATAACAGGATCAAGAGCACCTGACTCGGCCACTGCCGTTAAGTCCTTGGTATAATCTGCCAACTCCCCAGTAGAAGATTGAGGAGGCTGCATCATATTAGCAAAATTTCCTGATGCCTTTGATTTTTTAGGCTTACGAAGGTCATGAATGGCCTTCAAATCTTGCTTACTAAGACCTGCGTAACGCTCCAAAGAACGTCGTAAATCGATAATGCGAGGCTTATCGCTGTCATCTTTATATTGAAAACCAGCAACTTCAAGGAGACGACAAACCATCAAATCCTTATGAAGAAGGAAGGCCATCAATACATGTTCAGACCCTACCTCTACAGCACCAGTCACACTAGCAATTCCCTCTGCCTCTTGCAACATAACCTCTAAAGCATGTGACTGTGCACGTAAATCGATAATATCTGATTCAGACAAGTCTTTTGGACTTTTCTCCATCGCTAGTACAGCAGCGGTCTCAATCTCTTCCGCACGAATACGGTCCTCAAAATCAGTAAAGGTTAAGTAAGCTACAGATCCTGGAACCTCAACCATAGCCAGAAGCACATGCCAAGTCTCCAAGAAAGGACTTCCAAAACGCTCTGCCTCAAGCTGAGCACGATGGAAAATGGCCTGCATTTTTCTTGAATATGTCGTCATCTAATTTCCTTTTCTATCCAATCTAAGTAATAGCGAGCGTAGAATACGCGAACGAGTAGCAGCCGCATCTGCGCCTAAAACATCATCACTAGCAGTTGCTAAAATCAAATTTCCCTCACGTTCAGTGATGATTTTTTCATCAAAAAGCAACTGAATCAAGTCTGTAAATACCTGCTCGCTGAGCTGATCTGCCAAATTTTGCAGCAAATCATTAATCATATGGTGTTTGTCGGAGAATCTAACTTTGACAATGCGAATATAGCCGCCACCGCCACGTTTACTCTCAACAATATAACCGCGACTCTCTGTAAAACGAGTCTTGATAACATAGTTAATCTGACTTGGTACTACTTGAAAAGCATCTGCCAAGTTCGACCGTTGAATCTCAGCAGTTCCAGACTGACCCAGCAATTCTTTAATATATTCTTCTATACTATCTGATGTATTTCTTGCCATCTTAATCCCTCCAGTCTAATTTGACTATAACTGACTATTATTATACCAAAAATGTCAGCTCATGGGAAACTATACTCTCGAAAAGCTTTTTAAAGTTGTCATTAGAGAACATATAAGATACAATAAATAAGGCTAAAATATTAGGTAACTTAAGGTGTTTGATTCAAATTTTCTATCCACTTTGACAGGCTGAGACCTATCTAATCCAACAAGTACTTTTTAGCACTTTCACAGTAGTACTAGTCTTATCACTCTTGATAAAGCTCATCTCACTTTGAGTCTTATCTCTTATTTATTTCCCTATGAAAGGTTACTCATGAAATACATCATTGCACTCTTAATCTCTATGATTCCTTTAGTGGAGCTCCGTGGAGCTGTTCCTGTTGCTATCGCCTCAGGTATTCCTTGGTGGCAGGCCCTCATTCTTTGTGTCATTGGGAACATGATTCCAGTTCCAATTATTTTCTTCTTCGCCCGCCGTGTTCTCGAGTGGGGTGCTGACAAACCTCTTATCGGTGGTTTCTTTACCTGGTGTCTAAAAAAAGGCCATAGTGGGGGTCAAAAGCTTGAAAAAGCTGCTGGAGACAAGGGGGTCTTCTGGGCCCTTCTGCTCTTTGTAGGAATTCCACTTCCAGGAACAGGAGCTTGGACTGGTACGCTTGCAGCATCTATCCTAGACTGGGACTTTAAGCGCAGTGTTCTAGCTGTTATGCTGGGGGTTATCCTTGCAGGTATCATCATGGGAACACTCTCTCTTCTACTTGGTGTAAATACCTTCGCTCATTAATTACTTTGTTAACGTCTGGGGCATGCTCAGATGTTTTTTAATAACAACAAAAAAGAAGTTACGATTCATTTACGTAACTTCTTTCTTTTTATCTAGCAACTAGAATTAGTTGTTAAGAGCTGCTGCCATTGTAGCTGCAACTTCTGATTCAAAGTCGTTAGATGCTTTTTCAATACCTTCACCAACTTCAAAGCGAACGAATTCTACTACTGAAGCATTTACTGATTCAAGGTAAGCTTCAACAGTTTTGCTGTCGTCCATGATGTAAACTTGAGCAAGAAGAGTGTACGCTTGGTCAACTTTAGTGTTGTCAAGCATGAAGCGGTCCATTTTACCTGGGATGATTTTATCCCAGATTTTTTCTGGTTTACCTTCAGCAGCCAACTCAGCTTTGATATCTTCTTCAGCTTGAGCAAGAACAGCATCAGTCAATTGAGCTTTAGAACCATATTTAAGGTGTGGAAGAGCTGGTTTATTAACCATTGCACGGCTTTCGTTATCTTGATCGATAGCATGGTTAAGTTGTGCCAATTCATCTTTAACAAATTGTTCGTCCAATTCAGAGTATGAAAGAACAGTTGGTTTCATCGCTGCGATGTGCATTGAGATTTGTTTTGCAAGAGCTTCATCTCCACCTTCGATAACTGAAACAACACCGATACGTCCACCGTTGTGTTGGTAAGCTCCGAAGTGTTGTGCATCGGTTTTCTCAACAACTGCAAAACGACGGAATGAGATTTTTTCACCGATAGTAGCTGTAGCAGTTACGTATGCAGCTTCAAGAGTTTCACCTGAAGGCATAGTCAATGCAAGTGCTTCTTCGTTATTAGCTGGTTTACCTTCAGCAATCACTTTAGCTGTTTCGTTTACCAACTCAACGAATTGAGCGTTTTTCGCAACGAAGTCAGTTTCAGCGTTAACTTCAACAACTGCTGCAACGTTACCGCTAACGTAAACACCTGTCAAACCTTCAGCTGCAACACGGTCAGCTTTCTTAGCTGCTTTAGCCATACCTTTTTCTCGAAGCAATTCAATCGCTTTTTCGATATCGCCATCAACTTCAACCAATGCTTTTTTAGCGTCCATGACACCAGCACCAGATTTTTCACGCAATTCTTTAACAAGTTTAGCTGTAATTTCTGCCATTTTGTTTTTCTCCAAATTTATTTTATAAAACTAAGGGGCTGGGCTGAGCCCCGCCCCTTAGGTGTTTGTCGTATCCTTAGTGGGCAACACGCCCTAACTAATCTTAAAGATTAGTTGTTGTCACCTTCGACAACTTCAACGATTTCTTCGATTGAATCAGCTGCAGCTGCTTCTTGGAAATCTGCAGAAGCGTCTTCACCTTGGTTACCTTCGATGATAGCGTCAGCCATTTTTGAAGTGATCAATTTAACCGCACGGATAGCGTCATCGTTAGCTGGGATGATTACATCGATCTCATCTGGATCAGCGTTTGTATCAACCATTGCTACAACTGGGATACCAAGTTTTTTAGCTTCTTTAACAGCGATTTGTTCTTTGTGTGGGTCAACGATGTAGATTACATCTGGAATACGAGGCATATCTTCGATACCACCCAAGAATTTTTCAAGACGTGCACGTTGTTTGTTAAGAAGTGCAACTTCTTTCTTAGGAAGAACTTCGAAAGTTCCATCAGCTTCCATTTGTTTGATTTCTTTCAAACGAGCGATACGTTTTTGGATAGTATCCCAGTTTGTAAGAGTACCACCCAACCAACGGTGATTGATGTAGTATTGACCAGCACGAGTTGCTTCTTCAGCAACTGCTTCAGCTGCTTGTTTTTTAGTACCAACGAACAAGATTACTGCATCGTTAGCTGCTGCTTCACGAACGAATTCGTAAGCTGTGTCAGCCATTTTTACAGTTTGTTGCAAGTCGATAACGTGGATTCCGTTACGTTCTGTGAAGATGTATTTAGCCATCTTAGGATTCCAGCGACGAGTTTGGTGACCAAAGTGAACACCAGCCTCAAGAAGTTGTTTCATTGAAATTACTGCCATGAGTATTTCTCCTTAAAAAATTGTTTTTTCCTCTTCTAAGCTTTAGACTTGCAGTCCCACCCTGCGGCAACAAGACCACAATCGGCTTAAAATGAGTATTTGTCACTCTAGGTAACTATAGTAGTTTATCAAAAAAAGTGATATTTGACAAGCTATAAAATCAATAACCTCATTGGAAAAAGCATGCTTTCATTAAAAATAAAAACGTTTTCTTTAAGATTGATAAGTATTTTGTTTATAATTAGGCTTTCAAAAATAGAGGATGACATTATTTTGTCATTAGTCGGAAAAGAAATTATAGAATTTTCAGCACAAGCTTCTCAAAATGAGGAATTCATCACTGTAACAGATGAAGATATTAATTGTCCAGATATCGTTCAAGCTTTTAATATTATGGCTGTTTTGAACCTAAATATCACACATTCTATGATTGAAGGTGGTATGTATCAGGGTAAAGTCAAAGCGAAAGATATCATGTCTGTTCCTACGGTTTATAAAGACCAAGAAGAATTTACATCTGGTCGTGCAAGCATTGAACAGCTTGTAGAAAAACTCGACGGCCCACTTGATGCTGATGCTTTCGCTGATAAAGGTGTCTATGATGTTTTGATTATTGGTGGTGGTCCTGCTGGAAACAGTGCTGCAATTTATGCTACCCGTAAAGGACTAAAAACTGGTCTTTTAGCAGAAACCTTTGGAGGACAAGTTATTGAGACAGTTGGTATTGAAAACATGATTGGTACGCTATATACAGAAGGTACTAAGTTAATGATCCAAGTTGAAGAGCATACTAAATCTTACGATGCTGATATCATCAAAAGTCAATTAGCTACTGGTATTTAGAAGAAATAACTCATTGAAGTAACACTAGCTAACGGTACCGTTTTAAAATCTAAAATCGCTATTCTAGTTCTAGAAGCTAAATGGCGTAATATCAACGTTCTTGCGAGGCAGAATTCCGTAATAAAGGGGGGTACTTACTGCCCACACTGTGATGACCCACTCTTTGAAGGAAAGAATGTTGCAGTTATCAGTGGCGGTAACTCAGGTTTGGAAGAGGCTTTAGATTTAACCGGTATTACTATACATGTTACAGTCTTAGAGTTCTTGCCTAAATTAAAAGCAGATCAAGTCTTACAGGAACGAGCTGATAAAACTGATAATCTAACCATTCTTAAGAACGTTGCAACAAAAGAAATTCTGGGTCAAGATTATGTGACTGGTTTGAGTTACGTTGAGCGTGATACAAATGAAGAAAAACATCTTAACCCTGAGGGTCTCTTTGTTCGAATTGGTCTTGTACCAAGTACTGCTTGGCTCAAAGACAGTGGCATTGAACTCAATGAACGCCAAGAAATTATCGTTGATCAATTTAGTTCAACAAATATCTCTTGTATTTTTGTAGCAGGTGACTATACTGACAGCGCCTACAAACAAATCATTATTTCCATGGGGTCTGGTGCTACAAATGCTATCGGAGCCTTTGATTACTTGATTAGACAATAATCAAGACATACGTGTTAGTAATCTATATACAACAGTTATAATTAATACAAAGAAGTTGAATGTCTTTCAGCCTCTTTATATTTCTTGTAAATAGGCAGTTTGAACAATCAACCAGCCAATTTGATGAAAGAGACTTGACGAATCTTTGTTTTTTCGATAGAATGGTATCTGTTATGGCGGTATAGCCAAGTGGTAAGGCACGGCTCTGCAAAAGCTTGATCGTCGGTTCAAATCCGTCTACCGCCTTCATAATACGAGGACACCTTAGGGTGTCTTTTTTCATTGTTGCATATAAAAATACCCGAAGCTAGATACCTCGGGTATTGATTATTCTTATTTAATCGCTTCAATCAAAGCCTCAGCTTGATTCTGAAGGCTTTCAAGAACTTCTTCTGTTGCTACGAATTTTCCATCTACCCAGGCTGTATCATTTACACGTGTCGCTGTAAAATCACCAACTACTTGGGTACGAATAAATGGTAACAATGCTTTGTAGGCATCAAAAAGTTGATTGTGACCACCATTAGCAACTGATGATACAGTTACAATCTTATCTTGAAGAGCTGATGGTCCTGAAGGATCTGATAGGTCAAGGGCACGGCTCAACCAGTCAAGCAAATTCTTCACTGGCCCAGGAATTGAAAAATTATAAACCGGTGAGAAAATCCAGATAGCATCTGCTGCCAAGATCTGCTCTCGAACTTCTGTCAAAACAGGAAGAACTGGACTTTCTAAATCCTGATTAAAAACAGGTACTTGACTATAGTCAAGATAAGAAATATTAGCTTCACCAGCTAGCATTTTCTCAGTTTCTTCTGCTAATTGGTGGTTAAATGATCCCTTACGAAGGGAACCAACGATAAATAGAATGTTTTTCATGATAAACTTCCTTTGTATTTCTAACAATCATTTTTACTACTACATAGTAATATAATTGATTTTATTATAAATATAAAGAAATATGCTCAGACATTCTTAAATTTTTCCAGAAGCTCTACCAATTGGGACTGTTCGTCAGGAGACAAAACGGAAAAAGTCTCATCAATTGCTCGCTGATGTGGGGGGATTGCTGCTTGGATAATACGACGCCCCTCATCCGTCAAATCAATCTCAAAAGCACGCTTATCTGTTTGACAGGCTTTTCGTATCAACCAACCCTTTTTCTCCATGTTTTTAATGACGACAGTCATGTTACCCGAAGTGGCAAGCATGCAATCAATTAATTCGCCAATCTTCATACGCCCCTTGGCATTAAGAATATCCATGACTCCAAATTGAGTTGGTGTCAAATTAAATTCTTTAAAGGTCTCAGAAACCTTGGCATCGATGATCCGAAAAGCCTTACGCATAACAACCATACTTTTTACAGCCATGTTTTTATCTAAGTCACTCATTCCTAGTCCTTTCCAAATAGATGCTATTTTTACTACTCTACCACAGTTTTTATAAAAGTGGTATATGAAAATGAAAAAACAAGAAAAAGAGTACTTAGATATCTAACCAGTATCTCAGAACTCTTTCATTTCTAACTATTACGATTCCAAAAAAGGGCTAATAAGATAACAGCACCTAATACCGAAGGAACGATAGCTGTATCTGCTAGCATTGGTCCCCAATTTCCAAAAATAAGCTGACCAACAAACGCACCTAACCATCCAACAAAGGTCTTACCAATACAGCCCATACGTTCACCCCTATTTGATATAGCAGAGGCAATAAGGCCAATTAGAAAACCAACTATCATACTTCCAATCATGAAAAATCCTCCACGATACTTAAATCACCCAATCACCATTTCGAAAGATTGGCACACGACTACCATCTTGGCGGATACCATCAATATCCATTTGATTTGAACCAATCATAAAATCTACGTGTACATCAGAACGATTAAGACCAGCTGCTTTAAGCTCCTCTTCTGTCATGTCTGCTCCCCCCTCAACACTGGTAGCATAGGCTGCCCCAATAGCTAGATGGTTGGAGGCATTTTCATCAAAAAGAGTATTAAAGAAGGTAATACCAGACTGCGAAATAGGACTTGGATCTGGTACCAAGGCACATTCACCTAGAGCACGCGCCCCATTATTGTTGAAGACGAGATTCTTCATCACTTCGTCACCTTGGTCTGCTGTAATATCTACAATTTCACCATCTTTGAAAGTTACTTTGATTCCCTCAATAATATTACCATTATAGCTTAGTGGTTTTGTACTTGAGACATAACCATCTGCACGACGGAAATCAGGAGCTGTGAAGACTTCTTCTGTCGGCATATTCGGCAAGAAACCTTCACCTTGGGTATTGATAGCTCCTGCTGACTCCCAAACGTGGTTTTTCGGCAAACCAAGGGTCAAATCTGTTCCTGGTGCTGTGTAATGAAGGGCTGAGAATTGCGCCTCATTGAGTATACGTGCTTTAGCATCTAAACGGTCAGCATGTTCCTTCCAAGCACGTACAGGATCCTCTTCATAAACACGACAGGTCTTGAAAATTTGGTCCCAAAGTAAATCTACGGCTTCCTCATCACTCGAAGCATCAGGAAAGACCTTCTTAGCCCATTCCTTACCAGCTGCAGCAGCTACAGTCCAACTAACCTTATTAGACTGAGTTGCCACCTGCATAGGTTTAAAGGCTACCCCAGTAGCCTTAGCATGAGCAGATAGACGTTCAGGAGCGACACCATTAAGGGCCCCTGGATCTGATGAACGAACACCTAAGCGACTTGCCTTTTTGGCCAACAAATATTCCATCTCAGCTTTTTTATAATCAGGAACCTCTTCGATGCGGTCCATATCGGCATGCAAGAAGCGCTCGCGATTAATAATATCATCCGACCATTGAACAATTACCTCAGCTGCTCCTAAAGCATAGGCCTCTTTAACTAAAAGATGAGCTAGCTCTGCTTGCTCTACATCTATACTCAAGGCCACCGTATGACCAGGTTGTACATTAATCCCATTGGCAACCAATAATTTAGCATATTTTTCAAGATTTTCTTTAAAATGTGGTAAAACCATGATTAACTCCTTGAAACTATAATTTTCTATCAGTATACCATAAGACGAAGAAAAAAGTTTTCTATCAGCTTTGGCTTTTTATCATCACATACAGATACCTAAACAAAAAGAGAACGGAGACTGACTCCATTCTCTCAAAGTTGATGACAATTCACTCTAGCCATTAAAAGAAATCATCAAAAAGACTTAACTGATTATCTTCTGGCATATTTCCTAGAATCCCCATTTCATCCAATTTTTCAACCAAGGTTGATGATAGGCCTCCTCGTTTACGCAATTCTGTTTTGGAAAGGAATTCCCCTTCTTCACGCGCAGCAACCACTTGCTTCGCAACGTTTTCACCCAAACCTTCAAGTGCGATAAACGGAGGAATCAAGGTATCTCCTTCAATCAAAAATTCAGTCGCCTGACTCTTATAAAGATCTAACTGGCCAAAAGTAAAGCCACGTTCTAACATTTCATTGACAATTTCAAGCGTTGTAAACAAGTCATTTTCAACATTAGTCGCTTCATTTCGTTGGCGCTTCTCCTTAATATCTTCCATTCGAGTTTTAACAGCATTGAGCCCTGCAGACATCGTCTTAAGCTCAAATGCTTTGGCTCGAATCGAGAAGTAAGCACAATAGTAATAAATAGGATGGTGCACCTTGAAATAAGCTACACGAAGGGCCATCATAACGTAAGCAGCCGCATGGGCTTTAGGGAACATGTACTTGATTTTACCACAAGATTCAATATACCAGTCCGGAACATTATTTTCACGCATGGCTTGAATATAACCATTTCGCTCTTCTTCAGAAATTTTCAACCACATTCCCTTACGCACACGTTCCATAATGGTAAAGGCCATCTTAGGATCTAACCCTGCATGCATTAGGTATACCATGATATCATCACGACAACCGATAACTGTTTTCAAGGTGGCAATACCTTCCTTAATCAAATCTTGTGCATTACCCAACCACACATCTGTACCATGGGATAAACCAGATAACTGTAAGAGTTCTGCAAAGGTCGTCGGATGCGTCTCATCGACCATACCACGAACAAAGTTAGTCCCAAACTCAGGGATCCCCAACATTCCCGTTGAGGTCCCAATTTGTTCAGGTGTTACCCCTAAAATCTCAGTCCCTGAAAAAAGTTTCATCACATCCGGATCATCTGCTCGAATATCTTTTGGATCAATTCCTGATAGGTCCTGTAACTTACGAATCATAGTCGGATCATCATGCCCCAGAATATCCAGCTTCAACACGTTCTCATCGATATCGTGGAAGTTAAAGTGAGTTGTCTGCCAAGCAGCAGTTACATCATCAGCCGGATATTGAACAGGTGTAAAATCATAGACATCCATATAATTTGGAATAACAACGATACCACCTGGGTGCTGACCTGTATTTCGCTTAACCCCAGCAGCACCCATAGCCAAACGATCAACCTCAGCATCACGATAGAACTTATTGTAATCACGTTCGTAACCCTTGACAAAACCATAAGCTGTCCGATCTGCAACAGTACCTACCGTTCCAGCACGGAAGGCATATTGCTCTCCAAAAATATCACGTACATCCAAGTGAGCCGACGGCTGATCATCTCCTGAAAAGTTCAAATCAATATCAGGAACCTTATCCCCATCAAAACCGAGGAAGGTCTCGAAAGGAATATCCTGACCATCCTTTTTATACTCAGTTCCACATTCTGAACATTCCTTATCAGGCAAATCAAAACCAGAGCCATAAGAACCATCCGTGATAAACTCTGAGTGTTGACATTTAGGACATAAATAATGAGGTGGCATAGGATTTACCTCAGTAATTCCAATCATTGTTGCAACAAAACTAGAGCCAACAGACCCCCGAGAGCCAACCAGGTAGCCACGTTCATTTGAACGGTTTACCAGCATCTGTGATGCCAGATATATTACGGCAAATCCATTACCAAGAATTGAGGACAACTCTTTCTCAATCCGCAAGTCAATAATGTCAGGCAAAGGATTACCATAAAGCTCAAATGCTTTAGCATAAGTCATCTCTGCAACCTGTTCTTCTGCACGATCAATGAAAGGTGTGTACAAGTCTTTTTTGACAACCTCAACCTCTTCAATTTGGTCCGCCATAGCCTGCGTATTAGTTACAACAATTTTATAGGCTAAGTCTTTTCCTAAAAAGGCAAAGTCATCTAGCATCTCGTTAGTTGTCCTAAAATGAGCTTCAGGTAAGGGAGCAGGTTTCGCATTTTCTCCCTTACCAATTGGCCTATTAATCATGGCTCCTTGTCCCAAAGCACGAACAATGATTTCACGATAAATGGCATCTTCAGGATTGATATAATGTACATTTCCCGTAGCCAGCACAGGTTTGTCCAGACGATTAGCGACTTCAATCAAATCTCGAATCAGTTGTTCTATAGCCGCCTCATCCTTGATTAAATCCTTTGCAATCAAGGGAGCATAAATTGCCGGTGGCATAACTTCAATAAAGTCATAATATTTAGCAACTTCAACCGCCTTGTCAATACCGTGAGATAGAAGCGTATCAAAAACCTCACCATCAGCACAAGCAGAACCTACAATAATTCCCTCACGATACTCATCTAAGACCGTACGAGGAATACGTGCTACTCCCTCAAAGTATGAGACATTTGATAAACTTACCAACTTAAAGATATTCTTCAAGCCAGTTTGATTCTGAACATATAGCGTTGCATGTTTGACACGAGACTTTTTATACGAATCTTCAGAAACCAACTCCGTGTTCAACTGTTCCAGATTAGTCAAACCGTGCTTATCAAACACATCTTTTATGAAGATAAACAACAGACGGCCCGTAGCTTCCGCATCATAATTGGCCATATGGTGGTGGTCCAACGCCACACCAAACCGCTTCGTCAAAGGACCCAAACCATGACGCTTATACTCAGGATAAAGATTTCGTGCAAATTCTAAAGTATCAATAACCGGTTGTGAAATTGTTGGTAACTGATGTCTTTCGTAATTGGCATTCATAAAACCAACGTCAAAGGTCGCATTGTGGGCGACTAACACAGTTCCTTTACAGAATTCTTGGAACTCCTGTAAAACTTGCGCTAAAGGTTTAGCACCTTTAACATGATTATCAGTAATACCAGTCAATTCAGTCGTAAACGCAGAAAGCGGATGTCCTGGATCAATGAATTCATCAAATTGCTCAACAATATTACCTTTATGCATTTTTGATGCCGCAATCTGAATCAAATCATTATGAACGGCAGACAAGCCCGTTGTTTCAACGTCAAATACAACATAAGTTGCTTCTTTTAATTCCAAATCCTCAGAATTATAAACAATAGGTACCTTATCCTCAACAAGATTAGCCTCAAGGCCAAAAATAGCTTTAATCCCAGCTTTTTTAGCCCTATGGTAGCCATGAGGAAAGCTCTGAACATTAGCATGATCTGTTATAGCAACTGCTGGGTGTCCCCAAGAGGCAGCAGTATCAATAAGCTCTTCCACAGTTGGCATGGCATCCATAGTCGACATGTTAGTATGTGCATGAAATTCCACACGCTTTTGTCCCTCAGGCATCAAATCCTTGCGAGGTGTGTGCGAAATCTCTTTGATATCTTGTACATTCATTGTCAGACTATGAGTGAAAGGATTATTCTCAATACGGCCACGAACCCTAACCCAGTTCCCCTTTTTTATCATATCGAACTTAGCGAGCTCATCACTATCTTTGACCCATCGTTGCATAACAAAACTAGAGGTATAATCAGTTACCTTGAAATTAATAATAATTCTACCAGTCTTAGTTTCACGTTGCTCTACATCAAAAATATATCCTTCAAAAACAACACGATTCTCTTCAGAATTAATATCAACCATTGGTGTTATTTCAGCCTTATCAAAACTAGCTTGACGTTGACTTTGTTTCTCAGCAAAATTTTGGGACGGTTCGCTCACGGGTTTCGGTGCTGGGACACTTTCAAGAATAGATTGAAGCGCTTGTCTTGCTTGAGACTCAGCTTGTTCTTGTAAAGAAACCTTATTTGTTTGGTAAGCCTCTTCTAAAGAAGATGAAGCTACCTTATCTTCGACAACAGAAATGGATACATCAGATAAACCAACTTGAGAAAGAGATTTAGATATCAAAGAAATAAATCTATCCTGTAAATTTTCCTTTATAATATGCTCTGGAGCCTTAACAAAAATACTATTATTCGAAATCTCAACATCTAGATTTGAGAATAAAGAATAAATAGAAAAGTGAGACACTTTTAAACTATCTAAAGCATATGAAAAATAATCCCCAAGTAATGAATCATCGCAAGCAGTAGTAACTAAACGAATCTCAAAAAAAGCTTTGGCACCTAAAGAATTGAAGGAAGAATGAAGTAAACTATCAAAAAGAGTAAAAGACTCATAAGACAGAACACTAGGAAAAGAAAAAACAAAAAACCACTGGCGCTTTGATTTAAATAGCTTTACTGTTTCGATAGAACCATCTTTAATTTCTTTAAAAGCATCGTGATCCTCAGGAAAACGAATTTGTTTTAAGAGAAGCTGAAATTTATTAAACATAAAAAATAAACACCTATAGACAAAAAAACACTCCTTAAGGAGTGTAACATATACCGGCGGCCGGGGTCGAACCGGCACGTCCTTGCGGACACTGGATTTTGAGTCCAGCGCGTCTGCCAATTCCGCCACGCCGGCAAAGTATAACTGGGGTAGCTGGATTCGAACCAACGCATGAGGGAGTCAAAGTCCCTTGCCTTACCGCTTGGCTATACCCCAAAAATATAGGCGAATGAGGGGAATCGAACCCCCGAATGTCAGAGCCACAATCTGATGTGTTAACCACTTCACCACATTCGCCACTTTACTAACACGGGCAGTAGGAATTGAACCCACACTGAAGGTTTTGGAGACCTTAGTTCTACCTTTAAACTATGCCCGTAACTATGGAAGGGGAGGGATTCGAACCCCCGAACCCGAAGGAGCGGATTTACAGTCCGCCGCGTTTAGCCTCTTCGCTACCTCTCCTGTATAATCAACAGTATTTATTATACCATTGATGAAAAGAAAACACAAGCATTTATTTCCCCAAATTATAGGTTTCAATCAATTTTTCCACGGCATTTTCAAGTTTTTTATAAAAACTATCAACATTTTCATTTTTTATGATAGCAAATTGCCCGTCTAACTCAGCAATTTGACCAATGACTTTTTTACCAATAGATAAAGCATAACCTTCGTATTGTTCAGACCCTACTTTTACTTGGCTATCTGCTAATTGGATTTCAATCTTTTTGTCTTTTTTACTCATCATATACCTCTTTCAAGTCTCTATTTTACAAAAAAATAGAAAAACTAGCAAGCAATATGCGAAATTTAAAGCTACCTCAGCAGAGAGATAGCTTCAAAAATTTCTAAACTTTGACAATCCAGCCTTCTGGTGCTTCAACATCGCCAAATTGGATGCCGGTTAATTCATCATAAAGTTTTCGAGTGACAGGTCCAACTTCTGTTTCACTGTAAAAGACATGGAAATCGTCACCGTGTTGAATACCACCAATTGGAGAGATGACCGCTGCTGTACCGCAAGCCCCTGCTTCAGCAAAACGATCTAAATCATCAATTGGTACATCTCCTTCGATAGCTTTCAAGCCCAAACGATGTTCTGCTAAATATAGAAGAGAATATTTTGTGATAGAAGGCAGGATTGATGGGCTATATGGCGTTACAAATTCATTGTCTTTGGTAATTCCAAAGAAGTTTGCCGACCCCACTTCTTCAATCTTCGTATGAGTGGCAGGGTCTAGATAAATGACATCAGAGAATTTCTTTTCGTGCGCCATTTGTCCTGGAAGCAAGCTTGCTGCGTAGTTACCGCCGACTTTAGCAGCACCTGTTCCATAAGGAGCGGCACGGTCATACTTGTCAGAAACGATAAAGTTTGTTGGAGTCAAGCCCCCTTTAAAGTAATTTCCAACAGGCATGGCAAACACGGTGAAAATGTATTCATCTGCTGGTTTAACACCGATGATGTCACCAACACCTAACAATAGCGGACGAATATAAAGGGTTCCTCCCGTTCCGTACGGCGGAACGTATTCTTCATTTGCACGAACCACTTGCTTCACAGCATCTACAAACATATCAGTCGGAACTTGCGGCATCAAGAGACGGTCTGAGGTGCGTTGCAGACGTTTTGCATTTTGATCTGGACGAAATAGCTGTACACTGCCGTCTTTCGTGCGATAGGCTTTCATTCCCTCAAAGGCTTGTTGCCCATAATGAAGGCAAGGAGAAGATTCGGACATATGCAAAGTAGCATCTTCGGTCAATTCTCCTTTTTCCCATTGACCATTTTTATAATAGGCAAGATAGCGATAAGGCAATTTCATATAGGAAAAGCCAAGATTTTCCCAATCAAGATTTACTGACATAACATTCTCCTTTTTAATTTTATGATTTTTATTTTACACTATTTTTAGATATTTTCAATAGTTTTTTGCAAAATTCTGAAAATTTTTTAATTTCAGTTTATACCTGAACAAAAAATCAGCCGCTTGGACTGATTTTCAATTATTTAATATTCGCAGAGAACACTTCTTCATCTGAAATAGTATCTGAGATGAAACTTCCGTTGCTGGTTCTTTCAGACAAACCGAGGTCAGCAAGATTCACTTGGTAAGTCGTTCCTTTGTTAGAAACAATAGAAAGAATCTGCTCTTCTTCTGCTGTTGGATGATCTGAACTAAAGAGGTCTAGTTCTGCAGGTTGCTCTCCGAAGACAGGACCTGCTTGGAAAATACGATGTGGCTTGGACTTCAGCTCGCGCAACACTTGCAAACCACGATTTGCTCGGCTCGTCACAGGAATATCTGCAACTGCCATTCGCTTGAGCGCTCCGCGCTGGGTCAAGATATAAAGTGAATCAGTATTGGCAATAAAAGCCGCTGCTAAGACATCATCTTTTTTGAGATTGATAGCTTTGACACCTGCTGCTTTAGCACCCACAACTGGCACTTCTTCAATATTAAACCGCAAGGCATAACCGTTCTTGGTCACTAGCATAACATCATCTAGCTTGATTGGAGAAAGTGTGATAATTTGGTCGTCTTCATTTTTTAATTTAGCAAATTTAACAGACTTGGACTTATAGGTGCGCCAAGGACTGAATTCTTTTCGCTCTACGCGCTTGATTTGCCCTAGTTTTGTTACCGCAAAATAAGTGCCTTCGTCAAAATTATCTACTAACTCAGTGTAGATGACTTCTTCGTTGGTCTCAAAATTGGTAATGGTCTGGCTGAGGTGTTCCCCGATTTCTTTCCAGCGAATGTCTGCCAGCTCGTGGACCGGTCGATAGATGACATTGCCAAGATTGGTAAAAATCAAAAGGTGCTGAGTGGTTTTCGCCGAACTGACAAAAATCAGACGGTCATCATCCCGCTTGCCGACCTCATCAACCGTTGATGAATTGAAAGAACGTGGACTGGTGCGTTTAAGATAGCCACCACGAGTGACGCTGACAAAGGTTTCTTCTTCCACAATCAGACTAGCCGTATCAATCTCAATGGTATTGGCTTTATCTTGCAATTCACTAAGACGAGGATTGCCAAATTTCTTTTTGACCTCACGCAGTTCACGCTTCATCAGATTGTACATGGTCCGCTCATCGCCGATAATGGCAGAAAGCATAGCAATTTTTTCGCGTAATTCCGCCTGCTCTTCTTCCAAAATCACCACATCTGTATTGGTCAAGCGATAAAGTTGGAGAGTGACAATAGCCTCTGCCTGCTCTTCGGTAAAATCATAGCTGACCTTGAGATTTTCCTTGGCATCAGCTTTATTTTCCGACGCACGAATGAGCGCAATCACTTCATCCAAGATAGAAATCACTCGAATCAAGCCTTCTACGATATGCAGGCGCTTCTCTGCTTTGGCCTTGTCAAATCGGCTGCGCGCCAGAATAATCTCTTTTCGGTGGGCAATATAACTAGTCAGAATCGGCACGATC
>OGES01000611.1_pt1 | contig 34086 bp, 28 predicted proteins | sample 1570711 | NCBI WGS metagenome assembly OGES01 (sample SAMEA2582133, study PRJEB24529) | metagenome | biome: Human gut stool | place: China | collected 2011 | reverse complement strand
GTTAAATGTTTATTCATCAAACGGTTAGACGAAACCGTTCAGAATTTAAAATAGAGTTGCTTAAAATATTGATAGAGGAAAGAATGTGCCCGCCGTTGACAGATGAAGATCTTAAACGGTGGCGGTTTAAGAAAATCTACCCTAAAGAAGACAACTTTATGGAATGGCAGCGCACAAACGACAATTTGGAGAAAAATCCGTATCATGATCGATATGTTGCGTTGACACGAAAACTTGATTTGTCGATAGAGAGCGATAGATACATACTTGGCAGGGCATTTTACCACTTGTCGCAGCGCAGAGGATTCTTGAGCAATCGTAAAGATTCAACGAAAGAGCAAGAAGGAGAGGTCAAGGCTGCTATATCTGAATTGTCAGATAAAATTAAAGAGGCAGGATGTAGTTATCTTTGTGAGTATTTCTACAAATTGTATCAGGCTGGGGATAAAATACGAGGGCATTATACGGCTCGCAATGAGCATTATCTGAAGGAATTTCAGGCAATTTGCGACAAGCAGAGCCTCGGGGCTGATTTGTGCAAGCGTTTGAATAATGCAATTTTTTACCAGCGACCTCTGAAGTCTCAGAAAGGAAATATTGGGCGATGTACGTTTGAACTTGGCAAGCAAAGATGTTCGACATCGCATCCAGCTTATGAAGAGTACCGCATGTTGTGTTTTATAAATAATATCCGTTTGCATCGTCAAGGGGAGGATTCTGATTTCCGTGTGCTTACAAAAGAAGAGGTTGACGCAATAATTCCCAAATTTGTATGCAAGTCGCAATTTAAATTTGAAAAATTGGCAAAGGTGTTGGCTCATAAAAAAGAGAATTATGGGTTCAAGTATGATTCTGATGAAAGTACTCTTAAATTTAATTATCGAAAAGAAACAAGCATTGCTGGCAGCCCGGTGACTGCTGGATTGAAAGAAATATTTGGAGAAGAATGGAAATCGGAAATCTGTAGTGTGTATATGAAGTCGGAAGGAAAGACAGAGGACCGGATAATCGATGATGTGTGGCATGTGCTCTATTCTTTTGACAATGATGAAAACATCCGGGATTGGGCAAAAAAGAATCTGCAGCTTGATGATGAACAGGCAGAAAAGTTTGCTAAAATCAAAATCGAACGTGATTATGCATCGTTGAGCCTGAATGCTATCCGAAAGATTCTGCCATATCTGCGACGTGGTTTGCGTTATGATGAGGCTGTGTTCTGTGCAAATATTCCGGCGGCGCTTGGGAATGTAGAAGATGTTGATGAATATAGGAAAATTGAGGATGACGTAGTCGCATGTGTGCGAAATTTCAAAAGCTGTGAAGTGGCGGGTAGAAAAAATACATTGGAAAAAGAAGTGGCAGAATTGTTGGAGGAGAAGTATGGCGTAGACAAACGTCATCTTGGAAAGATTTATCATCCGTCAAAAACAGAAACTTATCCAACTGCACAGCCCGACAATAACGGTCTGCGGTTGCTTGGCTCGCCTCGAACGGCATCCGTGCGCAACCCAATGGCTATGCGGGCGTTGTTTAGATTGCGGGCGTTGACAAACGAGTTGCTTAAAAAGGGAGAAATTAATTCAGAAACGGTTGTCAATATTGAGTTTGCAAGGGGATTGAATGATGCCAATATGCGCAAGGCAATAGAAAATTATCAGCGGGAAATTGCTGATAGGCATCAGAAATATGCCAAGGAAATAAAGGACTGTTATTTAAAAGAAACTGGAAAAAATATTGAGCCTACAGAAAATGAGATTCTGAAATATCAACTTTGGGAGGAACAGAATCATCAGTGTTTATATACAGGCAAGATGATAAGTGTCGCTGATTTTATCGGGGCTAATCCAAAGTTTGATATTGAGCACACTTTGCCACGAGCTGCTGGCGGTGATGACTCTCAGGTCAACAAGACACTTTGTGACAGCCGTTTCAACCGAGAAGTGAAGAAGGCACATTTGCCATCGGAATTGGCGAATCATGCAGAAATATTGTTGAAGGCAAAAAATCTGTGGCAAAAGAAAATTTATGAGTTGACCAAGCAGATAGAAGGGACTAAAGGTTATGCCGCCGATAAGAATGCAAAAGACGGTAAAATTCAGCGCAGGCATTTGCTTAAAATGAAGCGTGATTATTACATTGGAAAGTTGCAACGGTTTGAGATGAAAGAGGTTCCTACAGGGTTCTCTAATCGACAGGGTGTTGATATTGGTATTATAGGCAAGTATGCCAAGTTGTATCTGCACACCGTGTTTGACAAGATTTTTGTTGTGAAAGGAGCTACAACTGCGGCTTTCCGAAAGGTTTGGGGCTTGCAGTCGGTGTATGAGAAGAAAGAACGCATAAATCATGTGCATCATTGTGTGGATGCTATTACGATTGCATGTATCGGGAAAAAGCAGTATGATGACTGGAAATGTTATCAGGAGGCGGAAGATATGTATTATCGAGGAGAAACTGGGCGTCCGTCAATGGACAAACCGTGGTCTACATTCACAGAGGATGTAAAGCAGCTGACAGAGGGCTTGCTGATTCATCATTATGTGCCCGACAATGCTGGAAAAGCATCGAAAAAGAAGTTGCGCGTCCGTGGTCGCATTCAGCGTAATGCCGAAGGGCGGGCGTTGTATGCTACTGGCGATTGCGCACGTTTGTCATTGCATCAGCAAACTTTCTATGGGGCGATTAAACAGGATGATGAGATACGGTATGTGGTGAGGAAACCGTTGGATTCCCTTGAGAAGAAAGATATAGAAAAGATTGTAGACCCAGAGGTCCGGCAGAAAGTTAAAGAGGCTGTTGACGCCAAAGGTATGAAAGATGCTGTAGCTGACGGAATTTGGATGAATGAAGAAAAAAGGATTCCAATAAAAAAAGTGCGTATATACACATCAATTGCTAATCCTTTGCGATTGAAGCGTCAACGAGATTTGTCGGTGCATGACTACAAACGAGATTATTATGTTGCCAATGATGGTAATTATTGTATGGGAATTTATGAGGGAACCGATGCAAAGGGCAAAAAGAAGAAGACGTTTAAGATAGTCAACAATATGGATGCTGCAAACTATTTTAAGGCAAGACAACGCGGCGAAGATGTGGAATTGTTGCCAATGTCGGATGGTAATGATTTCCCATTGAAATGTGTTCTTAAGACGGGCTCTGTGGTGCTCTTCTATCGAGACACTCCAAAAGAGTTGAAAGAATGCTCAAAGAAAGAGCTTGCGAAAAGATTGTACCGCGTTGTGGGAATGTCGGAGATGAGAATAACTCGTAAAAAAGGGAAAATAGACTGTTATGGAATGCTCTCTTTGACTTTCCACCAAGAGGCCCGTCCGAGCATTGACCTGAAAGATAAAAATGGGGAGTGGAGAATTGGGGAGGATGTGCGACCCAAAATTAAGTTAACGCATAATCAAACGAATTTCCTTGTAGAAGGAATTGATTTCAGATTGACATTGTCAGGAGATGTGGAATGGCTAAAATAAAAAATTATGCTTAAGCGGGCACTGTTTTTCACTCAGCCGTTTATGCTGAGTCTTCGCAATTGTCAAATGGTGATATGCACTCGGGAGATGCCGCAAGAAAAGCGAACCATACCGATAGAAGATATAGGTTATGTAATTCTTGAACATCCGCAGATTAGTGTTTCGTTGCCGTTGCTCAACGCTTTGTCTGATAATAATGTCTCTGTCATATTTTGTGGAGACAATCGTATGCCTAATGCAATGTTGCTTAACCTTGACTCTAACGCAACGCAGGGGGAGAGTTTCCGGAATCAGGTTGAGGTGTCGCCTGCGTTGAAACGCAATCTCTGGCAACAGGTGGTTGTGGCAAAAATTCGCAATCAAGCAGCTTTGTTGACAAAGTTGGGAAAGGATGGCGATTTGTTGCGTCCGTTGTGGCAGAACGTTAAAAGTGGAGATTCTGACAATAGGGAAGGGGTGGCATCAAAAATTTATTGGGCAGAAATGTTTGGGCGTTCGTTTGTGCGTTCGCGAGAGGGAACAGGATTGAACCCATTGCTTAACTATGGCTACACTATTCTTCGTGCTGCTACGGCCAGGGCATTGATGGGTTCCGGTTTGCTCCCTGCGTTTGGTATTTTCCATCGCAATCGTTACAATGCGTTTCCTCTGGCAGACGATATGATGGAGCCATTCCGACCATATGTCGATGAGATTGTTTATGAGATGATGGAGGCTGGGATGGTTGAATTGAATAAGGAGGCCAAAGGGAAATTGATAGGATTGCTCTTTGTTGATACTTATTTTCCAAAAGTGACGCGGCCTCTTGATATAGCGTTGACAATGGCGACCGCTTCGTTGGCAAAATGTGTTGCAGGGGATTGTAAGAAATTAAAATTTCCGATAATGAAATGACAGAGTTTAGACTTAATGCTTATCACATTATGTGGCTGTTTGTCTTTTTTGATTTGCCAACCAATACTAAGAAGCAGCGTAAAAATGCGGCTTCTTTCAGGAAAATGCTTGAAAAAGATGGATTCACGATGATGCAATTTTCTGTCTACATACGTCATTGTGCATCTAAAGAAAGCCGTGATGTACATGTGAAAAGGGTTAAGTCATTCATTCCTCCGGAAGGAAAGGTGAGTATACTCTCAGTAACAGATCGCCAATATGGTGACATTCATAACTTTTGGGGAATGGTGGAGGAGGAAAAAGAAAGGCGACCGATTCCTCAACAGTTAGAAATTTTTTGAGTTCTTTGAAATTTGGATGAAAACGTATAATTTTGTTATGTGATTAAGAAGAAACCGTTATTGATGAATCTTTAGCGAGTTTTTTTAAATTTTCTCATCAAACTACAGCATTCCGTTGAAAATGAGAATGTGATTTAGGTGATAATGTGCTTGAAAATAGCGTCTTATGCGCCATAGGTTGTGGTTTGATGTAGAAATGGAATAAGATACAACGTTATTGGCAAAATGTGCTTGCTCTCAGCCGTTGTGGTTTGATGTAGAAATGGAATAAGATACAACCCAGAAGCGACAGCCTGAAAGATTTGCGCAGTTGTGGTTTGATGTAGAAATGGAATAAGATACAACTGCCAAGCGTGGCAACTGGCCTCGCTACTGTTGTGGTTTGATGTAGAAATGGAATAAGATACAACCCGAGCGTATGCGGGACGCCATAAGCAACGGTTGTGGTTTGATGTAGAAATGGAATAAGATACAACTATAACTTTGACTATTTGCCACCTAACACTGTTGTGGTTTGATGTAGAAATGGAATAAGATACAACCAGAAAATTGTTTAAGTTCACGAATGACGAGTTGTGGTTTGATGTAGAAATGGAATAAGATACAACAAAAAGCAACAGATATGTTCAGTGGATTAGTTGTGGTTTGATGTAGAAATGGAATAAGATACAACTCTGACAACGAAATTATAAACGAATAAGAAGTTGTGGTTTGATGTAGAAATGGAATAAGATACAACTCCCGGACAAAGATTGACAAAGGCATCCTTGTTGTGGTTTGATGTAGAAATGGAATAAGATACAACCGGTTGAGAAAATCCCTTCTTGCGCTCATGTTGTGGTTTGATGTAGAAATGGAATAAGATACAACCAGCGCCTGAAAGGGCTTGTAACTGATAATGTTGTGGTTTGATGTAGAAATGGAATAAGATACAACTAACACAGGAATTGCGCAAGTTGGACGCAAGTTGTGGTTTGATGTAGAAATGGAATAAGATACAACTTCCTTGAGAATATTATTACGCCTAAGGATGTTGTGGTTTGATGTAGAAATGGAATAAGATACAACAAACGACACTCATTACTAAGAGTATCAGGGTTGTGGTTTGATGTAGAAATGGAATAAGATACAACTTCTTGTGAGATTTACGCGGGAGGTGGAGGGGATTGATGCTCTTGCCACTGACGTTTATTTGTCGTAACTTTGCACGGTCATCAATATCGATATGGCAAAGAAGAAGTATCAGAAAAGAAACAGCACCGCGCGTCAGGTGAGAACTGCCGTGATTGTTGTGGCGGTTATCGTGGCTGTGTGGTGGTTTATAGGACATGCGAAGGAGTTGGGCTTCAAGCGTGTTGAAAGTGGTGCGCCCGCCAGCAATGTCGATGTAGAGGCGCTTATGGAGGTGAATGCTCCAGAGGGGTTGCGGCAGCAGATTGTTGCGTATGAGGGCTACACCGCGTCGTTCAACGCCGACCTGCGTATTCCCAACTATGTTGTCTACGAACTCACACGTTTCGAGACCCAGGGTGCGGAGCCACGTCACGACAAGTTTATGTGCGACACCGACGTTGAGGGTTGTCCGACTACCGACGACTATAAGGGTTCGGGCTACGACCGCGGTCATATGGCTCCAGCTGCCGATATGAAATGGAGCAAGAAGGCGATGCAGGAGTCGTTTTTTCTGACAAATATATGTCCGCAGAACCATTCGCTCAACAGTGGCGGGTGGAAGCGTCTGGAGGAGAAAGTGCGCCTGTGGGCAGACCGCGACAGTGCAGTCATTGTAGTTTCCGGGCCAATCGTGCAAGGCCACATCAACCGTTTGGAAAGCGGAGTGGCTGTGCCTACCGGATTTTTCAAGGTGCTGCTCGCTCCGTTTGCCACACCGAAGCGCGCCATCGCATTCATCTACAAGAACGAAGGCGGACAAAAGGTGATTGAGCGGCAGGCAGTAAGCGTAGACGAGGTGGAGGCTCTCACGGGGTTTGACTTCTTTTCTTCGCTGCCCGACGAGGAGGAAAATGAAATAGAAAAAACTTGTGATTATTACGAATGGAACAATTAGACATCAACCAGCATAACGACGACACAATATGCGCCGTGTCGACACCGGCGGGAGTGGGAGGAATAGCAGTGGTGCGCGTCAGCGGACGCGACGCCGTGAAATGCGTGATGAAATCATGGCGCGGAGCCGACCTTAATGCCGTGCAGACCCACACGCTGCACCTCGGACGCATCGTCGACACCGACGGCGAGACGCTCGACGAGGTTGTGGCAGCCGTATTCCGCGGACCACGGTCGTTTACTGGCGAGGATGTCATCGAGCTGTCGTGCCACGGCTCGCTATGGGTGCAGCAGCAACTTGTAGCACTGCTCATCGGCAACGGATGCCGCGCCGCCGAGGGAGGCGAATTCACGCGTCGCGCATTTATGAACGGGCGTCTCGACCTGTCGCAGGCAGAAGCCGTAGCCGACGTGATTGCAAGTGGCTCGAAAGCGGCACACCGCATCGCTGTGAGCCAGATGCGCGGCGGTTTCAGCCGTATGCTCTCCACTTTGCGCGAACGACTGCTCGAATTCGTGTCACTTATGGAGCTTGAACTCGATTTCAGCGAAGAGGATGTGGAGTTTGCCGACCGCACACGTCTAATCGCCATCGCAGAAGAAATCAACACAGCCGTGACACGCCTTGCCGACTCTTTTGCCGTCGGCAACGCCATCAAAAACGGATTTCCCGTGGCGATAGTGGGAGAGCCCAACGCCGGAAAATCAACACTCCTCAACCGGTTGCTGCACGATGACAAGGCGCTCGTGAGCGACATCCGCGGCACAACGCGCGACGTGATAGAGGACACCATAACGCTCGGCGGACTGACTTTCCGGTTTATCGACACAGCAGGCATACGCCAGACCACCGATGCTATAGAGACAATGGGTATTGAGCGGACGTTCAAAAAACTTGACGAGGCAGCGATAATCCTCTGGATGATCGACGGCACACAGCCTGTTGCCAACATAGCCACCGTTGCCGCCGACATCCTGCCGCACGCCGAAGGGAAGCATCTTGTTGCCGTAATCAACAAAATCGACTGTCTTTCGGATGCCGACATCAGCGCGCTGCGCTCAGCCGTAGCCACTGCCGCCCCGTCGGCAGCGATAGCCACAATCTCGGCAAAAGCCGACATCGCCGTTGACTCGCTTGAGCAAAGCCTGATTGAAGCAGCCGCCGTTGCCGACACCGACCCCAACGCAGTCATCGTGACCAACGCGCGCCACTACGACGCGCTTCTGCATGCCGGCGAAGCCATCAGACGCGCCCTCGACGGGTTGCGCAGCGGCATCTCGGGCGACTTCGTGTCGCAGGACATCCGTGAATGCATGCACTATCTCGGAGAAATAACCGGCGAAATCACAACCCACGAAATCCTCGGCTCCATCTTCTCCCGCTTCTGTATTGGCAAGTAATCATCTGATTATCAATGAGTTAAATTGATTATAATCGATTGGTATGGCGCTCTTTACGGGGCGCCTTTTTTGTTGCTCAAGTATCGTTGATAATCGTTGCTAGGCCTTTTTACGCCATTTTTTGTACCTCCTGTGTACCTCACAAGCCAAAAGCCGGGTTTACTGTCTGCCAGATGGTGGATAACCTGGAACGCCTTGGAACGCTGTGGTACGCAATGAAACAGATTTGGCGAACTAAAAAGATAATTAAAATGGCTAGTAACATTGAAATTCAAAAGAAATGCGAGTGGTGTGGCACTATTTCTACCGCCCACAAGATTACTACCGCATACTGTTCACACAGGTGTGCAAACCTCGCATACAAAGATCGAGTTAGAAAAAAACGAATTTAAGAATTCCACTTGAAACACGATGCAGAATTAAAACCTAATTCTGAAAAAGAGTTCTTAACCCCTACTGAAGTTGCCGCATTTTTAGGTGTAGGCCGTACCTCAATTTATCGGTATATCAAAAACGCGAAAATTAAAGCGGTCAGATTTGATGGGAAAACTCTTGTACGGCGTTCGGATATTGATAAGATGTTCGACAACATTATTGCTTCCAATAATGAGAATAAGCCCAAAGAGAAAACTCCAATATCAGATTTCTACACCACAGCTGAAGTTAAGGAAAAGTATGGCGTAAAGGATTCCTGGATATTCCATATCGCTAAGGAACATAATATCCCACGAACCTTTCACCGTGGTAAAACCTATTGGAGCAAAAAGCATATTGATGACTACTTTGCAAAGAAAGCTCCCGATCCTGAGATCAAGGAATGGTACAGCACGCAAGACATGCAGGAGAAGTTCGGCATGACGCTGACGGCCATATATTCTTTTGTATCAAAGAATGCCATTCCCAAAAAGAAAGTCGGCATCATGGTGTACTACTCCAAAAAGCATGTGGACATTGCCAAAGGTCTCATAGCTCCTGAAGAGTCCAAATACACACCATTGCCGAAGCGATGGAACGATTTAATCTGACACGAGACCAACTCTACCATTATGTGAAATACCATAATATTCCCAGTATCAAAGTCGGTAAATATACCAAGATCCTGCGGGCAGAGCTGGACAAGTTCTTTGAGCCTCCAAAGATAGAATGAGCCGAAAGTTATTTTCCGGTGATAAATACCACCATTAGAACACCTATTTTATTTGCAACAAAACAAGTATTAATCAAAAAACAATATAGCTATGACACTTACATGCACCAACGTAACACTGAGACAAAAGCCATTGCGTAACGACCGCATATCCCTTTATCTGGATTATTATCCGGCCATCCGCAATCCTTACACGATGAAGATGAGTCGCCGGGAATTCCTCGGCATCTATATCTATGCCAAGCCCAAGAACGAGCAGCAAAGAATGTTCAATCAGGATATGCTGAACAAAGCAGAGGCAATCCGTTGTATTCGTGTCCAATCGCTTATCAATGAAGAATTCGGGTTCCTGGACAAGAACAAGCAAAAGGTAGATTTCCTCGCCTACTTCCGGACAAAGGCACTGGAAAAATATGAGAAATGGGATTGTGTTTACAACCACTTTGAGAAATTTGTCGGCGGCAAATGTACCTTTGGCGATGTCACCGTGGAACTGTGCGAGAAGTTCAGGGATTACCTGCTCAAATGTAAACAGATCAATCATCCCAATGCTTATATCTCACGCAATTCGGCAGCTGGTTATTATTCGACGTTCCGTGCCTTATTGAAAATAGCCTATAAAGAGAAGATGTTGCGTGAGAACTTGAACGACTTTCTAGAAAAAATCGAATGGAAAGAGGTCAAGAAAGAGTATCTGACACTTGATGAAGTCAAGAAACTGGCAGCTACGCCATGCAAGATTCCTGTCTTAAAACAGGCATCCCTGTTTGCCTGTATGACCGGCCTCCGTATCAGTGATATTCTGAAGCTGGACTGGCGTGATTTTGAGGTCGGCCCAGATCAAGGCTACTACATCCGTATCTGCACCGAAAAGACAGAAACCGAGGCCACCCTTCCCATCAGTCAGGAGGCACTGGAGTTGTGTGGCGAATGGGGTACTGGAAAAGTTTTCAAAGGCTTAACCCGCTCCATGACTCATCATCCCTTGAAACAATGGATTGCCGAAGCCGGAATCAGAAAACACATAACCTTCCATGTATCTAGGCACTCGTATGCGGTCATTCAAATCTCTTTAGGCACAGACATTTACACAGTATCGAAGATGCTAACACATAAGAATGTCACCACCACTCAAATCTATGCTGATTTAGTTAACTCCAAGAAGCGAGAGACGGCTAATAAGATTTCGTTGAAATAATGTAGTCACTTTTTATTTAAAACAGGTCATGTCTGATATCTTTATCAGACATGACCTGTTTTGTTGTTATGAACAATTCGCTTTCTCTAGCAAAGTCCATTCTTTAAAGAATATTCTAATTTTAGTAATAATCATTATCAGATATAAAATATTAAATTACATTCAGACAATAATTATAGCCATCAAAAAGAATCAACATCAAACAACTATCTTAAAATATTCTCTTGTTGTAATAAAGGTAAAAGACTCATTGGATCATGAGGTTTTATGAATCTAGCCTTTGCTATAATAGAACATATTTTATTAATTTTTTTAGGCTCTAATGCTGGTAATACTAGATGATGAGGATTTTGAGATTTTAGCTGTTCAACAAAATATGCTTTTGACTTATTACTTTTAATTAATTCAATATCGAATGTAGAAACAATTTTAAGAATTATCTGAGAAAAACCGACTACGCCACGCAAAGAAATTTTAATAGAATCATTTATATTATTTAAAACAATTTGAGGAACTTTTTTAATATTCAAATCATGTGGTGTATAATTTACAATATCTGTATATGCATCAATTACACGCTGAGTGGTTTGACCGCCACGATGAACAATACAATTTCTACATTCTTTAAAATATCTATAGATTTTCATATATTTATCAATATAATTTAAAGCATAATTCTTGTTATGCATCAAGTATTCCTGATGAAAATTAGTAACTATATGTTATCTGGAATTGATGTTAACTGAGAAATAATAATATTCCAGTCTGAAGCACTTTGCAACTGTTTTTGATGAGGATAATTATTACATCCATGAATTTCAAGAATATTTTCAATCCAAGCCTCATAACATGCCAAAATATTTATGAGCAAGTTTTTTGCGATAATAAATTCTTGATCATCCCAAGCCTGTTCAATGCAAGAACGATACAAATTAGGACGATTGGTTTTGTCTCCTGGCTCCACAAATTTACTAGTTAAAAGGCTATTGCTAGCAACATTGTATTCATGATGATAACCTTGTACTTGCCACCGCAAATTCTTGAGTGCAGTTACTGTAGGCCATACATCGTCAAAAACTTCAGTAATTTGAGCTTCTAACAACTTACTTGGTTGATAAAATAATTTTGTGGATGTTTTATATAATCCGCTTCGTATTGGACTTGGTTTTGAGAGTACTTTCATATCATTCATAACATTAAGTATTTATCTTCAAACATTAAACTCGTTTATACAAATTTAATGTTTTGCTCAAACTAAGCCAATTTTTCTAAGAAAAGTGTTTAGTTCAACATGATTATAATATACCCATTTTTCATTAAAGACAAGTTTGATGAGGAAAAAAGCTACATATCGAGGACAAATGCTGCCACTTCCTTAGATTTATAACATGGTATCTATGAAATAACATATATTTGCGCACAAACAATTAGCAAATATCACTATGAATCAGAAAAGTATAGAACATATAGCACTCTATTCCCTTGTATTGGTAGGTACTCTTGTCGTTGGCGTTTTAGCTCGGCAGTTTGTTTTATCCAAAGGTGTTGACGATTTCAATAGTAGTGTTGCATTTTTTGCAACAGTAATTGTCTTGATGGCGATCTATGTTAGTTTACAGACAACTTTCAATCAGTTTCTGCTGCCACGCATAGAAGCTTTTCTATTGCGTTTCTCTGCTTTTCAAACGATGAAAAATCACAATGATACCGTTTCTGTTCCGGAAGTCCCTACAATCAAAGATTCAAACCAAGCTACGACTGATGTCATTGAGTCTGCTCCTACCGCTGAAGAAACAATCTCTAAACCTTCAGAATATGAAGTTATGCGAACCAATTTTATCGCAAAAAAGAATCGTGCTATTCAAACCAAATTGGAAAAGGTCATTAGCTATACGAAGCAAACAATGGTCGCCTATATGAGTCAAGAAGATCTCAACCGTTTATGCGCATACATCGTAGAATATAGTTCAGGCGATACCTTGCAAAAGATATCGCCTGTAAAGGTTGACTCACGACTTAAAAGCATTGATGATATAATGCACTTTGGTTGGAATATTGGTAAGGCTTTTGGCAGAAAACGTATTCATACTGCAACTTTCATCAAGAATGTCTTTGCCCATACCCTTCGTGCCTTGGAAATCTCAATTATTGAGCGTAAAATGTCACATACAGAATCAGTATGTTGTATTAAATTAGATGTAAAAATAGTATAATTCAGATATTAATCTACTTCAATGTAATCTACTTTTCTTGAATAAGGAAGAGTTTGAAATATTACCACTGCATTATTGGGGGCAGGGTACAACTTAACCACATTATTTTCAACTGCTGTTAAAAGCAAATCAAATGTTTTCCCGATGAAATATTTCAGTTTCAAATTTCATACGATAAGAATGAAAACAGATGGAAATATCTTAGAGAAAAGATTAAAGAAAAGCCCCTTATTGCTGTACCATATAAAGACAAAGTATATGCCATCTCAACTGTATCTACTATCAATGAAGTTTTTGGGAAAAATTTAATTAGTGAAATTGAACGTGTTCATATTTCTATTGATGAAATAGAAAAAAACAGCTATTTTAAAGAATTATTTCTCAAAGCCGTACTTTATGGAATCTCCCAGATTACAGGATTAGGTGTTGATTATAAGCGTTATAGGTTGTATAAAAAAGAAATTTATGCAAATAAAAATAATGTAACAATACATGAAGCTATTGAATGTGGATTATCATTTGTCCCACAAGAGAAATATGTCTTGTTTTCAATTACTCCAACAGTTTATTTTATTTCTAATGACCAAATAAAAAAGGAGATCAAACAGCAATACTCTCATGAATATTTGGATAAAATGAGAAATCAGCAATATGAGAAGAAATTACAAGAATGGTGTAATATAATGTTTAATGGTAAAAGATTAAGTTTTGAGATACCTGTTAATTCACGAAGTGGTTTTATCTTTAAAATATCCAATAATCGTGGTTATGCTGAGATACACCATTGCGGACAAGGTAACACAACGATATATTCTCCAAAGGAATACAACATAAAACAAACATTATATCATGGCATACATATTAACGAACCCAAGCTTGAATTTATAAATCCATACGTTAATAAACCTGCATATGATGACAATCCGATGAGAGGATTATCAAAATACAGGCCTTTCTATGCGAAATATTTTGATGTATTCCCTAAAGATGTATGTATTGGCAGTATCTGTCCTGCTTCTTATTCTTCAAAATTTAGTGAATTTATAAAAAGACTAAATTCTACAATTTCCGCAGATAAATTATCTGACTATGTACATCATTATACTGGTTTTAGTAATATTTATAACTGTAGACTTGAAATACCTGAAATACATTCTGAAAAATGGGTATCAATAAATGATAATCCTAAAAGCGCCATTAATTTAGCAAAAACTATTTGTACAGAAGGGCAAAAACTTTCAGAACAGTTCCCAGGAATTGTGCTATTAATATTTATACCTAATTCATGGAGCAACTATAGACAATTCAATTATCATGGAGAAACATTTGATTTGCATAACTACATAAAAGCGTTTGCCGCCCAACATAGATTCACAACCCAATTTATAGAAGAAAAGACTTTATATGACAAGATGGTATGTGAAATTTCATGGTGGCTCTCTTTAGCTCTATTTGTAAAAGCTTTAAGAACTCCCTGGACTCTTGCAGACTTAGATCAAAATACAGCATATGCAGGAATTGGATATAGCATAAAAAAGCAATATTCAGGTAAAGCTGAAGTTGTTTTAGGCTGTAGCCATATATACAATGCACAAGGACAGGGATTAAGATATAAACTGTCAAAAGTTGAACATCCTCAATTTGACAAAAAGAAAAATCCTTATTTAAATTTTGAAGAAGCTTATAAATTTGGAATGGATATACTGGCTCTTTTTCAAGACGCTATGGAAAAGTTACCTCAAAGAGTTGTAATTCATAAACGAACCCCTTTTAAGAATGATGAGATTGAAGGTATAACAAACGCATTAAAGCAAGCAGGAATATCAGAAATTGATTTGATCACAATCACTCAAGAATATGATTTAAAGTTTATTGCAGAGAAGATTATGTATGGTCAATTTCTTGAAGATGGATATCCAGTTGATAGAGGAACGTGCATTAAACTATCATCGAGAAATGCTTTGTTATGGACACATGGAGTAGTTCCCTCAATACAGTCAAATCGCAGATACTACCAAGGAGGACGTTGTATTCCTGCTCCTTTAAAAATTACCAAATACTATGGGCATGGAGATTTGGAAACTATTGCTAAAGAAATTCTAGGATTCACAAAGATGAATTGGAACTCGTTTAATCTATACACAAAGTTACCTGCCACAATTGACACTTCTAATACATTGGCACAGGTGGGAAACTTGTTAAGACAATATAATGGTGTAACATACGATTACCGTTTCTTTATCTAAAAAGTAGCTCGCCATAAACAGCCTTCATTTATGGCGGGCTACTCGACTATAAATTCTGTTATATCGAAAAAATTCTATACAATTTACACTACTGACTATCCCTATAACAAAAAGATCACCTATCCATCCAACCCTCCTGTAAGCCATTAAGTTTAATTAGTTTATTTATATGATTGCTCACGATAAGCATCGTATGATTTGCCTGATTTATTTTTCCTTCATACTTTTCAATAAGTGGAAGCCCCTTTTCTCGAAGGAACTTGTAATCTTTGAATTCGTTAGGAGCTGTTAGAATTTTAGCCTTCCAAAAATCAGTCACAAAATGATTAATAATAGGTTTTATATCTTCACCCAAGATTTGAATCAATTGTTTCTCCAACATAGGCAAAAGTGCAATTAGAAGTGAGAATGCATAATCTGCCTCACTTTGATAAGCTGTCATCAGATAAGCACAAATATAAACAACATAGTTATCATTCATGTCCAACTTATTAATTTCCGCTATATAGTCTTTATCATACGAAGGTCTATCAAACACAGATTTCACTAGTTCAAATTTTTCAGGATTATTCACTGGATGATAATTGTCAAATACCTTTTTAATGAGTTTCAAACCACTATCATCTCCACGAAGATTCTGACTAAGCGACATCATTAGAAGAGGTACTATACTAAACTCAACAAACTCAAAGTCTGCATTTTCTTTATGCAGTTCAGGGTGATTCTCATAATTAATGCGCTGCGCTTCACATGTATGATTAATTACAAAAAGTATGGCATCTTTATCATTATCCTCAATAAAATATGGTAATAACAGGAAGAGTAGATAATGAATCTCGCGAACTTCGCCTCTTTTCTTACATGCATCCAGTGTTCTATGCGCCCATTCACGAGCCAAATCCCTTAAGCCGACCATTTTACACAGTTGACACATCTGATAACAGGATGTATAGATACGGTCTTCGCTATATAGATCATCAAATGAACTTAAGTCATTTTCAGTGAACATCCCATGATGAGGAATCGCTTGATCTTTAGGCATAGGTTTGTTATCCAAGTCGCACTGATACTTTATTATTAGATACCCTAATAAACAGATAAAGCTCTTGGCAAATTTTTCTTTGCCATCTTGAAGGTCATTCGTGACAAAACGCACACATTCTGATAGTTTTTCAACAGCTTTCTGTTTATTGCTCGCACACCAATATGCATATGACAACTCTCCTATGCACTGATAGTATTCATATATATCTATACGATGTTTAACATCAGAAACATATTGTAGTGCCTCTTCAAGTTCTTTTACTGCCGCATTAATATTAGTCTCAGCCAGAACGTATGCCATCATTTGCTTAACATGCAACATAATATTAGGAATCAACTCGGTATCTGCAATCGAAAGTGACCTTTTAAAGTAATCAAGAGCATGACCATGTACTTCAGCAACATCTCGGAAGTAGCTATTCCCCATTGAACCATTCAAAATCAACTGCGCAAATGGCAATTCTTCATACTTAGAATACTTGCTTTCATATAGCGATCGAGCTTCTTTATAACGGTGTTCAGAATTAAAAATCTCCATAATTGCAAAAACACAAGCGATAGCAAGTTCTGAACAGCGCTTAAGTTCTGCTTTTTCCAAAATTCTGAATAATATCTTCACACGATCATTAACGGGTTTACCCCCTAAATGATACCTCCAAAGTCGTTCTATTGCAAGATAACAACACTCGCAAATTACATGGTCGTTATGTGAGTATTCAATATCATCTGCTTTGAATACATCAAGCCAGTTAATGAAATCTTGTTCATTAGACAAACGCAGAAGGAAAAACCAAATGTTATTATCAAAAAATGGTTTTGCATCTCCAATAGTCTTTAATAGTTTATTATCATCACCTTTACATTCCAGGTATCGATGATAATGTGACAACCCACCCTCAATGTCACCTTCCATCCAACAAATCATTGTAATCATGCTGCTATAGAACGGTATTTTTTCAGCATCAGTACATTTAGAGACATTGTCTTTTAAATCTTTTATCAAGAATGATTGTTGAGTTGCACTCAGATCTTTGATAAGTGCAATTTGAAGATAACGTATTCCTATCTTGACATCAATAGACATTCCCTCGGGTAAGGGGACATTTATCCATAATTTACAAAGGAGGCTTCCATGTGGCAATTCTCCAATATCATCCAATTTCATTAAGGTTGTGATGTACATTCTTCCAGCATTGTCATCCGCACCACCTTTAATACTGTATAGGATATAATTCAGTACATCATGTTCTCCAAGTACTTTTTTCTTAGTCAAAATACCTTTTGCTAATAATAAATTGGCATCTTTGAAAGTTTGTTCTGGCACATCAGGCTTCCATAATTTACTGATAAGTGGGTTCGCTTTAAAACAATTATCTAATGGCATTACCCATGTAGGAACTAATCCATTTAAACGCATTCTTGGTTCGTCAATAGATGGATCAATTCCGGCTAATTTGCAGGCATCTTCTTCAGTGAAAGTACCATTCACAATCAACAGACGATTTAGCAAAGCGCGATCAGTCGTATCAGCTAACAATGTCCGCATCAAATCAGCCATTGTTCTACTCAGATTATAGTCAAAACTATATGCTAAAAGATTGGAAAAATGTTTTTCATCTAATCGCCAATGATTAGCTTTCAAATATTCGCAAAGTGTTCGCACAAGAACAGGATGTCCACAACTATGTGCATAAATGAACATATGTGGGTTCTGCTCTGGTCTATACGTATCAACAAGTTCTTTGGTTTCAGCGACTGTCAATAAAGGTACTTCAATCTGACAAACTCTACTATCATCAAGTCCTGCTATATTCAGATTTAATGCCCCCGTGCTTACCAACACACTTTCACCGCCCTTTCCTTCCTTTAGCAGTATTTTTACCTTATTTTCCAGATCCGTCTGCAAAACAGAATCGTATATGGCAGTTTTTGGCCTGTGCTGATGTATTTGTGCTGCTAAAGTCGATTTTCCTATTTTCAAAGAACCAAAAATCACGAGTATTTTACCATCATCCAGTGCATTAAGGCAACGATCCAACAAAGCTGTACGTTCTACGATATTATCGCTCTGAATTGCAGGGAGCAACGGCTCCCGCTGAATTAAATCTACATTAACATCTCTTAATGTAAGGCCGTTCATCGCCTGTTTCAGATCTTGTGGAATAGCAACCTTATCATTTAATTTAGGACTTAAATTTATGGAAAAAACATCTTGAGGCGTGTTCTCCAAATCAACATAAGGATACTTAGCCCAACCTTCTTCAAACCATGTATGCGCATTTACAAAACACGCACAGGTTGTCGGGTCGTATCGTCCTAAAAGGACCGAAGACCGTACATCTTGTTCATTACGCAGAACACCAGCTTGTAAAGAATAGATATAATGAACTTTCTGTAGCACTTGGTCATGTTCGTGCCCAGCCAGCCATAGACGCACTCTATTATGTTGCAGCATCGTCGAGAGCACTTTCTTCTCTCCTTGCATAAGCGAAGTAACCGGATAATGGCTAAGCAATATAGTCGGTTTATTCTTATTAAGCGTACGTACTGCGTCATATAATAACTTTGTACCAACGAACAAGTCGTTATGTTCTTGTCCGCTGGTGTATGCTAAATTGGTATCTACATGCAGAATATTGAAATGCTCTGTCTCTATATTAAAATGCGGCATTTTGGGATTGCCATATAATTTGAGTCGGTCTGCGTCGTATATTTTGCTAAGAAAAGAAAGAAAATCTTTCTCTCCTGTCATAATGACCGACAGGTCTTCCGGCTCTATAATGCCATTATCCGGGTGATAGTACCTTTCGCTATCATAGAATACTTTCCTGATAACATCATGACGACCATCAACATCTCTATCCACATCATGATTACCGGCAACTATATACAATCTATCAACTGATGTCTGGACTGCATCGCATATAGATTTCAAATAATCGGCCATTTCATCCGTAAATACGTTAGAACTTACATTTGCTGTTCGAATGTCACCAGTACAGAATACATAATCACATTTTACCCCTAGTTCTTTTAAGTATTCAGGCAACTCATCGCGCATCATGTTCGTTATTGCACCTTCACTACCTAAATGTAAATCAGATATATGCAGCCAATTAATCATATTTGTCATTTTTATTTACCACTAAATGCATTACATAAATATAAGATTATTCCATTCTCATCATTCCAGCCAACTGTACGAAATAATCATTTGACCAAATATCAAGTTCTTTTGGATTGCGAACGAAAGGCAATACATCTTCTTTCACTTGTTTTATATCAGCTGTAGAGAGACGTTCAATAAGTTTCTCCTTGAATAACTCTAGAGTAATATCCTCATTGTTAAACTGCTTGCATCGTTCTGCCAAATGAGTAAAATCCAACGGAACATTATGACGTACATACCATTCAAAGTCGTACCAATCACGACCTTTGACTCTATTCTTCCACACACGATAGACCAGTGCGTGCATCTTGCCTGCAAACAAATCTGGAAGTGTAAAACAACGGGTCATAAATGAATGTGGCTGAAGCAATAGCTTTTGTTCCGTCTTGAAGTTCAACGGTGGACAAGTATCTACTTCAATCTTTATCTTTATAGACTTCTCTGTCTGGAAACTCACATCATACACATCGGTATTATCTTTAAGAAATGCCGATTCGACCTTTCCGAAATTCTTCTTATCTTTTTTCTTTATTTCAACCTCACGACCTACCATTGCAAAGGCGTCAATGATAGCAGGGAAGTATTTCGTAAAATCGAACTTGTCATCTTGCGTAAGCAGTGAAAAATCCATATCCTCACTGAAACGCTGCAAACCATGAAAGATTCTCAGGCATGTTCCGCCATAGAACGCAGCCGACTCAAAGAAACCTCCAGCATATAGGCCTGCAAGTATCATTTGTTGGTTAACTTCAAATATGGCGTTTCTCTTATGTTGCTCCGTCGTCAGGTCATAACGGGAGAGCATATTGTCGAATATTTCATTTTTCATCGTCTTAAGAATTTTAAAAGTGTCGAAATTGAATCAGCCTTTTTGCCCACATTGATATAATCTTCAAATATAGTTGCGTCCATCTTATGGAACTCATCCATATCCATACGAATATCCTGCTCAAGATATATCTCTACATCCTTCATATAGCGAAGAATGACTTTTGAGGAATTGGCAATCAAATCACACAAAGCCTTTTCCGGTGATGCAATAAGAAATGCATAGTCACCTTTATTCATACTCCTTATTCCTATCGGAAATGCCTTTCTTGAAATATATTTGTAGTCATAATTGCCGACTGGAGTTTGAAAGCTTCGGGGATGTTTTACTGTCATTGATTGATGAACATATACAGCCTCTGGGATAAGTCCATAATATCGTAGTGCAGTAGACATTGAAATATACGAAGGTGTATAGAGATGATTGGCGATTAACTCACTCGATAGAGTCTTTCCTGAATATTCTGGGTTGATCACATAAAGTCCTCGCTTCAGTCTGATGATGACCCCTTGTTTTTCGAGCCAGGTTACTTTCTTATTAGCAGACTTAAGTTCTGGATATAACGATTCAATGATTGAAGTCGTTACTGGAATGGTCCCTATTTCATTTAATTGCCTATCCATACTGCAAATATAGTAATAATTTGAACAATAAAAGAAATAAAACTTCTTTTTCTGTTCAAATTATTACTGCTTATACAATCTTAAGAAATAGCGACCACTGTCATATAAGTCTGTTGTTTGTAACAATTACCGAAACACTGGCCACACAGCAACAGAACTACCTCAAGGCTCTTATAACTGGAGAAAAGGCCATTAGTTCGACCGAAGTGATGCATCACTATCAAATCTCTTCAACGACCTCAATATCTCGCTCAAAGGCTGCCCTTATCAATAATGATATATTAGATAATAAGGCTGGTGAGATCTCATTCCAGGACCCGATTTATGCCTATTGGTTGAAGACTGAATGCTTCGCAAAATAATCATAATGCTCCCCCTGTTTCAGAGCTATTTTTGTACCCTTTCTCATCAAAAATCGGCATTTCTCACAAGTTTTTGTACCGCACATTCTGATATTCAAGAAATTACACTTACTTTTACTTTCTAAAATGGAGGTACATGCCGAGAATGGTGCTAAAAATCACTAACTTACACATTCTCAGATACTTGCCAACCTGCTGGTTGTACCTTTTAGAGTGCTATGCTATTGATGGTTGATTGTCGTAAAGTCTAAAATCTCATCTGTAAGCTGTTTAGGGATATCTTTGTCAAGAATATACCTCGGGATGAAATAAAAGTCCTTTTTCCAATAAGGTTGTAAAGTTGACAAGTCGATTTGCCTTATTCCTTGAAATATTGTTTCGAGAGAAGTAAGAACTTTCTTTAATCGAGAAGTATAAGGCTCTAAAGATTGAAAAGTGACAAATTTATCACCTGAATTTTTCTCATGTTTATTCTTGCTTCCGCTGAATAGTCTATATTCCGAATTCTTATCAGAATTTTTTTCTGATAATACAAATTCTTCGCTATTTCTTTCTGTCACAACATATTGATAATAGATGCGATTAAAAAAGACAAAGAAAAGCTCTTCAACATTATGAACCGATTTACCTAAACCATTTTCCCAGAAGATATCAGTCCATTCGTTATCAAATTTAGACGCGACTCTAATCGATTCCTCTTTTGATACGTTCTCAGATACCCATTTTATTACCTCTGCCTTGAAATTTTCGAAATTTGTGAGTGGTTTGCCACGAGCATTCATTTTGATATATAAATCATCAGAAAGGGGCAGCTCTTCAGAGCCAATGATGGTATGATTAAACATTATTGGGGATTGCTCTATATTGTTAGAAGTTAGCAACTTCCAATATTTCGTCAGCGTTTCTTTATCATGACCAAATATATCGAAAATATTATCTGAAGAATCATTCTGATTATTGCCAAAAAGCATGGTCAACATTCCGTATACCGTAGGGTCTTGCTTCCATTCAGAATAGAACCAAGTCTGATTTTCAATATGTCTTTTAATGAGGGTGCCATCAATTGATTTACTGTCGCTTTGACGAGCCAGTTCGCGTTTCTCCTTACCGGAGAGCATATTAAACGTTTTTATACCGGGAGAATCGTTGATAGTTTCTTCATCAATATTATCTTTCCATGACGAGAAATCAATCTTTACTTCCCGACCGACAAGCCACACCTGAGGATCAGGCGCGCCTTTTACCATAATCTCATTATAGCTGTCAAGGCACATCTGAATTGTTGAGTCCGAATACTTTTCCTCAATGGGCAATGCTTTAATCTCATCAACCAAAGAGGCATACATTGGCTTTATGTCCTCGTGTTCAAGATAGAAGCCATTGAGGATTACCCATATATCCTCAAAATCTGAATTGCGAAAATAGTCCTGATAAATCATGTGTCGATGTTTTTGCTGCAAAGTAAATATCGACATGACGCATTTAGCGATACAGGATAAAAAATTCTACATTGAAAGCAAAATGCGACCACCTTCTTTGACAAAGGTTTCCGGGTGACGGCAGACAGCGGCATATACTTGTTTATCGGTAACAGGGTTGCCATCAACACGAATGTGGAGTTTCTCATTATTGATAACTTCCGCTATCCGTTGTGTTGTCATTCCATATCCGGCGGTAGCCAGTACATAGACCATCGCATCTTCAAGTCTCATTTTAAGTCTCATAGAACCAAAGGCTTTTCAATATACTCAAAAACTGAACCATTCTCGTACAGATAACGATAATCGCATTGCTTTAGGAAATTATAACCATCGCGGATTTCGTCGTCATGTTTTTTCGGGTCATCCAACATATCGAGTTGATGTTCTCTGACATCAATCCCCAAGCCGTAAAATATCATCCCCTCACTACGAGCCTTTTGAATCAGTTCCATGTTTTCATTGGAAATATAACTCCAGATAAAATCGGATATTATGAGTATGTCGGCCCCTTTGAATGCGTCGGCAAAGAGCTTATACTTGGGAATAGATGGCAACTTCTTGAAAATAAAATAAAAAAGTTTGTCTTCATCGTTACCGCCATCGTAAGAATGAGACAGGAATGCAAGAAATTTTTTGCGCTGACGGTGCAAATTTGTGAGGATAAAAAATGAAAGATTATGGGAGTAGTTTATCATGCAGATCGGTCTTCTATCTCTCTGAGCCACAATAGCAACAGCAAGAGCCAACGTTTTTGCCGTCACTTCCGGTTCTCCGTTCATAGAGCCGCTTGTGTCAACGCATATATAGATTGGACCTGATTTATCATTGGCAACCTCAAAAGAGTGGGATGCGGATGAAAACAGTTGAAGACGATTCTGAACATATCGCTGATAAAACAGGTTTTCAGTAGATTTTGCTCCTAACAGAGCAAGTTCTGAAGGCAACAGACAATTGAGGTCATTACCGATAGTGATACCGCTTATGTCACTTCGTGAAGCAGATTGAAATTTACCGGTTACTTCGTGACTCGTGCCTCCACTCCGACCTATCTGCTTGGCAAGTTCAACGATTGTCGGATTAAGTAGTTGAAGATATTCAGCTTCAGCCTCGTGGCTATCAACCTCAAGGCCGGGAGAACTTCCTTTTGAAGATTCTGCATAGTTTGCAATATCTGTAGGTAGTGAGTAGCCCATCTTATCCGGACTATTGGATTTATCTGTAATACCTGATTCTATCTGAATGTCATATCCGTCAGAGTCCTGGTTTCCTTCATTTCCACTGCTACCAAGAGGAACTGGTTTGCCGGAATTACCGGCGGTAAGTTGCATGGATTCTGCAATTATTCTTTTCTCTTCAACGCTTAGTGGAAAGAAGTGTTTGGATAGCCATGCGTTCAGGAAATCTTCCTTTTTCCCGGTTCTTCGCTCTTCGTTTTCCCAGTCTTCCGATGAAAGAGAATCAATAAAATGGCGAATGTCTGCCGTTGCGTATTTTTTCCAGAACAGGTCATCCTCCACAACGCAGTAAAAACGCGAGTCGCAGACAATATCCCGTATCATCTGATAAACAGGGGTCTTTCCAGCCCTAATTTTGCCAACTATTTCAAGCATTCTCGCTCCTCCCTTTATGGAAGAGGCTATGCCAATGGCTCTGCGCAGATATGTCAGATGTTGCTTTCTCATCACATCAAATCTATTCTTGCTCTATAGACTGCGACAACTTCTTTTATGGGTGTATATAAATCGGAATTTGCAATGAAAAGATTATGATTCATTTCAACATATAGTTTGTTAGCAATGCCGTCAATTGTATCCCCGATCTCTGCAATAAAGTCTTTACTAAGTTGATTATCAGATTCTGTCCGGAGAAAATAGTTGTAGTTATTGATACAAATCACACCATCTTTTACAAACCTCATCACGAACTGTCCCCGAGAACGAAGCATCAGGGTACTGTCTGTAGTCTCTGAACCAAAGAAAACCTCATCAGGAGAGGACTGCATACGTTGATAATCCTTGATTTTAATCTTCAGAGGGGAATCATCGCATTGAATGATATAGTGTTCTTGGTCCGGAGAGTATAGACGTGTGTCATTATTCTCAACATTAGCATGGCGTTTATAACTTTTATATTGCTCCAATATGTCACTGAACAATGACGCGACAACAGTTTCGGCAATAATCTGTTTGACAACCGGGATTGACGGCTCATCATTCCAAAGCATGTGCGACAATAGAAGCAGGTCAGAAAGACCTATCTCATCTCTTCCATTAAGAAATGCCGACATTTTCATGACTCCGACAGCCTTTTTCCAACGTCTGTCAGAAACGTAATATTTTAGGTTCTCAGGGTCAGGCTCACCCGTAACCACGTCTTTAGCGTTTATCTTTTCGTTAAGTTTCCCTCTTATTGTGTAAAGGATTTCAAGAACTGACTCGGGTATAGTTACCTTACGACTTTCTGACTGCACTGAAATAAAATCGTCATGGGTCAGTGGGCCAAATTCTTCTGTTGTCGATTCAGAAGTCTGCGCAGAAAGCAATCTAAAAAAATTCTGTTTCTGTTCAATGGGATTGACAACATATCGCAGTAGAAAACGATCCCACAATGCTTCGAGACCTTCGTTTTTAGCCGGAAGTTCATTTGAGGCTGCTATTATCCCTTTGATTGGCAACTTAAGCTCTTGATTGCCGTTGAGATAGATTTTTTCGTTCAGAACAGTAAGAAGGGCGTTCTGAATAGCGGGACCGGCTTTCCATATCTCATCAAGGAAAACGACCTCTGCTTCGGGTAGGAATCCGGATGTGACACGTTCATAGCAATCTTCATCTTTAAGCTTGGAGATGCTGACGGGCCCGAAAATCTCATCGGGTGTCGAGAATCGCGACATCAAGTATTCAAAGGCGGTAGCATTATCGAATGCAAGTTTTAATCGGCGGGCAATCATGGATTTGCCGACACCGGGCAAGCCGAGGAGAAATATACTCTCCCCGGCAAGAGCACTGAGCAAGCTAAGTGCGAGAGCCTCATCGCGCTCGAAGGTGTCATGCTTCATTCGCGACAATATTGCCGTGATTCTATTTCGGATTTCTGCCATTACTTTCTGTGGACACTAATACTTTCATTGATAATGAAGTCTCCGTTGGTAACTTGAACACCATGCTCTCCATAGATTTCAATCGAAGGGAGATGACAGAAACGATTGCCGTACACAAGTTCTACCGATTCTTCGTTTACGCCTTCGGGGAGGGACGGAAAATGTAAGTTGATTTCGCGCCCATCGTAATGTTTTGTGCCCTGATACTCACGCACAATTTCTTCATACCACTTACCTCCTAAACCTTTCTTATATATTTTGAAGGCATTCTCATCGTTATCCATTTCGCCGATGTAGCCAGTGTCGCCGGGAGTTATATCATCAAACGGCAAATAGGTTCTACCAGAAGTGTAGTCCGGATGCTTCAACCATTTGATTACCGGGAGCAAGGTGTTCGTAATAACATCTTCAGTAAGTCGATGACCACCTTTGAAAGATGACCAGTAGGAATAACTTTCGCGGTACTCGTCAAGACAGTTGCATACGTCGTCTTTATCACCAAAGAGTCCTATTACCGATTCCGGAGTAATGTCATCGACATAAAACAGGTTGGCCTCCATTTCTTCAAACTCTTGGATCAAGATTTCCGAGACCTCAAAGTATTCACTGCCATCTTCTCTCTCTGAGAAGAATTGTAGTCTCTCACCCTTGTTTTCTTTCAGGAGGTCTGAGACGTGAAACGCGGGATTGACAAGGATTCGGCGATAACCTTTCATCTGAGAGGCATACATCGCACCCATAGATGTGCCTATTACGATTGTATCATCAGCTCCATACTCTCCGGCAAGACTCAGTAACAACTGAAGAGCCTTTATTGGGCTGATCGGAATGTCAGGTGTGACAACATTATCATCCGGAAGTAACTCCCGAAGTTTTTTTGCGGTGTTGGACTGTCCCGACGAGGAAAGTCCGTGTAAATAAATTATATTCATATAGCCTTTTGTATTTGGTTAGTACTTTGTTTTTCTTCCCACTGAAGACGTTTGAACCTGCTTTTGAACTTACGATAAGTAGAGTCTTCTTTGCCCTTGATCATTTCAAGATAGTTAATTTTACCGTCGATTACATTGACAAGACTCTTTTCGATACCCTTGTAGAAATCTCTTGTAAAGATGATTTGTGCTTGTGCATAGCCATATTTCTCCCACAAGTGAAGAAGCACCCGCAACTGTTTTATATAAGAACGGGGAACGTTGATTTTATCGCTTACAACGACTCCGGTAACCTCTCGACGTGTACCCGGTACAAATGTCCTTGTCTTCTTTTCATTCACTTTGAGCCCATACTTCGCAATGATATTATAAATCCTTGATTGCCAGAAAGGACTCATCCTGCGAATTGATTTACTATGACTGAATGTAATATCATCGGCATAGCGCGAATATTTACATTCCATTCTTTCAGCAAGCTTTGACATATCTTTATCAAGGCTCTTCAGCACAATGTTAGACAGAACAGGCGATGTCGGTGCGCCCTGTGGTAGCACCTCGACACCCGAACTGTCAGGAACGGTGCAAATTCTACATATAATATTGATTACTTCATTGCTTTGCAGTCTATCACCAAGCTCTCGATGGAGAGCCCGACGAACCATGAGTTTTGTTATGCTCGGAAAGAAATTTTCGATGTCTGTATTAAATATGCAGGTTTGACCCACGTGTATCATGGCGTTATCCTTGACACTTTTCTCTAATACAAAACCGGTGGCGTGTTCATCGGGAACGAATATGGATTGCAGAACTATATTTAGTGCTGTTTGGATAGCCTTCAACGGTTTGACAGGAGCGCTGATTTTTCTTTGTCCACCAGACTTCTTGGGTATCGTAAAATCGACATAGGCGGACTTTCTTGCGTTGGCTGACGCAAATCGCATTATCTGTCTGCCGGACTTGGGTTCGGCCAGACTCCAACCGTCAATAAGCGGTGCAATGAAATTCAACACATCAAATAACTCCTTTCGGTTACTGATGGTCACGTCCTTGAGATATTCTGCAATTTGGTCTCGCATAGTTTTGTCAGTTTGCGAGAGCAGTGAAAACATCGGTCTTACTTTCGTGTGTGCCGGATGGTCGAGGCTTCGGCAATGTGCGCTGTGAACGAGGGAGTGCATTTCACATCACCGAGAGCGAAGCGAAGGTGATGAAACATATCACATCACCGAGAGCGAAGCGAAGGTGATGAAACATGCACGACCGGAGTGAACAGCGTGCAGGGTCGATGCCGAGTAATAAACTTTGGGGTGCGCTCCGATAATTCGGAACGAAGTCTGCCGGATTCAGCAGACAGATGGCAAAGGTCTGACCGATGTTTTCAATGTCCTCTTGTTTCTTTTCATCGGCAAAGTTATAGAGGACGTATGAAAAATCGTTTCATATATGAAAACGATTTGCAGAAAAATTTGAGACTACTTGTAGAGCGCTGCCAGAGAGTCTGATTTCTCTTTTATAAGATTCCGGAGCCATATTGGAGTAAGAACCTCAATATCATCACCATGACTCATTATTTCCTGAATAAAGTCGTATGCTGGTGACATATAGTATCCAAAGGTAATAAAACCATCCCCGTGTTCAAGTTCCTCTTGCGAGGGATGTAGTGGTAATGATTTTACATATTTGGGAAATTCTCGATAGCATTTCAGGATAACCCGAGTAGGAGTAGAATATCCGTCAGAACAGATCCCATAGAAGTTTGCGAAGAAGTCTTTTGCAGAAAAATCTTTGGGATAGGTAAATTGCTCTGATGATAGTTCGAGTTTAGTGATGCGATCTAAAGCAAATATCAACCGCTTGCCGCTATCCACGGTTTGGCCAAGCATATACCACCTCCTTTTGAACAACTTTAAGCACAACGGCTCCAATATCCTATCACTCAAATTATTCTTGGTTGAGTGAAATGATGTGTATTGAAATACTATGCGCAGATTATCTCTCAAAGCCTGTGATAGAACGGGGAGCCATTCCCGACCTCCGGGTACGGGTTCCAAAACTATTTTGTCAGAGATAGCCTTGTTTTCAAGCAATAATGACTCGGTTGCCATACTGTCTGTAAGCCAGTTCAACACTTCATTATTTTCAAGTTCTTCCTGATTGGCTATGAAATACTGACTGTTCTCTCTCATTGAAGAGCATTGTATGTCAACGCCCAACTCCGTGAGAATAGCCTGTCGGTGATTATGAAAGGTGCGTTTGGACAACTCAGTCCCCTTATAGTTAAGGGTTGAGATGTCCCACTTGTCACTTATTTCTTTGAAAGTTATTTTTCTGGCGTCAAGAATGGTGTTTATGAGCCAGATATATTTGCGAAGTGTTGAGTCTGCCATACAAATTTCTTTATCTGACTGCAAAGTTAATCATAATGTATGAAAATCATATTCACACATTATGAAACCTATAGGAATAAGGGCAGAATATTTAGCAGAATCTAAACTGTCACGCCTTTGATTATTTCAATGACCGCTTATACTGTCTTAGTAGTTCTTGTGTCTGCTTGAGAATAATACCAACAATTTCCTCTCTGCATTTTTCAGAAACGAGACTAAAAGTAAGTTCATCGCTGAAATCTGCCAAATATAGGCCGTCTGAATTTGAAAAGTCTATAAATTTGTAGAAGGGCCAGTTCTCACAATTTTTAAGATTAAGAGCGGCTTCATTTTCCTTAAAGAATGCCTTGGATTTGGTCTTTAATCCGGATCTCACATCATCATCCGAAACTCCGACACAGACATAATTATCGTGGTCGGCATTTATAGTGAAATTATAGCCGTCGGGAGTCGATAATTCAAGATTAAAATCGGCTTTATTTCTCTTGGCAGCTGAGCCTACTCTCAACCGGCAACTGCAAAATTATTAATTTGTCGGAAGAAAACATCCTTTGGGGTTTCAAAATTTAGTTTTTTACGTGGCCTGCGGTTGATTTTGTGCTGAATCTTGCGAATAAAGGCATCCGTCAGGGTTGAAAAGTCAGTGCCTTTTGCCGTATAAGTTTATTTGCATTCTCAATTGAACCTTTCTGCCATGAACAATATGAATCTGCAAAGAACACGAGGTTCGGATCCTTCGCGCCCTTTGGCGCCAATCCCTTGGAGATCAGCTTATGCGCACAGAACTCAGAATCGTTGTCGGTTGTTATGGAGCGTATGGTTTTTCTATAAGGGAACAGCAGCCTAACCACCACTTTGGCCAGCGGCTCGGGATGCTTGCCTTCGGGCAGCCTCTCCATGAGTATCATGTTGGTGCTTCTCTCGGTAAGGGTCAAGATGGCCCCTTTGCCGTCCTTGCCAACTATGGTGTCCATCTCCCAGTCTCCGAAACGTGTCCCGTCGGCTTCTGCCGGGCGTTGGTGGATGCTTACGCGGTCAGGGATATTCTTTACTTTGGTATTCCTGTTGGGTCGTACATGACGGTTGTATTTCATCTTGTGCCTACAGTAAGAGGCGAGTTCTCCGCTTTGGTCGGCACGGATATGACGATATATCAGTTCGTGGGATATATTCTTGCCACGGCTTTTCATATCCGCCGATATCTGTTCGGGCGACCAGTAATCCTCCTTCAGCAGATCCAGGGCTTCCCAAACGATTGCGGGATCTTTTGCATGGTTGGCTGTGGTACGCTTACGGCGATTCATTGCCTTTGCGTGAGCCTTATCCCACAGATAGTTGCCCTTATCTGTTGAATTACGCCTGATCTCACGGCTGAGCGTTGACTGACTGCACCCTACAAGAAGGGCGATTTCTTTTCTCTTGATTTTCTTTTGGAGCAAGACGAAAATTTGCGACCTTTGCTCCGAGGTTAATTGTTTATACATATGCAACACAAAATTAGTTAATCTCAGGGAGACTTCGGTCTCCTTTTTTTGTATTGCAAGTTGAAAGTTACCTTTTGCGCGACTTAATATCGTATTGGGGATGGGGCTGTGGGTTTGTGAAGCCCCATCCCCAATCCGCCATTAAGTCTCGTGTGTCAAAATGTGGTGGCTATTCAGTACGAAAATTTTGCACTTCGTTATTGAATCTCGGACGAAGTGAGCATTTCAATCAATTCAAATACATGGAATTTATTGCCATACGCAAACCATTGCTATCCATCGTTCAGCTCTGAACTGGCAGTAATCAATTTACAAATATACGGAAACGGTGGTATGCGTAGGACTTCACTTATATTGATATACTTCCCATCCACAGACTACTTAAATCGAAAAGCTCCCATGCGGGTGTAGGCTTCGATGCCTACAAGATATAAAAAGGTGAAAGATGGCAGACAGGAAGGTTCTCCTCTTGTGCTGAATCTGTTCCCGACGATTTTTCAATGTACGCTCCCGCCTATATAGAAGGGCATCAGAAAAACATCCGCAAATATCCTTGTCGGAAGACGTGTATTGTTGACCGAGTCTCTTCATAACTATTCCTTTTTGGATGCCCTTCCCCGTTTCTTAAGGCTCAAATCCTGCAACGCCTTCCCCATCGCATCTTCCTTCGCGAGCAGAAGAATGTCATCATCTAATTGAAGCGCATAAAGAACCCTGAGATAAATACCTATTGCCACTGTCGGTGCCCCTTGTAAGAGGAGAACAAGTGGCCCGTTCGGCAATCTGAGCAATACTGAGATTTCTGCGCAATCTAGCCAGCCTGATCTGTTCTCTACTATCTGCATCTTCTGCTCCAGTTTCCTTGGCAACTTGGTATCCATTGTACTTTTTGTCATACCTCAATATATCATATAATATACAAACTTATTGATTTTACTCTATTTTATGATATGTTGCAGAAATAAATTTTCAATTTTACTCTTTCCGTAATCAGTTTGGCCACATTGTTGGGTGTTGAAATATTAAATGCTATTATATTATTCGTAGAGTTCGTATCTCACCTATAACAAATAATATATTGTTTCTTAATGGAAAGCGAGACTCATTATGATTGTACAACTTTTACCCTGATATTTATACAAAGAAGACACAAATTAGTAAAATACTACAATAAATGTATGTACGATTTTTGTAAAAACAATTCTTGTAGTTACATTTTATGTATTATATTTGTACATCAAATCAAAAATAAAGCGTTATGGAAACTCCGTTCATATTTGGAAAGATTGCTACTGAGAAAAATTTTACCGACCGTGAGAAAGAAACAGCCGACTTGGTTCAGAACTTTACGTCATTAATCAACACGATTATTATCTCTCCTCGCCGTTGGGGTAAAAGTTCGCTTGTAAATAAGGCTGCAAGGTTGGCGATGGCGCAGGATAGTAACCTCCGCATCTGTCATATCGACCTGTTCAATGTGCGTAGTGAGGAGCATTTCTATTCGCTGCTCGCCCAAAAGGTTATTGCCGCCACTTCCACAAAATGGGAGGAGGCAATTGAGAGTGCGAAGAGTTTCTTTTCGCATCTTGTTCCCAAGATTTCAATCGGTACAGACCTCACTAATGAGGTTTCAATCGACTTTGATTGGGAGGAGGTAAAGCGCAACCCTGATGAAGTGCTCAATCTTGCTGAAAAGATTGCCAGAAAGAAGGGCCTGAAAATCGTGATTTGCGTAGATGAGTTCCAAAATATCGCTGAATTTACAGACCCGGACTATTTCCAGAAAAAGTTGCGTTCACATTGGCAACTGCACCAGAGTGTGGCTTATTGTCTTTATGGCAGCAAGCGCCACATGATGATGGAAGTGTTTACAGACTCATCCAAACCATTCTACAAGTTCGGCAACCTGATGTTTCTCAATAAGATTGACACGTCTTGCCTTGTGGAATTTTTCAAGAGTCGTTTCGCTGATACTGGCAAGAGTATTGACGATGAAGCAAGCCATTTAATTGCAAAGCTCGTAGATAATCATCCATACTACGCACAGCAGCTGGCACAGCTTTCATGGCTTAGGACAAAGGATGTATGTACCGTTGAAATCGTACGTGAGGCGCATACAGCATTGGTGGAACAGTTAAGTCTGCTGTTTGTAACAATCACCGAAACATTGACCACACAGCAATTGAACTACCTTAAGGCTCTTATAGCTGGAGAAAAGGCCATCAGTTCAACTGAAGTGATGCATCGCTATCAAATCTCTTCAACGACCTCAATATCCCGTTCAAAGGCAGCCCTTATCAAGAATGATATATTGGATAATAAGGCTGGTGAAATCTCGTTTCAGGACCCGATTTATGCCTATTGGCTAAAGACTGAATATTTCGCAAAATAATAAGACTATGAATAAGTGTAACCGTACTTGGATTGCTTTCGCCAATAAGAAAAGATGTAGGCATGCTGATGCTATAAATACCTTAGGATTTATTTCTTGGAGAATGGGGAGAGCTCGTTTCGCCATAGGCGATATAGTGTATCTGTTTATGTCCGATGAACGTTATGTCCGTTTCAAAATGATTGTAACAGCAGAGAACTGCAAACGTGAGGATAAGGAGTTTTGGATAGAAAAGGCTCCTGATGATAAAACTTACAAACTGGAATTGCTTGCAGAATCAAATCGTTCTCGATTGACAGAATCTGATTTATTGCAACATGGATTTAAGGGAGGTAAAAGTTTAGAAATTCCCAATTGCAACAATATGGAATTGATAAACTACATTAAATCTGTTTTTGATATTACAACGAATAGTATAAACAACATAAATAACTTATTATGAAAGGTGATGCTCAACCATTAATCAAATTTTTTGATGGCTCAGATAAAAGATTCATAATACCTCTCTATCAAAGAAATTATGATTGGAAGGAAGAAAACTGCGAACAACTATTTAATGATTTGCTAAATCTACATGAGAGTAACAGGAAAAGCCATTTCTTTGGAAGCATTGTATCAAGTATTCAACCTGGAACCGAAGACAGGTATATCATTGATGGGCAACAACGTATTACCACCGTTTCGTTGTTGCTGACTGCTATGGTCAATGCAAAAAAAGAGGGATTGATAGAGGCGGTAGATTCCAAATTGGTTGAAAAAATATTCAAGCGATACCTTGTGGATGAGTATCAAGAAGACGAACGCAAGGTAAAACTCAAACCGATCAAAAAGGATATGGAAGCATTTGATGCTTTGCTATATAAATCAAAAGAACAATACATTAAAGAATCTAATGTTACGCGAAATTATGACTTTTTCTATGATAGGGTCATACGTTCCGGACTTACAATTGACGAGTTGTTTGAAACAATTAAGAAATTGGAAGTCATAAATATTCGTCTAGATGCAGATGACGATCCTCAATTGATTTTTGAAAGTCTCAACTCAACAGGACTTGATCTAAGTGAAGCTGATAAGATACGCAATTACTTATTAATGTCTCTATCCCCAACAGAACAAGATAATCTCTATAACCTTTTTTGGAATCCTATAGAAGTGTTTACAAAGTATGATCCTTCTTCATTTGTTCGTGATTATCTTACGATGAAGCAAGGTAAAATAGGTCGTATAGATAAAATTTATTTTAGATTTTTCTCGGTTTGACTTAACCGATTGAGAAATAAACTTTTAGCGA
>OGES01000609.1_pt1 | contig 34132 bp, 28 predicted proteins | sample 1570711 | NCBI WGS metagenome assembly OGES01 (sample SAMEA2582133, study PRJEB24529) | metagenome | biome: Human gut stool | place: China | collected 2011 | reverse complement strand
GATTGCGGCCACACCCATCTTTGCCTCGGTAATGTCGGTTAATTCGTGCGACAGCACCTTCTCAATATCTTCCCGGTAAAGATTGTAAGCCATTAACGTTAAAAGAGGCCTCAAGCGTTTTCCCCCATCTTCCAAAATATACAGAATCGGCTCGAACAGGGAATACGGTTCCTGTATATACTCTTTCTTATCTAACTCTTCTTTTATAATCGCTCTAAGTTCATCTACAGTATACATATCCGTCACATTTTCAAATTAGTTCGGCTAAAGTATAAAAAAAGCGCCAACAACCCATCATCAATACAAAGAAATATCTTTTTCCCGAACAAATCTTATCATAAAAATATCCCGGCCTCTATTTCAGAGAACCGGGACATTCAACGATTCGATTTCGAAAGCCTCTTTTAATATTTTCGACATCAATAGCCCTTACCTTCCAATCGCATAAGTTGTTGAGCTACAAACATAATCATAGTTGCATCCATATCTAGGAATGAATGACGTATAAATTTTGCCGCACGTTTTTTCACCGCCTCGTCCGCATTAGCAAACACGTCGGCAAAACTATACATAAGGGAAGACTTGTAATCATCATTCAACTGATCATACTCTTTCTCGCATAACGTCATGAAAGCGTCCATATCCCCTTTGCCGTAAGATTCAATAAAGCGGAATGCCGTTGTGTAATAATCATCTTTATTTAATCCCAAATCCATAACTCCTTTTTTCACAATGTCATATTGCTGTTGATTAAAAGAAACCCGGGCCGTCAGATAATTTAAAACATCCATTTTGTACAGTTCTTTTATTCGATCAGAAATATCATTCTTGATCACAGGAGCGAATTTATCCCGGTTCGCAATCATATATCGTGCGATTGCATCTACGGGACTCTCCGTGTAAGACGTGTAGATGAACAAATTTTCTTCTGCCAACCTTTCCTTGTCCTTCAAACCGTCAAAATAATCCTGCGCCATCTTGAAAGCCTCATCCTTCTTGGTCATATCCGGTTGACGGTTTTTGTAAACTTCCTCCATTTTCAGACCCGCATAAGCAGAAATCAGGTCGGCCGTACGTTCTCCACTTTCATAACGTTGTTTCATACGTTCGGGTGTCTTGTCGGGATCTATCAGGCGGTCGATACTACCGATAAAACCACTCCCACTCCCCGAACCTCCGACTTTAGTCATCAAGATTTCCTCGGCAGGATTAATAGCAACAAACGTAGGGTATGCTTTTACTTGATAACGTTTTGCCAATTCAGGACCTTCACCCTTTTCCGCATCAATTTTTATACACACAAATTTAGAATTCAAATAATTACCGACTTCTTTCAATGGGAAAATATTTTTCATCATCATCTTACAAGGTCCACACCATGAAGTATAAAAATCAATAAACACGAGTTTTTTTTCAGCTTTAGCAGCCGCAAGAGCCTCCTTGTAAGTAATATCACGAAAATTCGTCTGAGCCACTAATGAAAGGGCAAACAAGGAAACGGACAAGAATAGAATTATTTTTTTCATCGTATTAAATTTTTAGTAAAGTATCATTTATCAATAAGGGAAACACGGACCATATCCATACAACGGCCCCATCATGGCAGTCACATCCACGACTAACTGGCAAACATAATGGACACTTTTCAATTTCCCTTCCCCGGAGAACTGATCGATAGGAGTACCGTAAGGTTGTCCCCCGCGGATATTGTACAAGTACACGGTATAGGTGTTTTCTTTCTGAGTCCCGATCACGATATGATCAAAATTCAAGGAAGTGTCCCCGAAGGGGCCCATATTCCAATACAAATTAAAAACATAAGAAATTGTCTCTCCTGTCGGAAGACCCGTGACGGGAATTTCGATCTCTGTTTCTGCATCAAAATTATAAGCATACAGCTTATTGTTATGTACACTATAAATAAATGTTCCGGTTAACCCGTTCCCGGCAATAATATCTCCTTGCGCCAAATGCAAAGCCGAGTTCAACGGCCGGATCTCCAGAATCGCACCACCGGAAAGCAGGTACAGATAACGGGTGCCGGAAACTTTATCCTGACACAGAAAATAGATGGTTTCGGCTCCTCCCACGTAGTTTAGACCACTCGATAAACATTCTAGATTATCTTGATTAATCTCCGTATTGTACTCGATTTCGGAGGCCGCAACACAATTGTAGTCCACGGTCATAACACGATGTTTTGTATTATTCCAATACACGTGTCCTCCGAATCCCCCGTCTACAATCTGAACGTGTTTACTTCCCCCGTTATCCAGCGGGAATCCCATTTTTCCACTATTTTCACTACTAGCCGAAGAAGAGCGGATTCCTTTATTTGAAAAATAGAATATACTGGCAAGACTACGAATCATGCAATAGGGTTCCTCGTCCGGATCCATTTCGTCGAAAAGTAAATTCGAATTATCAAGCGCTTTCAACATATCCACGGTACGGAGACAAACAACTTTATTCTGCTCCGTAGTTATACAAACCGTATTGGCATTCACCATTTTGTTTTCCTCCGTGTCAATAAAGGCTTGACTGTAACCCACGGAGAGGTTACGAGGAGAGCCGGGTAACACTTCGCCCTGTGTCGTGGCAAAAAGATCGGAGACAAGCCCGTTCTGCGTGTATACATCCAGTTCCGTGTTCCCATCTTCCGTTTCTTTTAAGATGTAGAATCCCTGCGAAAAAGTAGTGGAAACAGCAAGTTTCATTTCTGCTGTTGCGGCATAGCCATTCGTAGTTGCCGTGGCTTCAAAGATAATCGTGTAACTTCCTGCCGGCAAATTTACCTCGTACGATAGATTCTTGACCGAATCTATTTTATTCGTCCGGAATCCTTTATCTTGATCTTCCTTATAAATGTACCAAGCATAGGTCAATTGATCATCCGGATAAGTCGTTTCTATTTCCGGTTCACGAATTAATTTATTCCCGCTATAAGAAATAATCGACGCATCTTCCAAAGGTCCGATCGTGATGTCCCCGACATCCTTAGTACCTAAACTACTATCATCATCATAACAGGATACCAACCCGAACAACGTGAACAACATGGATAATATGATATATTTTTTCATATCTTCTTACTTTTAAAATTAACTCCAACTTTTAGGCTCAAAACTAACTGGTGTTCCATCTTCTTCCTTGTAGGGTTCCTCGCCGGCCTCTTCCCGTTTCGCGTTCTCTTCTTCCAACTTCTGGGCGAACCAATCAGCCAAGTAGTTAACATAGGCAGAATCTCCATCCATCAATTCTTTGATATATTCATCATCCCACTTTTCCCCGGTCCACTCGATCATCAAGCGATGTTTTTCTGCCCCGTAAAGACCAAACGAATAGTCACAATAGCATTCCTCCCATACCGATGGCTTTGTTAACTTCGAAGAAATAGATAACGTACGGGTCGTCAACCCGTCATATCCCGGTTTGAAATAACCGTTATCCTTGAAAGTGAATTGCAGGGTAACATCCCCGTTGCTCAAAGAAGGATCTCTTTTAACAACAACCGGAATTTTAGTTCCCGTTTTACGGGCAGGGATCATGTATTTCGCCTTCAGTTCTTCGTTGGTAAAAGCGACATAATGCACGTCAGCCTTCGCATCATTCCCCCCAGTCTGAATTTGCTCCAGTTCTAACGGTCGGTCCTCATCCGACACGAAACCCATGGTTGATATTTCAAACCAAACCGTGTCAATTTCAACCTCTTCCCCGACATACACGAACGAATACGATGCGTATCGCATCTCGTCGGTAACTTCTTCTGTCCCCAGCACGGAACCATCATAACTACTGTAGTACACGAAATTCAACCAACAGTCCGGGGTTTCGTACACCGGCAAATCTTTCTCACAAGAACTCATTCCCAAAAGGAATATGCACCCGATCAGTATATTTATTAACTGTTTCATAACCATTTACTTTATTTGAGAGTTAGGATTATATTCGGTTTCCGGGAGAGGAACGATGTACACGTTCTCGTCGGCATTCCCGTTACCCCAAAGCATCGTTGTCGCCCCGGTTCTTTTATACGTGTAGAACATTTGTCCCTCACCGTAAAACTCTCGACGGTACTCGTTAAGCATCTTCCCGGGGACCTCGCTCAAGGAGGAAAAACCTACTTCATTCAATACAACGGAGTGGGCCAACATATAATCATGGTACCATTCGTTTATTTCGTCCAGATCGGAAGAGGTTTCCATCGCTATCAAGTAGACTTCGGACATCCGTAACAACGGGATAATCTGGTAATATAACATCTGGTTTTCAGCGTCATCTGCAAAATAATATTTTGTAAGGGCTCCATACAGGTTAGCCGACGCATCTTTCACGTTCCGGTTCCAACAATTCAGATACCTGTTGTGCGAACCCGTGTTTTGTCCCGCATACAAGTCACTTAGCATGGAGCTGGAGATCACGAGATGGGAGGGGCCAGCCTGTTGGTCGGCTTTGTTACCGATCAAGAAGACGGACGAGTATGTTTTCACGTCATATTTACTGAGATAGAGCAAACATTCCGACGGGCAAGCTTTATATCCCTTGGCAATATCGGTTTCACCGCTCATGGTCATTACCAATTCCCCGTCAGCACCTTTGGCCTCTATGATTTCTTTGGCCAGCGTGTACGCCTTGTCTTTCTTTCCCAGGTAAAGGTACATACGGGCTTGAATGGCTTTTACCGCCCAATAATTCATCCGGGACTGACGATAGTACATGTAGCTATCACTTAATTCATTCCCGTTCGCAGAATTCAACTCGGAAAAAGTATATTGGAACAAGGGATCATTGTCTTTCAATAAAGATTCCGCTTTAGACAAGTCGCTTTCTAATTTCACGACGTAATCATCAAAACTATAATAAGCGGGCATCTCATCAATCGAGGTTGTTTCAGAATAAGGTAATTCCACTTGCCGGGAGGCTCCCTGTGGCATTTGTCCGAACAAACGCAGCACGTCCAACTGACAAAAAGCACGAATGGCGTACGCCTCTCCCGTGATAACGGCACGAGCCGCGGGGTCCTCGATAACATCCCCGTTCTTCTCTGCATATTTAATAATCATGTTCGCTTGGGCGATCACGTTGAACAATCCCGCGTAGATGGTCTTCACGGCCGTCTTGGAGTAGTCGCCCGTGTAGTCATGGTTCATGAGGTCGTTGTCCTCGTAGCGTGTCGAATTACGGAACTGGTACCAAAGATTAGCCAAAGATTCAATATTCGACATCGTTAATCTTTCACCATAAACATCTTGGCTAGCCAAACTCATGTAACAACCCGTGAGGGCATCCTGGAATCCTTTGTACGTGGTAAACAAATCTTTGTCTTTCTGTTCCGTGTCCGGCCGAACATCCAGCCAATCATTACAAGAAACGGACAACAAAGCCACGAGTACCGTTATGATATATAATCTTTTCATAAATACAGTTTTTAGTTACGTGTTAGAATAAAAACTTGATATATCCCTGTATGTTACGAGCATACGGGTAGCTGGTTCCCCGTTCCATTTTAATGGATGATAAATGCAGGATGTCGGACATATTCACACCGAAAGTAATCGACGTGGCACGAGTATATTTCTGAATCCAGGGGGTATCCCATCGATATTGCACACCGATAGACGAGATCTCAAATACATTGTCATCCATCACGAAACGAGAGGTTGCACGGGTCTGGGTGTTACTCAATTGCTTGAAAAATGTCACGTCACCCGCTTGGAACCAACGGGATTTCAGCACACGGGCATCCACGTTTTGGCTGGATAAGGTATTCTTTGTTACCTCTACCTTGTTCAACAAGGTCTCATTGTACACCTTACCTCCCCAGTAATAGGAACAGGCCACGTTGACCGTCAGTCCTTTCCACATGAACATGATGCTGCCATTTCCCCTGTATTTTTGATCTTTTGATCCTAAATATACTTTATCGGATGGTTTCCAAGTATCGGTGATTTTCCCGTTTTTATCCAGAAAAATCTCATTCCCCGTACTCGGATCAATACCTAAAGAGCGTACGGCATAAATGGCATTCTGCGGACGTCCCTCGTAGAACAGGTTGCTCACGTCTACATCCTCCTGTAAGTACAATTCATTCTGGGCCTTGATCGCATCGGAAAGTTTGGTGATTTTATTCTTGTTGTAAACCAATTGCCCGCTAAACATCAAGTTCATCCTACGTTCCGAGTTCCGAATGGCATAACCGCTAAAAGAGGCTTCCCAACCTTTATTTTCAACTTCCCCAACGTTCGCGATATAGGAAGAAAATCCCATTGATAGAGGTAGATCCATGTTAGAAAGGAGGTTTGCCGTCTTTTTCGTGTACACGTTGATTTCTCCTTTTACACGTCCTGTCCACAAACCGAACTCCATCCCGACATTAAATTCGTCCGTCTTTTGCCAAGTCAGCTTGGGGTTTCCCCATCCTTGCAGGATCGTCCCGTTCCAGTTCATGTATTTGTTGTCCGTGGAATACTTGTAGGTTGTCGATGCCCCGGTAGAGGAACCCTGTTGTGAACCGGTTTCCCCGTAAGAGGCTTTCAACCGTAAGGTCGTAAGCACGGGATGGCCTTGCAGGAATTGCTCGTTATGCAAGTTCCAACCGATACCGGTACTCCAGAAAGGGGCGTATTTTTTGTCACTCCCAAACGTGGAGCTACCATCAACACGGTAAGCCAAGTCCACGTAGTAACGCCCGTCATAGATGTAGTTCACGTTCCCGGTTAAACCAAAGCGACGGGTACTTGTTTTTGTTCCGCTAGGAATCCCATCCTTCATATACTGACGGGCGTTTCCTAAAAAACTCATATCCTCGCTCGAAAATCCTTCCAGTTCGAAGCTGTATGAACGGGATTGTGTTTCGGCCAATGACCAGTCAACACCCACGGACAAAAGATGTTTCTCGGCAAAAGTTTTATTATAGGTCACCGTGACATTCCCGCTGTAACTATATTCTCTCCCGGTTCCATAACGATACAATCCGCGACGGAAGAATCCTTCATCCGTGGCATATTCCGCTTTCTGATCCCCGGTCGTAAAATAGGAATGTTCTGCCGGCAAGAAATAGTCACTGCTGTTATCCGTGCTGGAAATTCCCAGTTGTCCTCTTAATTTCAAACCTTCGATTATGTCCCATTCGATGGAAAAGTTATTGGTTAACGATTGATAACCCGATTTATCGAAAGAGTTTAACGAGGCGTCATATAACGGATTTTGCTTATCAAGGTTGTTATACTGGAAACCGTCGAAATAACGCACGAGATTACCATTCTCGTCATACGGGGCATCATACGGCTGTTGCTGCGCATACGTGCTAAATTCCCCATACCGGCTTTCACGTCCCCGGTTCATCCCGTAAGAGGTGTAATTCTTGAATGTCAATTTATCCATCATGTACATCAAAACGATGGAACCGTTAAAATTACGCCGGGAAGAACCTTTCATGGCTCCAACCACGTTTTTGTAAGCCAAAGCACCACTCCAACGAAATTGCTCACTTCCTCCTTCCAAACGTAAATTATAATGGGTACCGACTCCCGTGTGCAAAGGCTTACTCAACCAATCCGTATCCACCCCGGAAAGTACAGCTTTCAGGCGTTTATTATATCTTTCGGAATACTTTACATCATTCCCCGGAAAATCAGAATCATATAGTCCGGCCATCTTTTCCAATTGTAGTTTCTCTGCCGCATTCAGCAAGTCATAGGAACTCAAGTCCGGAGCCTCAATATCCATTCCTATTTCGGCATTCACTCTCAATTTGCCTGCCTCCGGTTGTCTCGTGACAACCACAATTACACCATTGGACCCACGAGAACCGTAAATGGCCGTGGCTGCCGCATCTTTCAATATATTGATGGACTCGATCTCATCGTCATTGTAGTCCATTAACTTTTCCAACGTGATTTCGAAACCATCCATGATGATCAAAGGAGAGTTCACGTCATTTTTGATACTTTCATTATACTCCTGCACACTCATGGGTAAAGAGGAATTACCCCGGATATTGATTTGAGGTACGTTATTCGGATTGCTACCCATGGCATTATTTACCATGAAGTTTAAGGAGGCATCAATATTTTTCAAGGTTTGCAAGACATTCTGCCCCTTGTACATTTTCAATTGTTCGGAAGAGATGCTGGAAACTGCACCCGTGTAACTTTCCTTCGCCTTTTTAAAAATACCGGTAACCACCACGTCTTCCAGCACGGTATTATCTTCTTCCATCACAACACGGACTTCGGTTTTGTCTTTGATGGGAACCAGCTGTGTCTTCATCCCGACAAACCCGACTTCAAGTGTTGTCACGTCTTCCGGAACACGCAAAGTAAAGTTCCCGTCAATATCGGTGGCTGTCCCGATTGTAGCATTCACCACCCGGACCGTTGCCCCGATAACTGTTTCTCCTTTACTATCCACGACTTTTCCCTTGATCTCTTTCGTGGTATCAGACTTTTTCTTGGGTTGGTAGACGACCGATATATATTTCCCATTCGCCACATCCGAGAAAACAAAAGGTTTATCATCAAGAACCTTTTGCAAAGCCTCGGTGATAGTCGCATCCTTTAACGAAACGGTCACTTTATAGGACTGCACGTCGTCGTATGTAAAGAGGATCTTGTAGGTAGAAAGTTTTTCCAGTTGTTTTAACACGTTGGATAAAGGTGTATCCTTGAATTCCGCCGTGATTTTCTTTTCTTGCGCCTGTGTCAGCCCTGCCGACAACAAGCAACATATCAAGAAGACAACCCGGAATAACCCGTTCAGTCGAAAACTGCCCGGCTTGAATTGGAGTTTCTGGTGTTTCATAAATTTGTTCATTTAATTTATTTTTACATGACTCAAATACGTATTCTTTATTCAGATTTCGTTTTGAGATGTAAATCGGGTACCAGAAACGATAAAAATTTTTTATTTTACCGAAATTTTATTGTTTTCGTAAGTCGCTTGTACTTTACCAAGCATGTTCAATAATTGTAGTACTTCTTCTATTTTCTGATCGCGTTCGGCAAGGAAATGCAAGCGGTAATTCATCGCTTGCGGGTTCTCGAATTCTACCCGTATATTATACCACCGCCCTAATTCACGCATGATCTCGACCACGGTTTCATTATCAAAATAAAAATACCCTTCCGTCCATAAATAGTAATTGTCCGTGTCGACTTCTCGCACGTCAAAAGTCCCGTCTCCTTGTAAATGGGCATCCTCCCCGGGACGTATTACCACTTCCGAGGACGAACTAACATTTTTCACTTTCACACTCCCTTTTAACAAGGTTACGTGTGAATCATTGGACACGTAGGTTCTGACATTGAACTCGGTTCCCAAGACTTCCGTAGTGATATTACCGGATTTTACAATAAAAGGTCTTTTTGAATCGGGCGTTACTTTGAAATAACCTTCCCCCTCTAACTCAACCACTCGCTGCTCTCCGGTGAAGCGACTGGGATATTTCAAACGACTCTCGGCATTTAACCATACTTGAGTTCCATCTGCCAAACGAAGTTGATAAGCCCCACACCTGGGAGTTGTCAATGTATGTATCTCTGTTTCCCGGATCGTTTGCTGGTAATCCAACTCCTCGTCTCCCCTGGTAATACCTGTTTCTCGTAGCAAACTATCTGCTTGAGGTGCGGATAAAGACACCATACGCCCGTCACCCGTGGACAATAGGACTTCTTGAGATTGAGTACTGGCGGTAAAAGCCACGATAGGTTGGTTAACCGGAACCAGGGAGGTCCGATTGAACATCTGCCAACTGAAAAATAAAAGCACAGAGGCCGCCACACCTATCGAGATGCCGATCCACAATTGTTTTCCTTTATTTTTACCGGAAATTCTACTTTGCCGGAAGTTATTCCATTCTTTATTCACATCAGGTTTCAAGGACGCATGACGACGTGCAAACGCTTGCCTGTAATCCCCTAGCAAGCGAGCATCTTCCAGTTCTTTCGGATCATCCAGAATTGCATCAAGCTCCTCCTGACTCAACGAGCCGGGATCATCCAAAGCATCCAGCAAATCCTTTTTATTTTTCATATCCTGATCATCCATGTTTATTAACGACCTAATTTATATTAATACGTTTAGACCTCATTTTCGGGCACCCCCTCCGAGCCATTATTTATATGAAATTCTTCCCGCAATAAACGCAAGGCTTTCATAACGTGCTTTTTTACCGCACTAGGGCTGATGTTTAGCATCTCCGCAACCTCTGCATATTTTTTCCGGTTAAAATAACATTCTTCCATGATATGCCTTGTCTGCGGGGTTAAACTATCTAATACTTTATATATCCGTTCGATCTTCTCGTTTTCCTCGTCCGGCCCCGCATCCTCTTCCGAAAGCATCCGAGAATACAATGCCACGTAATTCTCTTCCACTTTATTATGCCGGAAGGTGTCTATGCTTTTATTCCGTACACTTTGAAAAAGAATCGCCACCACATTCATCTTCCGAAAGTTTTCGTAGTTTTTCCACACGTACTCGAACGCATCATTCACCACATCCCGACTGACCTCCGCATCATTCAAAAACTGATAAGCATAGTAGTATAAACGGGAATAGTTCCCCGTGTACAGTTCTTCGAACTCTTTTCCATACCTCAAGCTTTTCAGCATATTCAATCCTGTTTATCCGCCTGCTAAGTTAATAGAAATTCATGGAACACGTACTTTTGATTTGCATATTCTTTAACTTTGTAGCTATATAGTGATAATTCATATCTATTTTTACTACATTTGTCCTACTAAAATAATATAACCGTGATGGACTTGCAAATCATTCAAGATAAGATTTACGAGATTCGAGGACAAAGGATCATGCTTGATTTTGACCTAGCCGAACTATATGGTACAGAAACAAAATATTTGAAACGTTCCGTGAAGAATAATTTGAAACGATTTCCTCCGGACTTTATGTTTGAGCTGACAAAAGAAGAATGGCATTTTTTAAGGTGCAATTTTAGCACCTTAAACAGAGGAAGAGGACAACATCCTAAATATTTACCGGCCAAAACGATATAAACGAGGATACCCGAATGCAACTCGAACTAATCAATCAAACACTAGCCGAATTACAAGTAAAAAATCGAGAGATCGGTGAACGAAAACGGATCGGTTACCAGCTGCCCAAATGTGATAACGAATAAGCAAGTAGACCCCTTGATATAGTATACAAATAAATATTCTCGCCCAGCATACATTGGATACACACTCGCTTCACCTACACCCGGCGAGCGAAAGAGTACCGAAGTTGTTCCGAAAAAGAAGCGAAAATGTCCCCTATCTTCACCGGGACTTCAACGGCTATCCCCCGTATATTATCACAAGAGGCCACGCCCTTTTTCCTTTTTCAAGCAAAAAAAGCTAAAAGTAACCGGATCACCTTAACTTTTAGCTTTTAACTTTTTTATCTTTTCAGTACCCCCGGGCAGAATCGAACTGCCATTTAAAGTTTAGGAAACTTCCGTTCTATCCGTTGAACTACAAGGGCCTCTATTCAGCTTGCAAAGCTAATCGAAAAAACGGTTTATTCCAAATAATTATCACATTAGTCTTTTTTTTCTAGTCGAGAAAATCCCATAGCATCATATTACCTCCTCTACTCCTTTGAAGAAACTTTCATCCAAGCAAAATACAACTACAAAGCTCTCAAAATTCAAATTATTACTAAAAAAGCTCGAAAACATACAAAATGAAAGTACCGCAATCGATTTTAATAAAAAACTGATATGAAAAATTTTATTTCAAAAACTTATTATTAACTTCGCAACACAAATACTTAACAGCGTATATTCACTTTAAATAAGAATAAACATGGTTAGCGACTACAAAGAAATTCTATCAGACAGCGCCAAAGGGATGAAGCGCTCTGCTATCAGAGAGTTGTTGAAATTAACTCAAAAGCCGGAAATTATTTCTTTCGCCGGGGGGCTTCCCGCTAAAGAATCTTTCCCATTAGAACAATTACAAGAAATTTGTGCGGAAGTAATTGCCACGGATGGTGCTGCTGCTTGCCAGTACGGTTCAACCGAGGGAGTTCCTGAATTATTGGAAATCCTTGCTCAACGCTACCGGGATCAAGGCTTGAGCTATGTTACAAAAGAAAATATCACGATCATCACTTCTTCTCAACAAGGTTTGGATACTGTTGGTAAGATTTTCTTGAACCGTGGAGACAAATATATTTGCGAATTACCTTCTTATCTTGGAGCCCTTGGAGCATTCAATTCTTACGGTGGTGTAGGCGTTGGTATTCCTCAGGACGAACAAGGTATGAGTGCCGTGGAACTGGAAAAAACTTTGGCCGAAATGAAGGCTAAAGGTGAAAAACCGAAATTCATCTACTTGATTCCGGACTTCCAGAATCCTGCAGGTATGACCATGCCAGAAGCTAGAAGAATCGAAATTCTGAATATTGCCAAAAAACACGAGATCATGATTATTGAGGATAGTCCTTACCGTGAACTACGTTTTTCCGGAAAACCGCAACGTATGTTGTACGATTTGGATAATGGAGAGGGTAACGTGATCACGTTAGGAACTTTCTCCAAGATATTCATGCCGGGATTCCGTATGGGTTGGGTTCTCGCTCACCCGATGGTGATTGACAACTTCGTGAAAGCAAAACAAAGTACAGACCTTTGTACCTCTGCTTTCTTACAGAAAATCACGGTTAAATTCTTCCAGAAGAACTACTTCGATGCCAACGTAAAGAAAATTGTTGATATGTATCGCAGTAAATTGGAAGCCATGTTAGGTGCTTTCGAAAAATACATGCCGGAAGGTGTTACTTGGACTCGCCCGGAAGGTGGTTTGTTCCTATTCTTAACCTTGCCGGAAGGATACGATGCTGAAGAATTATTCCAAATCGCTATTGAAAAGAACGTGGCATTCGTACTTGGAACCGTGTTCTTTGTTAACGGTGGAGGTAAAAACACTATGCGAATCAACTTCTCTTACATGAGCGAGGAAATGAACATCGAAGGTGTTAAGAGATTAGCCGACGCAATCAAAGAACTATACGCTAGAAAAAAATAATCTAGAATGTAAATTTAAAATATTAGAGTGGAGTATATGAATAAAATTCATATATTTCACTCTAAATTTTAAGACTAAGTTCAAAATGAAAGTAGTTATTCAACGAGTGACACGTGCCAGTGTTACCATCGAGCAACAGTTGTTTTCTTCGATAGGCAAAGGAATGCTTATATTAGTGGGTATCCAATCTGATGACACGGATGACGACATTAATTGGCTTGCCTCCAAAATTGTAAATCTCCGTATCTTCGATGACGAGAATGGAGTTATGAACAAATCAGTTTTAGACACAAATGGCGAAATTCTCACGGTCAGCCAATTTACCCTCATGGCTCGAACCAAAAAAGGCAACCGCCCCTCGTATATTGATGCAGCTCCTCCCGCTATCTCTGTCCCGTTATATGAAAAATTTGTAACAACCCTAAGCCAGGAGCTTCACAAAGAAGTTCAAACCGGACAATTCGGAACTGACATGAAAGTCGAATTAATCAATGATGGGCCCGTCACAATCATCATCGATTCTAAGAATCGACAATGATTGTGAAACTAACAACTAAAAGTTAAAAGATAAAAGTTACATGGATTCAATTTTACGAGATAAAAGTTATATTTTTGCCATAAGCATCGTGAAACTTGCTCAATTTCTCCAAAAAGAACAGAAAGAATTTGTTATCAGCAATCAAATTCTAAAAAGCGGAACCTCCACGGGAGCTTTAATCCGTGAAGCTGAATTTGCACAAAGTCAAGCTGATTACATTAACAAGTTTTACATTAGCCTTAAAGAGGCAAATGAAACGAATTACTGGCTTAATCTTTTAAAAGACACAGAATATATTGACGAGAATAATTTTACAAGGATGGAAAAAGACAATAACGAATTAATCCCATGCTTGTCGCCACTGTAAAAACACTCAAATCTAAATTAAAGAAATGAACTTTTATCTTTTAGTTTTTAACTTTTAACTTGGTAACAATGGATATCGCAGAATTACAAACCGCAGTAGATGCATGGATCAAGACCCACGGGGTAAGATATTTTAACGAATTGACAAACATGACCATTCTGGTTGAAGAGGTCGGAGAACTCGCAAGGGTAATAGCTCGAAAATATGGAGAACAATCGTACAAGGAAGGAGAGAAGGATAATTTGGCAGAAGAGTTGAGTGATGTTCTTTGGGTATTGGTATGCTTGGCAAATCAAACGGGGGTAGATCTGAACGAGGCCGTAAACAATAATTTTGCAAAAAAAACGGCAAGAGATGCTAATCGTCACAAAAAAAATCCGAAACTCTTAAAAGATTAAACACTTTTATCCTACTTTTGCCAACAAATGCGCAAATAAAAAAATATCATGTGGATTAAGATTGCAGGGATTCTTCTTCGTAACCGAGTGGCCTTTATTGTCGGGGTCTTGCTTATCACCGTTTTCATGGGATTTCAAATCCCTAAAGTGGAAATGTCATATGAATATTCGAACCTGTTACCAGCCACGGATAGCGCATATCTAGACTACCTTGATTTTCACGAGAAATTCGGACAGGAAGGAAACGTGATGGTCTTTGCCATACAGGACAAAGACTTTTACCAGCTCGACAAAATGAATGACTGGATCAGTATGTGTGATAGCCTGAAAACCCTTCATGGCATCGTGGCTCTCGTGGATATTACCCATTCATTCAATCTTCACAAGGACACGCTGAATAAAAAATTTGACATCCAACCCATCTTTCCCAACCATATCAAAGATCAACGAGAACTGGATAGCTTAGTGAACATCATTGAAAATCTTCCATTCTACGACGGAACGCTGTTCAACAAAAAGAAAGACATCTATGGAATGATGGTTTCCGTCTCCGCTGATGTTATGAACTCTCCTGCACGGGTAGGATTAGTAAAAGATATTTTAGAGATTACCGAACATTTCTCGGAAAAACATAACCTCCAGATGCACTATTCGGGACTTCCCTACATCCGGGTGGTCAACGCGGAAAACATCAAAGGAGAGATGTACATGTTCATCATCCTGTCGTTATTGATCACAACATTCATCCTCTACCTGTTTTTCCGTTCCTTCCGCATTATCGGTTTTTGTTTATTGATTGTGCTGATTTGTGTCAGTTGGACGGTCGGTGTTATGGCCATGCTAGGCATCAAAATCACGCTACTCACTGCCATGTTACCACCTCTGTTGATCGTGATATGTATTCCGAACTTGGTGTTCATGATCAACAAATTTCACGCAGAATACGACCGTCACGGGAATAAAATCAAAGCCTTGCAACGTATGATTCAAAAGATCGGGAATGCCTCATTCCTAAGCAATTTGACCACAGCTGCCGGTTTTGCAACTTTCATCGTGACCTCGAGTCAAATCCTCGTGGAATTTGGAATAACCGCTTCCATCGGTATCACATTCGTGTACCTTGTGTGTTTGGTCATGATTCCTTGTGGATTTAGCTTCATGCCGGAGCCGGATAGCAAACAAATCAAACACTTGCACAATAAAACAGTAACCGGAACACTGGAACGTGTCATTCAACTTATCTTAAATCGTCGGAATGTCGTGTACGGAGTTGCCATTTCCGTTGTCATCCTTGGAATTATCGGACTTACCCTCATGAAATCCACGGGTTACATGGTAGACGACTTGAAAGAAACAGACCCGATTCGACAAGACCTGAGTTTCTTTGAGGAAAACTTTGACGGGTTAATGCCCCTAGAAGTAACTGTTGATTTTGGAAAACCCAAGCAAGTATTGAACTTACCTAACCTCCAAAAACTGGATAAACTCTCCGAGGAATTATCAAAAGACGAAGATATTTCCAAACCCATTTCCCTCATTGAAGTCATTAAATTTGCTAACCAGGCGTTCTATAACGGGAAACCTTCTTATTACAAGCTCCCGACAAACATGACCAAGAATTTCATCTTGAAATATGCCTCCCAATCCACAGGAGAGATTGGCGGACAGGCAAATTCATTCGTCGATTCTACCCTTCAACGGGTGCGCCTCAGTTTCCGGGTAAAAGACATTGGGACCAAGAAAATGCAAGAAAAGGAAGACAAGCTATACAATATCGTTGAACAATACTTCCCGAATGACCGTTACACGGTAAAAGTTACCGGTTCAAGTATTATTTTCTTTAAAGGAACTCAATATCTTGTATTTAATCTCTTTACCTCACTCGCATTAGCGATTGTTCTCATCGCTTTCTTTATGGCTTGGATGTTCAAAAGCAAGCGTATGGTTCTGGTTGCCCTGATTCCCAATATCATACCACAGATCATCACGGCTGCCATCATGGGATATTTCGGTATCCCGATCAAAGCATCCACGATCCTGGTATTCAGCATTGCCTTCGGTATTTCTGTCGATGGAACGATCCATTATCTTGCTAAATACCGTCAAGAACTACAAGGAACAAACTGGAGTATACGATCTTCCGCCGTACTGGCCCTACAAGAAACAGGACAAAGTATGATTTACAATGCTATCATCCTGTTCTTCGGATTCGGCATCTTTGCTCTTTCCGATTTCGGTGGTACGGTTGCATTGGGTATTTTGGTCTCCATCACGTTATTGGCAGCCATGCTATCTAACCTGATACTTCTACCGTCATTATTACTAACGCTGGACAAACACACGACAAACAAGACGTTCCAGAATCCCAAAATCCTTAGTGAGGAAGAAAGTAAAAAGGACTAGAAACTAATTTGCTTTTTCCTAAAATTGAGTTTTGAGGTAAAATTTACTCGTCAATTAACTTTACTTGTAAAAGAGACATTCGTTATTCTCAATAAAAACTATATTTTTGTATTCAAATTGACCAATAAATGACTGCTCAGAAATCAAGTATACAAGATATTAAACTCGCCAACTTCCCTGAAGAAATTGACAAACAACTCAATATAAAAGTATATGGAGAAACCAGTTGGGAAAACCAATTGGCAGTACTTAGCCATTACTTACACAATAATAATTATGTCGGGGATAAGGAAAACAAACAAGAAATATGGCATGCTATTCGTGAATTTCTAGAACGAAAGAAAAGTAACAAGAATGAGGATATAACAGATGAATATATCATGATGGCTGCGGAAAATCCGACAGAATACAATTTGTTTTCAGATTTCTTTAACGTGCCATTCCCTGTTCCAAAATCTCCTCAATTCACTTTCATAGATTTATTTGCAGGAATGGGGGGCTTCCGTCTAGCAATGCAAGCTCAAGGAGGGAAATGTGTTTTTTCTTCTGAATGGAATAAATATGCCCAAAAAACTTACTTGGCAAACTTTGGGGAAATGCCATTTGGGGATATTACAAAAGAAATAACCAAAAACTATATTCCTCGATACTTCGATATTCTTTGCGCAGGCTTTCCTTGTCAACCATTCTCCATAGCCGGCATTTCCAAAAAGAAAAGCCTTGGACGCGAAACTGGTTTCAAAGACAAAACTCAAGGTACGTTATTTTTCGATGTCGCAGATATTATTAACCGGCACCGCCCAAAAGCATTCTATCTAGAAAATGTGAAAAATTTGATGTCACACGACAAAGGCAATACGTTCAAGATTATAAAAGGTACATTGGAAGAGTTAAATTATTCCCTCCATTATCTTGTCATGGATGGTCAGGCTTATGTGCCTCAACATCGGGAGCGTATTATGATCATCGGTTTTAACCGTGAAATATTCCAAGGAAAAGAACAATTCACTTTTCCAGAACAAAAACAAGCCACACGAACCATACAAGAAATACTAGATCCTGAAATTGATGCGAAATACACTTTGAGCGATAAATTATGGAATTATTTACAAAACTACGCAGAAAAACATCGTGCCAAAGGCAATGGTTTTTGTTTTGGTATGGTCGATCTCAACGGTATTTCCCGCACTTTAAGTGCGCGGTATTATAAAGATGGCTCAGAAATACTCATTCCACAAGGTGAAGGTAAAAATCCTAGAAAATTATCTCCACGTGAATGCGCCCGGTTAATGGGGTATCCTGACAATTATCGTTTGGACCAAGTTTCCGATGTACAAGCCTATCGACAATGTGGCAATTCTGTTGTAGTGCCACTCATAACGGCTGTCTCTGAACAAATCATTAAAACAATCAATAATTATGAGCAACATCCTAAACTCGGCCATACAGAGCGTACTGCAATCTAAAGCAGCATGGTGTCGTTTCATCACAGGAAACGATACAGGAACAACAGGAAGCCACCAAACAGGTTTTTACATCCCTAAATGCGCATCAACCTTACTCTTTAATGAACCTGGGAAAAAAGGCGAGAATAAAGAAAAAACGGTGCAAATCAAATGGCAAGACAATTTTACGACAGAGAGTTGCATGAAATATTACGGGCAAGGGACACGCAACGAATATCGTATTACTCGTTTTGGCCGTGGATTCCCATTTCTTCAAGATGATAATGTCGGGGATTTACTCGTCATAGCCAAATATACCGAAGAGGATTATGCCGGATATGTACTTAGTTTTGACGAAGATATAGATGGATTTTTTGCATACTTCAACCTTGCTCCAGATGAAACAAACCAATTGATAGATGTTACTGGTATTATCAAACCAGATGAAAAAATTTTACAATTGTTCAATAACTTCATTGCCCACTTTGATAATTTTCCAGAAACTCGACAAATGTCATCAGGAGCACGTGAATGCTATAACAAAGCCTACAACATTGTAGATACAGTCTTTAGAACCCAACCAGATGATATTCTATTGAATTGGGTTGATACAGAATTTCGTCTATTCAAGTATATGGAAGAAAAAATTTACGCAAATGTAATCTCACATCCTTTTCGTAGTATTGATGTATTTATACAAACCGCTAACGAAGTACTTAATCGCCGTAAGTCCCGTGCAGGCAAATCACTGGAACATCATTTAGCAGATATATTCACACACAATGCTCTTATATTTGAAGAACAAGCAGTAACAGAAGATAATAAAAAACCTGATTTTCTTTTCCCAAATGGTAAATGCTATCACAATATGCAATTCCCAGCTAAAGACCTCATCGTTCTTGGCGCAAAAACAACTTGCAAAGACCGTTGGCGACAAGTATTAACAGAAGCAGACCGAGTAAATGTGAAATATTTATTTACACTCCAACAAGGAATATCAAAGAATCAATTAAAAGAGATGCATGACTCGCAACTTACCCTTGTCGTCCCTCATAAATATATTTCAAGCTTCCCCATAGAATACCAAAGTGAGATAAAGGACCTTTTTAGCTTTATCTCTATGGTAAAACAGAAACAAGAACTCCTGCCCAAACATTATCTACTAACATAAATTAGCCTTTTTCTCCAAGAACTGAAAGATCGAATGCTTTTAAATCAACTTTCGCTCCTTCAGATTCAAATAACTATTGATACTATTCACCGTCAGAGATTCCGGTTTGGAAAGGATCACCCGGATACCCAATTGACTTAATTCCCGGACCATTTGTCGTTTTTCCGTGGCAAATCCCGCTGCAATGGTTTCGAAATATGCATCCTTTAGATTGTGTACGGGACGCTCCAAAGCCTTATTTAATTCAGAGTTCTCGAATAAAATGACAAACACGAGATGCCGTGCCGCCAAGCGCTGTAATGCAGGCAAATGACGTCGTAATCCAGATACGGTATCAAAATTGGTAAACAAAATCAGTAAACTCCGGGTCGGGATTTGTCGATTCACCGACACGTATAATTTCTCGAAATCAGTCTCTTGATAATGTGTTTCCAAACGATACAAAGCCTCGCTTATCCGATTTAACTGGCCCACCCGGTTATCGGCCTTCACGCAATTCCGAGAATTATTCGAGAACGTGATCAATCCGGCCCGATCCCCTTTTTTCAATATAATATTCGACAAAGTCAAGCTTGTATTTATAGCGTGATCCAGCATCGTCATGCTATTAAAAGGCGCTTGCATCGTACGTCCCTTATCCACCAGACAATAAATCTGTTGAGACCGCTCTTCCGTGTAGGTATTCACCATCAAATGATTATATTTCGCCGTGGCTTTCCAGTTTACCGTACGGGGATCATCCCCCGTCACGTAAGGCTTGATCTGTTCGAAGGCCATGTTTCCCCCGAGAGCCCGGGTACGGATGCCTCCATTCTCCGGATGGTAATTCCCGTAAGCCATCAACTCGTAACGGTGCATCATCATAAACGAGGGATAAACAGCTACATCCTGATCTGCACGAAAAGAATAACGCCTTTCGACTAAACCGAAACGCACGGACACGAATACCCGAATCTTCCCGAAATTATAAGAACCTCGTTTTGTAGGACGTAACGTGTAATGAATCTCCCGCTGTTCTCCGGCATTCACTTTCAACCGGAACAAGACATTCCGGTTCTGGAATTCCACCGGGATCTCGTCAATCACGCGAAGACAAGTACTCACCGGATAACGATTTCTTAGTACTAGGCAAACCGGATTTTCTTCCCCGTTAGACAATTTATCCGCCACCACCCGTAAGGCATCAATCCCATCCACTCGCTTGTACAATTCGAATAACTCCACGAATAACAGCAACAGTACAGCCAGCAAAGTCCCCGCAACCCAGATAAAAAGTAACGGGAAAACGTAAGCCATCACGAAAGCGAATATTCCCAACATCAATATCAGGAAAAAACGGCGGGATAAATATGTATCTTTAAGTATTCGCACTATCTTGGAACTTCTATTTTAGACACTATCTGTTGCACTACCTGATCAACAGTCACGCCTTCCAACTCCTTCTCGGAAGAAAGCTGCACCCGGTGCCGCAATACCGGATTTACCAAATACAAAACATCGTCCGGAACGACAAAATCCCGTCCTTGAATAGCCGCGAAAGCCTTAGCCCCGTTCATTAAAGCGATCGACGCACGGGGAGACGCACCCAGATAAAGCCAACCGCTTTTACGAGTAGCATCCACGATATTCACGATAAAAGATTTTATTTTCGGGTCCACACGTACTTGAGCAACCTGCACCCTCAACTTCTTCAACGCCTCCACGCTCAACACGGGTTCCAGTTCCTGCCAGTGGGCAATAGCCCCGGGATCATGCAACTCAAGCACCTTTATCTCTTCCGCCACGGAAGGATAAGTCACGTTAATCTTAAACAGGAAACGATCCAACTGAGCCTCGGGCAAACGATAAGTACCTTCATGTTCTATCGGATTCTGCGTCCCCACCACCACGAAAGGATAATCCATCCGGTATTCCACCCCGTCATTCGTAATTTGCCTTTCCTCCATTACTTCAAACAAAGCCGCCTGTGTCTTTGCCGGAGCCCGGTTGATCTCGTCCACCAACACGATATTCGAGAAAATAGGCCCTTTCCGGTATTCAAAACGTCCTGCTGCCGGAAGAAAAACAGAGGTCCCCAGAATATCACTCGGCATCAAGTCCGGCGTAAACTGAATCCGGTTAAAAGTAACATCCAGCATCCGGGCCATAACCTTTGCCATCAACGTCTTGGCAATTCCCGGAACTCCCTCGATCAAGATATGTCCAGCAGCCAGCATCGCCGTCAGCAACAAATCGGCCACTTCCTTTTGACCGATAATCACCTTACCCATCCGTTCCCGTATCCGGGTGATCTTCTCGTTTAAATCCGTGAAATCTATTCTGGATTCAAAATTTATCTGATCTTCCATAATCTATCTAGCTTTTAGTTTTAAACAGTTCTATATATCTCACCAGCTCACGTAACTGGTCTTCATCCATATGCTCGGTCTTCCGAATTCGGATAATCAGAAAAATCAAGCCTTCCACGCTACCCCGTGCAACTCCCGATCGTTCCGACAACAAATCTATAAAAGAACTATCCAGTTCCTCCGTACGCAATTTATAATTATAACGTACCTCTTCCAGGAAACTATTGATCCGTTTATTCGCGATAGCAACATGATCCCGCTGCTTGTAGTACAGAGAACTCACAACCGACACGAATTCCAATGTCCGGTTTTCCAAAGGACGAATTTCCGGAATCGGACGCTGTTCCCGTTTTGTCCGGAACAAAACGTATAGTATCGCCCCCAATATCAACAAAATATACGCCCACTTCAATGCGGGATACCTGAATATCACCCGGAAAAGAGTTTGTTGCCCCCCTGCCCCGGATTTTAGGTATTCATCCCACACCACGTTCGCATCCGGGGGAAGAAACGAGAGAGCCTTCTGGTAATAATCCCCATTCACCGAATCCAACAAGAAGAAATTCGTGAATGCCATCGGGTTCGAATGTAGGTAGATAACCCCCTCCCCGTAATTCATCCGGATAAAATTGGGATTCTTGATCGTATCGACATATCCTAAAACCTCCCCGTCAAAAGATTCCTTCAATTCAAAATAACGGTGAGTTGACCTAAAGGGATAACCTTTATCTTCAAAGCCTCGCAAATAATCCTTCCCGTTCTGAATCCTTTTCATTCCTGAAACACCCACGTAAGAATACAATGTATCGGGAATAAATTCTGCCGATATAAAAAGCGCACCTCCGTCTTCCACCTCTTCCAACACGGCCTCCAGATCTCCCGGAACAATTTTAAAAAAGGGACTCACAAAAAAATAGGTCTTCAAGAAAGGCGTTCTATCCACACGCAATTGTTCCCGTACAGACATCCGGGCAAAAGACACCTTCCCTTCTGGAAATAGATAAGGTAAAGCATCTTTAATAATATACGTCCCGTAAGGACTCTTCTTGCTGATAGAAAAATTAGGCCTCCAATCTATCGGTTGAGGCTTATTGGCCTCATATCCCGTATAAACAGCCATAACGGCAATCACGAAAAGAATAATCAATACATTTTGGCGCCGTTTCATCCTTCCACCTCCTTCCTAAATTCCGTGAAATATCGTTTGATATTCTGATAAGCGGTTTCATCCACGGGAAACTCTCCATAACAAACACAATCAAATATACGGCTTATCTCCTCGAAATCGCGGCTCCACGCTTCATTCTTTATCTCGTAAATATAATGCTGATTCGTTTTGGAAACATCCCAACGAATCACCTCTTCTTTATCCAACATTTGCAACAGGGCTGAATAATTCACCCGTATTGCCAGCACATAATCATTCTCCTGCTCCGCTTTCGCCAGTAATCGCACGAAAGAGTCCGCTTCCTGTTCCCCGGTGTACTCCACGGAATCCTCCGGGAAAAAATCGGTCTCCCGCCTGCGGAAAAGAAATTTATCCCTATTCCTCACGAGCAGGTAAACGATACCCAAGACAAAAAGACCCAACACAATTTTTAAAATAATATCCATTGTCTGCATTGACCCCTCCGAAACCTTGATCTGGAACAAACGCTCCAGAATCCAACGTTTTATCCAGTCCCAAATACTAGGCGAATCTTCAATATTCGTCGTGTAATCAAAAGCCGCATCTTTCCTATATTTCTCCAAGAAATCAGCTTTCGGACCCCGCAAAACATAAGAAGAATCCGGAAAGAGCGAAGACTCCCGCTCCCCTTCTTCCGCCCATGTCACGTTCCCGACACAAACAAACACGAATAGAATAATATATTTAATTAGCCTCTTCATCCGCCTTTTTCTCGGGCTGAACCCCCAACTGGTCAATCTGGCTTAATAAAGTCGTGTGTTCCATCTCTTCCGAACGGGAAAAGAAAAGCATCCCGACCCCGACAAACAAAACCGTGTATAACGTATATTGTCCCAGATAAGAAAGTAGCAACGAGAAAGTAATCTCGTAAATATTAGGAATCGCCCCCGTGAAAGCCGACGACATCATCACGAACATATAGGGAATGCCAAACAAATAAGCCACAACACCAACCAACAAGTACATCACGAGAATAAACCCGAAAGTCTTCCACCAATTCCCCTTCACCATAGCCATTGATTCCGTGATAATCTTTCCGAGCCCGTTATCCCTTAATATCAGCAAATATGATCCGAAAGTAAACGAAATTCCGATATATATTCCGGGAACAAACAAGAACAAGAAACCGATAAAAACAACCAAACCACAGAAAACAGACCACACAAAATACATCCCGAATTTCCTCAACATAACTCTAAAAACCTCGATAACCGTGATCCGTTCCTCAATCCCCGCCTGATAATGATCCCAGTAAACCCGCAAATAAGATATAGCAAACAACTGTACCCACAGCATCATCAGCACCCCAAACAGCGACGTGAACAGAGTTCGTAACATCGTGTCTCCAAAATTATTCACGTCGTAATAAGCCTCCGGGTGCAAAGACATATCAAAAACCCCCATCAACAGATCCTTCATGAAAAAAAGCATCAGCAAAATCATGGGAAACCCGATCACGGCAAAAGCCCGGATAAAAGGAACAAACTCCTGTTTCATGAAATTAATCGTCACGGTAATCAAATCCGAAAAAGAACGCTGCACACTCAAATTAATCTTTTCCATTGGTCTCTGTTTTATGTAAATAATAAGGATAAACAACAAAATACCCGATAACACCACCCAGCGAAAGGATGATTGCCACAGCCCCTACCACCGGGTAAGTATCAGCATAACGCGTTATGAAACTTTCAATCCACCCAGCGATAATAAAAAACGGAATTAGCCCGGTAACAATCTTTATACCTCGCAAGGCCCCATTCCGAAACGAGTACGAGCGCTTGTACGTCCCAGGGAACAAAAAACTATTTCCCATCACCAGCCCCGCTCCCCCGGCTATAATAATAGATGTTATCTCAAAAGTCCCATGCGCCCACACGGACATTACCGAATGTAATAAAAGCCCGTGCTGGAAAAAGAAGTATTGGAAAGCCCCCAGCATAACCCCGTTCGAGAAAAGAATCCATAACGTTCCCGCAGAAAAAAAGATACCGAAAACAAACGCCACGAAAGCCACCTTAATATTGTTCGCGGTAATCATAAAAAACATATCCACCTCGTTCGAGGACGAATAAATCCCCATAGGCGTTCCGTTTTCAATGTTTTCCAAGGTCTTGTCCACGTAAGCATCCCCCAGAATCAAACGTACGAAAGTATCATCTTTTGCCGTGGAGAAAATCCCGATCAAAGCAGCAAACAGAAGAAAAAGAAAAGCAAACAACAACGTCCGCCTCTCTCGATAGAGCAACAGCGGAAACTCCCGCACCCAAAAGGAAAGAATCCCCTTTCTCTCCGATCTCTCCTGCCCGTAAATATTGATCTGGTAAACAGAAATCAGTTGATTCAAATACTTCACCACGTCACTGCCCGGGTAAAACGTTTTGGCATAAGAGAGATCATCAGAAAGAATCACGTAATTAGAGGCAAGAGTATCTGTATCCAGATGGCTTATATTCTCCATTTTTCCCCATTTTTCCTTATTCTGACTTACAAATCTAGCCTCTTTCATTCTAAATACCACACTTTTTTCCTGTGATAAAAATAATGCATTTATTCAAAAAAAATGTATGTTTGTGGAAATATTTATACTTATCATGAACATTTCTATCAGTACAGCTCACAACGTTGACATTGATTATATTCCCGCGGGCGTTCTAGACCGCATCCTAGCAACCTTGATTGATGGTGCCTTTCAGTTCGGACTACTCATGTTGGGTCTCATGTTTATCGGCCTTTTCAGCATGGTAGGCTCCCCGACTTGGTTTTTCGTCATTCTTGCGGTGATCATCGCTTCCTACCATCTATTCTGCGAGGCAGTCTTTAACGGCCGTAGCCTTGGCAAATACACCATGCGTATCCAAGTCGTGAAACTAAACGGCAAAAAACTCACCTTTTGGGACTGTATGCTCCGTTGGGTCTTCCGCTTAATAGACATTTCCATCTCAAGCGGTGCCGTCGCCGTCATCTCGATCATCGCCTCTAAACGAATGCAAAGACTCGGAGACATGGCGGCAGGAACCACGGTAATAAAACTCGAAAAAGCAGTCACGTTAAAACAAATCAGTGAATTCGAGCCCCCGGAAGAATATCAGGTCGTCTTTCAGCAAGCCGCTCTTTTGTCCGATAAAGACATCAAGATCATCAAGGATGTGCTACGGGAAGTATACAAAAACAACACTTACGCCTTGCTGGCCCCCCTCACGAAAAAGATTAAAGAAGTAACAGGAATTGAGACATCCATGATTCCACTGGAATTTGTGGAAACCATCTTAAAAGATCACTCTCACTTAGCAAATAATTAGCTGAAAGTTTTCACTTTCAGCCATTAATTTTCACCGTTTTCATCTCTTTCAGAACATCTTCCAGTAATTGGGATGTCCCGATTCTGAAATAAGCAGGTGTAAGCCATTGCTCGCCTAAAATATGTTTCACGATCGTCAAATAACGAATTGCGTTCTGAATCTTGGTAATACCACCGGCCACCTTAATTCCGACCATCTTCCCGGTCTGTGCATGGAACTGACGCAAGGCCTCACAAATCACGTAAACCGTCTCCGGCGTAGCATTTACCGGAACCTTCCCGGTAGACGTTTTAATAAAATCAGCACCCGCGTAAGCCCCAATCAATGAAGCATTGAATACGCTCTCGATAGTCTTCAGCTCACCCGTTTCCAAGATCACCTTCAAAATAACCCCGGCACAAGCCTCGCGAATAGCAACCAACTCCTTATACACCTTCTCGTAATTACGCTCCAAGACATCACCCACGGAAATCACGACATCCACCTCATCCGCACCCGCTACGATAGCAGCCTTGCATTCAGCCAACTTCACGTCCAAAAACGTCTGCGCAGCCGGGAAACAAGCTCCCACGACCGTCGTTTTAATCTGTGTCCCGACCAGATTTTCCTTCACAAGAGAAGTAAACCGGGGAAACACACATACTGATGCCACATCCGGCAACGTGTTTTTTTTCAATTTCTTCAATAATTCAGAAACGAAAGTCACGATTGATTTCTCCGTATCCGTCACCTTCAACGAAGTATAATCCATACATGAAACACACAATTCAAAATTTTCATTGCAATAAGCCGGAGCAATTTCCTTCTCTATCACCCCATCCAGCTCAAATTCGATCCGATCCTCTAAATTTGAATACCCGTAAATTGCCAATGCATCCAATATATTTTCCATATACATTATTTTATTAATCGGCTATCCCCTACCCATCTCCATATTCAATACGAAAAAAATACACGACAGGTTATTCTTCTACACTCACTAAATTTCGTCATTCCCCTTTTTAGCCTAGGCAAAATTACACAATGTTTGCGAAGTTTTAAAGCAAATCTCGATCAAAATATTTATTTTTGGGAGGCGAAAACACGTAATTAAAATTTAATAACAGACAATAAATACAACATAATGGCAACAAAGTCAGAAGAACAGACACCGCTTATGCAACAATATTATTCGGCAAAAGCTAAATACCCCGATGCGATTTTATTATATCGAATGGGTGACTTTTACGAAACCTTCGGCGAAGATGCCATTCTAACATCCAAAATACTAGGTATCACGCTTACCAAGCGCTCCCACGGCTCTCCCGGAGACGTGGAACTTGCCGGTTTCCCTTATCATGCCATCGACACGTACCTGCCCAAACTGGTACGAGCCGGCCAACGGGTAGCCATTTGTGAACAACTGGAAGACCCGAAAAAAACCAAGAAACTGGTAAAAAGAGGGGTTATCGAACTTGTCACCCCCGGTGTTTCCTATAACGAAAACACCATCGACAACAAAAACAACGTCTTTCTGGCTGCCGTGTATTTCACGAAAACCAAAGCCGGGTTGTCCCTGTTGGACCTTTCCACGGGAGAATTCCTGGCAACAGAGGGAACACCCGCTACCATGGACAAAATATTAAATAGTTTCCAACCCAAAGAAGTACTTTACCCTAAAGGCTCGGAAGCCCGATTTAACGAACTCTTCGGGACAAAATACTATACTTACCCGATCGAAGAATGGTTCTTCGAGACAGAATCCGCGGCAGATCGTCTCAAAAAACATTTCGAAGTATCATCATTAAAAGGATTCGGGATTGATAAAATGGACTGCGGTATTTCCGCCGCGGGAGCTGTTTTGTACTACCTCGACATGACAAAACATGAACTCGTGGGACACATCACCTCGATCTCCCGTATCGACGAGTCGACCTGTGTCCTGCTGGATCGTTTCACGCTACGTAACCTTGAAATCTTGGACACCCTCCACGAGGGTGGACGCTCTCTAGCTGACATTATTGATCGTACCATTACCCCAATGGGAGCACGTACCTTGCGCCGCTGGCTGTGTATGCCATTGAAGAAACCGGCAGACATAAACGAACGCTTGGACATCGTGGAATGTTTCGTGCATCACGAAACAGAACGCTTGGAACTGGAACAAATTCTCCGTACCATCGGAGATCTGGAACGCCTAGCCTCCAAGATTGCCGTCGGCCGTATCTCTCCAAGAGAAATGGTACAACTAAAAATTGCGTTACAAGCCATTAAGCCGTTGAAAGAACAATGTTTATCTACCGGCAATGAAGTTCTTGCCAAATGGACACAGCAACTGGATGATTGCGAAATATTAAGCCAAAGAATAGATCACGAGATCAGAGAAGATGCCCCCTCGATGCTCAACAAAGGGAATGTCATCGCCCCCGGAGTCAACACCGAACTGGATGAATTACGGGAAATCTCTTCTCACGGGAAGGAATTGCTATTAAAGATGCAACAACGTGAAATAGAGAATACAGGAATACCTACATTGAAGATTAGCTTTAATAATGTTTTCGGCTATTACATCGAGGTGACCAAAACTCACGTGAACAAGGTTCCCGACACCTGGATTCGTAAACAAACCCTTGTCAATGCGGAACGTTACATTACTCCCGAACTAAAAGAATATGAAGAAAAGATTCTCGGAGCCGAAGACCGGATTCAAGAATTGGAAAGCGATATATACAATACCTTGCTGGCAGCGGCAGCCTCTTATATCAAACCGATACAGTTGGATGCCCGCATCATCTCCCACATTGATGCGCTAATCTCGTTTGCCAACATAGCAGTCACGAACAATTACCATCGACCGGAGATCAACGAATCCTTCGTAATCGACATAAAAGGAGGACGTCACCCAGTCATTGAACGCCAGTTACCTCCGGGAGAAAACTACATCGACAATGATCTCTACCTCGATAACGACAAGCAACAAATCATCATTATCACGGGACCCAACATGGCGGGTAAATCAGCGCTTTTACGCCAAACCGCACTTATCGTGATCATGGCACAAGCCGGATGTTTTGTTCCTGCCGTGTCGGCAAAGATCGGGTATGTCGACAAAATTTTCACCCGTGTCGGGGCATCCGACAACATCTCTTTGGGAGAATCCACCTTCATGGTTGAGATGAACGAGGCGGCCAACATCCTGAACAACATTTCCGATCGAAGTCTTGTATTATTCGACGAACTTGGACGAGGCACCTCCACGTACGATGGTATTTCCATCGCTTGGGCCATTGTCGAGTTTTTACACGAAAATCCGAAAAGCAGGGCAAAAACCCTTTTCGCCACCCACTACCACGAACTCAACGAAATGGAACACACCTACTCGAAAATCAAGAATTTCAACGTGTCGGTAAAAGAGGTAAACAACAAAGTCGTATTCCTTCGCAAACTGGTAAAAGGAGGTTCCAACCACTCGTTCGGTATACAGGTCGGTAAAATGGCAGGCTTGCCGCAATCCGTCATCAAACGTTCATCTGAGATATTAAAGCAACTCGAAAACGACCGTAATTCAAGCGGAGCCATACAAAAGAATGTCGCTAAAATAGGAAACGAAAGGGAAGGCATTCAACTTAGCTTCTTCCAACTGGAAGATCCCGTGCTATTACAGATTCGGGATGAAATAGCCGGACTGGACATCAACAGCCTGACCCCACTTGAAGCCTTGAACAAACTGAATGAGATAAAAAAGATAACGGGAATTTAATCTATAAATTCCCGTTACAAACAACTATTTATCTTCTAACCTTCTCAATCACAACATCCTCTACCGGTCTATCGAAAGAATTTGTTTTCACGGCAGCAATCTTATCCAGTACATCCAATCCTTCAATCACCTCCCCATACACCGTGTACTGTCCGTCCAAATGGGGCGTTCCGCCAACTGTAGTATAAGCCTGTTTTTGCGCCTCTGTTAACACTAACTCTTCATTCACGAACAAACTATCACATTCCCGGGTCAATTTCTCCGACAATTCATCCAAAGCCTCCGAATCATTCGCCTCCTGTAAACGGGCAAATTCATTCTTGTATTGATTCTTCAACCGCCCATACAACGCCATCTTACGCCTTTCATTGATGCTCTTTACCGTATTCTCTAACTGTTCCGGAGAATACACGTTTCCTTGAACGATATAGAACTGCGCCCCGCTAGACTTACGCTTTGGATTGGTGTCATCTCCTTCCCGTGCGGCAGCAAGCACCCCTTTCTTGTGGAAATACTCCGGTACGAACTCCGCATCAATCCGATAATCCACATCCCCCTCACCCAACAGCACATCCGGTCCCGCATTCTTTGATGTTGGATCTCCCCCCTGTATCATAAAATGATTAATCACCCGATGAAACAACAAACCATCATAAAATTTCTCTTCCACCAACTTCAAAAAATTATCCCGATGCTTGGGTGTTTTATCATACAAACGAATCTTTATATCCCCGTACTCCGTGGTAATTTTCACGATAGGTTCCGTTTCATTTTTACACGAAGCGGCAAGCACCAAAATCAATAATACTCCGATAAATTTATTCATAATAACTCTGTTTCTAGTTACAATTCGACACTTTCACCACAAAAATAGAAGAAAATACTTTACTAACAATAAATTTGTTTGTATCTTGGCATGATTAACCAAAACGTTGTCAAACATGAAAACGATTTTACTATCTACACTTGTCATCCTAGCGGTTGCAATCTCCGGATGTCAAGACAAAAAGAAGGTAAGAAACACCTATACCCAAAAAGAAACGGTTAAAGTAGAAACCAAGGCTGTCCTTGTAAAAGACACTACTCAAGTAACGGAAACAAAAACGGCAACGGAGATCACCGTGGTAAAAGAAGCTCCGGAATATCTCCTTGTTGGTGGCTGTTTCCGCATCAAAGACAATGCAGACCGTATGTATGACAAACTACACAAAGAAGGTTATACAAACGCCATTATCATGCCCTATAGCCGAGATCTTTACCTCGTCGCTTACGAAGGATACAAAACCGAGAAAGAAGCTATTACAGCCGTAAGAAAAATTCATAAAATCCCCGGTAAAGAAGAGACTTGGATCTATCAAATAAAATAAACACAAGTAACATGAAACTCGTATTGTTCCTATCATTCGTCCTGATGTTACCATTCATCGGCTGTCAACGGGATAAAATGAATTCCAAGAATCTAACCACCACTAATGTGAAAAGGAGCCTTCCGGCCTCTCTTCCAGAAAACCAGGTCTCCCTTGACACCATTAAGCAAAATCCATCGCAAGATGCCAATAACACAACTATTGCATCAAACGTGAAGCTTTCCTCATCCCGACAAGAAACAGGAAAGCAACAAGGAACGGAACAAAACATCAAGAAAACAAATACAAGAAGTTACCATATCATCGTGGCCAGCCATCCCCGGGAAAATCTAGCAGAAAAAGACGTGACACAACTAAAAGCCAAAGGTTTCCCGGAGGCACAGATCATTACCAAAGATCAACGTTATCGTGTCAGTATCGCAAATTACACGGACAAACAAGAGGCCACGAAACAAAGGGATCTACTCGCCACCCAACTGGGACAAAGCGATATATGGATCATGCTTTATTAATACATGATAGCCACCACGGCAGCAGCACCATAAATATACCCGACATATACTTGGGCAGGAGTATGTTGTTTTAGATACAAGCGGGCGGAGGCCACAAGACCGGAAACCAGAATCAACAAAGGCAACAAGTTAATCACATCCCCCAAATACTTCATTCCCAGAATAAAAACGAAGCCACACAAAGCCCCGATAGCCGTCATGTGCATACTGATCTTCCAGCGAATCGTCACGATCATAAAGCCGGAGAGCATGATCACCATAATCAGATAAAATTGCCTCACGATATTAGAATAAGGCAAATTACGGGAAAAATAAAACACGATAAAAGCCCCCACGATTGTCACCAGCACCGGGAACACCCGATCTTGTTTCTGCACCAGACGGTAACCCTCAATTAACCCCAACCACTTCAACAACGGCAAGCAAAGCAATGGAATTAACGTCACCCCCAGCAGGGTCAACAAATAAGACATATTTTGCGTGTACGCCGGAATATAAGTAAAAACAGTTCCTGTATTAAATGTGATAAACAACACGTACAAAGGCAACAACAAAGGATGAAACAGCATAGATACGGCAAAAGCAAGTACTTTCATATTTTAAAATTATGGCTTTTAAACTTCTCTACGAAGTCGGGCCACCGGAATATCCAGCAACTGACGATACTTTGCAATCGTCCGGCGGGCAATCTGGTAACCTTTTTTATTCATTAATTCCACCAACTCATCATCCGTGTAAGGTTTGCGTTTATCCTCGCCGTCCACGATTTCCTTCAACACATTCTTCAACTCGCCCGTGCTAACTTCCTCTCCACTACTCGTCGGCATACTTCCCGAAAAGAATTGTTTTAAAGAGTAGATACCAAACCAAGTCTGTATATACTTAGAATTAGAAACCCTCGAAATAGTAGAAACATCCAATCCGGTAATATCGGCAATATCCCGGAGAATCATCGGTTTCAACTTGCTCTCGTCCCCCGTTTGGAAAAATGGTTTCTGGAATTGCACGATAGCCGTCATCGTCAGCATCAGTGTGTTATTTCGCTGTTGCACGGCATCAATAAACGAACGGGCAGAACTCAGCTTATATTTCACGAAAGACACCACATCTTTCTTCTCGCGGGAATTCGAATTCTTTTGGTAATCCTCCAACATATTGACGTATGATTTGTTCAACCTCAACTCGGGAATATCCCCCGTGTTCAAGCTCAACTGCAACTCCCCATCTACAATATCCAAGTTAAAGTCAGGAATAATCTTCTCGGCTCCCGGAACCGAAGAATCGGAAATTTGTCCGCCCGGCTTGGGATTCAATTTCAAAATTTCGTCCACCGCCTCTTTCAACTCCTCATCTGAAATCCTCATCCGTTTAGAAATCTTCTCGTAATGTTTCTTCGAGAATTCCTCGAAATAACTCTCCAATATGATCCGGGCATTTACCAAAGCCGGGGTAGAAGTCTCCGCCAAGCGTCGTTTCACCTGCAGCAACAGACACTCCCTCAAATCTCTCGCCCCTACTCCTGCCGGATCGAAACGCTGCACGACACGCAACAAGGATTCAATTTTCTCATCGTCCACCTCGATCCCCGCCCCAAAAGCGAGATCATCCACGATATTCTCCACGTCCCGACGCAGATAACCATCATCATCAATATTACCAATGATATACTCGCAGATCTTACGATCCATCTCTCCCAAGTGCTGCGTTCCCAACTGTTCCACCAGATTCTCCCGGAAAGAAATCCCTCCGGAAAGCACGAACTCCCGTGCATCATCATCCTTCGAGGCATTCGATGCTGTCAACTTATAGTCCGGAATATCATCCTCATCACTGATATAATCATCTAAAGAAAACTCATCCTCCGAAGACTCGTAATTATCTTCTTCCTGCGAATTCTCATCATAATCCACCTCATCCCCGTCCTCCTTAATATCAACTTCCGGTTCCGGTTTCTCCTCCCCCTCTTCCAAAAGCGGGTTTGACTCCAACTCCTCCTTAATCCTCTGTTCAAGTTGATAGGTAGGAAGCTCAAGCAGCTTGATCAGCTGTATTTGCAACGGATTGATTTTCAATCCCAATTTCTGTTGTAAATTTTGCTTGAGCATCCTTCTATTTATTTCAAATTATTCTTAAAACTCGGCATTTTTCGGTGTCCGCGGGAACGGGATCACGTCACGTATATTCCCCATTCCGGTCACGAACAACAACAAACGTTCAAACCCAAGTCCGAATCCGCTATGCTCCGCGGAACCGAACCTTCTCGTGTCCAGATACCAAGACATCGAGGAAACCGGAATCCCAACTTCTTGCATACGAGTCACC
>OGES01000605.1_pt1 | contig 34359 bp, 20 predicted proteins | sample 1570711 | NCBI WGS metagenome assembly OGES01 (sample SAMEA2582133, study PRJEB24529) | metagenome | biome: Human gut stool | place: China | collected 2011 | reverse complement strand
ACCAAATCATCACCTTACGGAACAGTAGAAGACCCGTTCCATCCGGCAGAACTGGCTTTTGGTGCCCGCGGACGTTTCTTTGCACGCTGCATTGCAGTAGATGGTGCCGCTTCCGTAGAAGTGTTGAAAGCAGCAGCCAATCACAAAGGTGCTTCTGTTGTAGAAGTTCTACAGAACTGCGTGATCTTTAACGACGGAACTCACGCCAGTGTTGCCACCAAAGAAGGACGTGCCAAGAATGCTATCTATCTGGAACATGGCAAACCGATGTTATTTGGTGAAAACAAGGAGTTCGGATTGATGCAGGAAGGCTTCGGGCTGAAGGTAGTGAAACTGGGTGAGAACGGTATCACAGAAAAGGATATCCTTATCCACGACGCACACTGCCAAGATAATACGCTTCAACTGAAGCTGGCTTTGATGGAAGGTCCCGACTTCCCGATTGCACTCGGTGTAATCCGTGATGTAGACGCTCCGACTTACAACGATGCTGTCGTTGAACAAATCGAAGAAATCAAAGGCAAGAAGAAATATCACAATTTCCAGGAGCTGTTGATGACTAATGATACTTGGGAAGTGAAGTAATTCACTGCTCATCAATAATATAAAAGCTGGAGGAAGGATAAAACAATCCCTTTCTCCAGCTTTCATTATAAATACACCTCAAGTTTGCTTAAAGGTCATCTTCAGTCATCCCACAGCATACTGGGCGTCACCCCACAAGCCGTGATTTGTTTCATGCCATGAAACCATTTGTTTCTCACCGAGAAACGAAATGTTTCAAGCAGGGAAACAAAGTGTTTCACGCCGAGAAACAAACAGTTCCAAACAGGGTTGGAACTAAACGACTGCAATGAAATCAAAAGCGCTCCATTATCTCCATACACATACGCCCGTTATGGTAAGGACATTTCCAAAATCCGGCTTTATCATCCTCACGGTTGACAGTCCCATCAGCCGAAAGGCTCCAGTACCATTCACCGAAGCAAGCCGAGCCATGTACTTGAGTTACTCAAGCCTCCTACATCATTTCACTGAGTTTGAAGTATGATTAAAACATCTCATTAAATCTATAAAAGTTTGAAGTATAATTAAAACTTTTCCGTATATTCGCAAGAGTTTAAAGTATAATTAAAACTTTCAGGCGTATGAACTTCCCTCGAATCCTCAAAAAAAGAAAAGGTTATATTGACCGAATAAAACCTTTTATGCAAAAATCTGTAGTCAAGGTGTTAACAGGGCAACGCCGTGTAGGCAAAAGTTTCCTCCTTTACCAGCTTATTGAAGAAATTTTAGCAAAAGAACCGGATGCGAATATTATCTATGTCAATCTTGAAGATTTTACATTCAGTTCTCTACAAACAGCAGAAGATTTACACTCGTACATCATTTCTCATAGCAAAGAAAAAGTTAAGAATTATATCTTTATCGATGAAATACAAGATATTCCCGGGTTTGAAAAAGTCATCCGTTCGCTCCTACTCAATGAAGATAATGATATATACATTACAGGTAGTAACGCCAAGATGCTTTCAGGAGAACTCGCCACCTATTTAAGTGGCAGATATATCGAATTCAAAATATATAGTCTCTCCTATTCTGAGTTTCTTGAATTCCACGGATTAACTGAAAGTGAAACGAGTTACGAATTATATAGCCGTTATGGCGGACTTCCCTATTTATTAAATCTACCTCTCGAAGATGAAACGGTCAATGAATATTTGAAGAGTGTATATTCCACGATTGTATTTCGTGATGTTGTCAGTAGATACAAGTTACGCAATACTTTGTTCCTTGAGAAACTGATTCAATTTTTATCCGAAAACATAGGCAATCTCTTCTCGTCAAAGAATATCAGTGATTATTTAAAATCACAACATACCACCATATCAGTTAACCAAATACAAAGCTATACGGAATATTTAAACAATGCTTTCCTTATCCACCGGGTAGAGCGGTATGATTTAATTGGGAAACGCGTATTTGAGATAGGAGAGAAATATTATTTCGAAAATATGGGAATCCGGAACATTGTCATCGGATATCGCATTACAGACAAAGCCAAAATATTGGAAAATCTAGTGTATAACCACCTTTTATACAAAGGTTACGATATTAAGGTTGGCTATTACGGAGATAAGGAAATTGACTTTATCGGAGAAAAGAATGGAGAAAAACTATATATACAGGTCGCTTTAAAAATAGATAGCGACAAGACAGCAGAAAGAGAATTTGGAAACCTGCTAAAGATACAGGACAACTATCCCAAAATAGTGATAACAGAAGATACATTCAGCGGAAACAGCTACGAGGGTATACGCCATTGTCCCATACGCCAGTTCTTAATGGAGTAAACCATACGATATACGAAAAATAAATGCAGTACACCATTAGGTTACCACGAGCAATCAAATCGCCTTTGGTGTGCTGCATTTACATTTGAGTCAAGTCATCTATAATACCATGGGGTTTGCTGCAAGACAGGCGGCAATGTCCATTGTTAGTTAGTAATAGACAGCTCGGTTACCTTATACGGATGCTTTACTGCTGCATGGGCAGCTTTCTGAGCAACAGCTTTCCTCACCTCATCCAACCCCTCCGGGGCATAAAGATTCCCGACTACATTGTGTTTGAAGATGCGTTCGAACCAGGTACAGGCAGCGGTATAACGTCCAATCTTCACATCCAGATGATAGCCGTCCCGATTCAGGTGGTCGCCGATGAAAGAGGTGCGCGCATTTTGTATGGCAGTGCCTGAAGGGATGACAATCTTTATCTTATTCGCCTTAGCCGCTTTCTTCACTGCATCGGCAATAGCCTGATACATGGTCAGTTGATTGCAGTTGTAGTTTTTAAATCCACTATGCTTGGAAGTAGACGCGTACGCCCAGGTTTGGTGCAACATCAACTTTGTTTTCTTTGGAAGGCGTGCTTTTACATATTCTATAAGTTCCGGCAGAGAGGCTTCATACGTCTCATACATTCCCGAAAAAGGACTTGCCTGTTGCAGGCTGACGTAATCCCAGGCTTCATCTGCCAGCACCGCTTCCAAAGACATCTTGCCTTTTTCCCGTTTCTTTCCATCCGTACCGATTTTCCGGTAGGCATAGGCAGGAGCATTGTCACGGGCATTTTTCACATGACGTTCTAGAGAACAACCGCCGATAAACATATTGCCGATTATGGTTGAAATGCCTTCGGCTTCGGCAAGTTCATGCAGATATTGCTCCACGGCATCCTGGGAGAAACTGTTGCCGATAGCAAGTATCCTGACCGTTTTTTGCTGCGCATACACTCCTCCGGCAAGAAGGAGCAGTATGCACATACAAATCACTACAATCTTATATTGCTTCATCACATTCAAATATAGCTAAACTTATCGGTTATTTCTCTTTTTCATGTAATAATCTCTCATCAGATACCACGCTTTCTTACGCATACCCTGGTCGGATATGAGTCCTTTGCGGTTCCAGCCATCCTGATTGGTGGGGTGGAAACGGAATGGGGAACGGAAGTCGAACAGAATCCAGGGAGATACGCCACGCAGGTTCGGGATATTGTCGAACATACGGATATTGTCTCTGTACAAGCGTGCCTGGTATTCTTCACTCCAAGAGCTGACTACGTTCTCATCACCAGACTGACCGTACAATGCTTCGCCGCCAAATTCCGAGATAATCAACGGTTTGTCCGTCACGACTTCCCATATAGCGTCTTTCGGTTCCACAGGCCACGGATGATACCAGCCCATATATTTATTGATAGCTACGACGTCCAGTTGGGAAGTAAAAGAATCTTCCATTACAAAACGCTGTTTTTCGCTATTGAAGTGCACAAGGTCGAAAGCGGCAACATACAGGCGGGTAGTGTCCAGCTGTTTTCCCGTTTCGAGCAGGGAAGTAAGGAATTCATTCCGTTCTTTGGAAGGCTGTGTTTCATTGGCAACACCCCAATAACCTACCGCGCAGCGGTTTTGATCGCGCTTAATCATTTCAGAAAGCATCCTCTGCGCTTTCTTACGGGTATCATCGTCTGTAAAATCAATGCCTTGCCAAATAGGAATCTCCTGCCAGAGAAGGAAGCCCATCTTTTCCGCCAGGCGTACCGTGTACTCATTCTGCGGATAATGAGCCAGGCGAATCATGTTCACGCCAAGCGCTTTCGCTTCATTTAGCAACATAGCTGCATCGGCTTCCGAGAAAGCACGCCCCATACGTTGCGGGATTTCTTCGTGGAAAGAGATACAGCACATAAATGTCGGCTTCCCGTTCAGGTAGATATCAGTTCCTTTCACGGTGATATTACGGAAGCCTATTTGCTCTTCCACGCGGTCGGCACTTGAAGATACAGTCACGCCATAGAGTTTCGGTTCTTCCGGCGACCAGCGTTGCAGCTTCTTTGCGTTCAATACGGTTTCCGCCTTTCCTTCTGCGTCGGTGGTGAGCTCCGCGTTGATTTTGAGTTCGGGGATGGCAACTGTTACTTTCTCACCTGCCTTTTCATCAGAAAGACGCACACGGGCAATTATCCGGTCGGGAGCATTTTTATCCAGTTGGATAAAATAATCTTCTATAAATGTCCGGGGAGTTTTCACCAACAGCACATCTCTTGTGATGCCGCCATAGTTCCACCAGTCGAATGCCATAGCGGGAATGGCGTCTTTGGTACGGCGGTTGTTCACTTCTACCGCCAGGAAGTTGTCACCGTCTTTCAACAGGTCTGTCACTTCCACTTGAAAAGGAGTAAAACCGCCTTCGTGCTCTGCTATCTCTTTTCCGTTCAGGTAGACTTTGCAACGATAGCTGACAGCACCGAAATAAAGAAACTGGCGTTTGTCTGCCAAGCGTTTGGCATCAAAGTGACGAGCATACCATACAGTGCCTTCGTAATACTTCAATTCGGGCGATTGAGAGTTCCAGTCTCCCGGAACATTAAGACGCAACCCGCCTTCAAACGCGTATTCGTAGAAATCGATATTTCCTTCCGGTTGCCGGTTCTCATAGATTTTCATCCGTTGTCCCTGGTCGTACAGGTCGATGATGGCATTCCATTTACCATTCAGCGAATGGATGTTGCGACCATATACATTCGTTATCAGCTCCTGTGCCGCAACGCTTCCAGCAAAAACGATTAGCAACAATAGACATAGACTTAATTTCTCACCTGTTTTCATTTAAGTATGTTGTTATAATTAGTGTATATAATAAGTTCAGGCACGGATTATACGGATTTCATGGTTTTTAGAATAGAATAGGTAAAACAACAGTGTTAATCCGTGTAATCCGTGCTATTTCGATTTATTTTTCAGGAAATTCATTACCCAGTTCCAGGCTGCGCTCCACTGTTCGGCATAGGCATAATGAGCGGTCGTCTCAGCTACAAACAGCTCTTTCGGAGCATTAATCACGTTGTAAGCGGAGTAAGTGGTGGTAGGCGGACAGACCATATCATTATAACCAAAAGTATAGAATCCCGGAACTTTGACCTGTCGGGCAAAGTTCACCACATCAAAATACTGAACGGTTTTAATCTTTTCCGGTGTCCGGTTCTTCTCATCCTTCAACATATGCGGCCAACCGCCTGCACGACCGTGGGTATAACCCGCCATATCACACAAGGCTGGATAGAAAGAAACCAATCCCTTGACACGATCATCGAGTCCGGCAATCACGATGGAAAGCGCACCGCCCTGGCTTCCTCCAAAGGTCGCCAGATTACCGTTAAATTCGGGAAGTGTGTAAATGAAATCAATGGCTCTCACACAGCCTGTATAAACCCGTTTGTAATAGTACTTGTCCCGATTGTCCATATTGAACGAGTGGTAATTCTTCAAAGCACCGTTATAAAGCCGGTGATACACATCTCCCGTCAAATTGACCGGAATGCCGTGAATACCGATTTCCAGAATGATAAAACCTTTTCCGGCACGTTCGGCTTCTCCGTTATAGGCACGGATACCTGCACCCGGCACTTTCAGAATCGCCGGATATTTCCCGGAAGCCTTCGGAACACAAAGGATGCCGTACATACGGGACGCATAGTCATTGTTCGCGAAGGAGACATGATATACGTTCACCTTATCTGTACACCTTTCCGGCAGTAAAGTCATTATCGGTTCCAATGCCCACTTTTCTGCGGCTTCTTTGGTACTTTTCCAAAATTCCAGAAAGTCGGCAGGCAACGGAGTGGTCGGTTGCAATTTCTCAGGAGAGAAGCCGACGGTAGCCACGCCTTCATACTCACGCCCTTGGCAAGTGACGAAAGCGCGGCAACGCAGGAACCCTTCTTTTTTCATAGTCCCTGCGTTAATTTCAAGCTTTTCATTCTTCAAAGGCTGTTTGCCTGTCTGATGAGGTTTCATCATGTCTTCCGAAATCTCATAGCGCACTTCCAGATTATCCTGCGGGATATTGCATTTCAATACCGCCACTTTGAATTTCACTTTTTCTCCCGGTTTATACAGCCAATTGGTGTGGTCGGGAGTGACCTGCACTTGAACCAGTCTTTCCTGTGGCTGCCCCCATGCAACTATCTGCATGGAGACAAATGCTATCAGGAGAAGAAGAAAACGTACACTTTTTATCATAGTTCCCTATTTTATTTCATTTGTCATTGCTATATTAATATTCCATTTATCAGCTATTAATACCCATTGTCTCAACTATTAATACCTATCCGCCCAACTATTAATACTTGACAACTCAACTATTAACATCCAACAGCAGAGATATTAATGCTCCTCTCCACACATCATAACACTCTGCGAATCAGAAGTTAACATATCATTCGTGATTAGCGTAAAATGCAGATAGCCGCCTTTTTATGGTTTTACTTCGTATTGATAGAGTGCGAAAGAGTTCTTGTCATTTAGCTCGAAACTTACTCTACCCTGTGCGCCGACTTTTGCGGCAAACTTTTTGCCACTTCCCATTACAGGGGTAAAAGTAACTTTCTTACCCTCAGGAAGCCAAGTGTCAATAGTCCCCCTGGCTTGCTCATTATCTTCGCGGTAAACCACAAGATAGCCTTGCGTGCCGGAGACGGTCGATTGGAATCCGGTCCACGAACGTCCCGAAGGTTCTTCACCAATGGGCAGTATGACGCCTTGATGAAACTGGAGTTGCAAGGGTTGGTACTTCTTGAGCAGAGATGCCGTAATATAAGCCTCTTCGGGCAGGTTCGAAGCCTCCATCCAAGCCAACGGCTGCGCCGCCAAGGTGATGGCAAAGAGGTAATCGAAACTGTAACGGGCGGGGGCAAAAGGGTCGGCAGCGTCATACTTGTCGGCATTGCGCCATTTATTAAGGAACTCTATCTGCATCTTCTCCGCCGGTACATAGCGAGACAGCATCCAGAGGTTGCGCAAGGTGCGATAAGGGTAATAGTTGCCCCAATCGGTATAGCGGTTTTCCAGGAAGATATTGCCGTACTCGTTCATATAGTGATACCCGCCGCGACGACCGGCAGTGGCATCGAGGTTGAAAATCACTTCATAGTTGGTTTGCTCCAACACGGTATCAAACAGTCGGCGTAGATTCTGTTCGGCTGTCTTGGTAGGTATCTGCAGGCCGTCTATCTTAAAACAGCAGATGCCGTACTTCTTATAAAGCCCGATAATGGCTTGCGCATCTTTTTGCCAATCGGCAAAATCATTCTGTATGCTGGGATTGAACCATAATCCGATGCGAATACCCAATTTCTTGCCTTTCTCTACAATAGGTTTCAGTCCATGAGGGAACTTTGTAGGGTTGGGCGTCCAGTAATCGCCACTTTTCCAGATATCCTTAAAACTACCTCCGGCAGTCTTTGAGTTAGGGCTTTTTCCGCTCTGCCAGCCATCGTCCAGTTGAAAGAGGGTGATGCCCATGCGTGCGGCACGGTCTAGTTCTGCCAGACAGAAAGCCTCATCTATTTTGGCATCCTGGCTACGGTCGCCCCAGGTATTGAGCATAATCATCTCATCCTGTACGGCGGTGTGGTGGCGCAGCTGTTTCTGATAGAGGCGCAAGGCAGTAAGCGCTTCTTGCTCGCCGCCGGTATAGATACCAGTAACGCATCCATAAACGCGGGTCCAGCTATCCGGCTTTACATCATGAGACGCAATGCCCAGCCCCACTACCATAAAATCGCTAAAGTCCGCCACGAAGTCAGAACCCGGATAATGTAATTGAGTACTGCTGCTAGGAGCCTCTTTCAAAAAAAAGAAGCCTTGACGCGTAACTACGTCATGAGCAAAAAGCAAATTACCACGATACGTATTGCGACGGTAAGGAAGCCAGGTACGCCCGGTCACCAGATTGTCGTTCCAATCGGTGTAGTCGAAAAACTCTATTGTGCGGGCACTCCAATGATTGCCGGATAGTTGCAACCTGTCGAGCGTGGGAGTTTTCACCCCCGTAGCCATATCGGCCGTGTGCTCTATATTTTTGCGGTCAGCGTTAGAGCGGTTATCCTCCTTATTCTGATAAAGTTCCACTTGCCCTTTCAGATAGGTATCGCAAGCAATGGCGGGACAGTCTGCATAAATGCGATAGCGACGCTCTATATTCAGCGAACCGATAGTGCAAGCCACGGTAGCCTGCAGATAACTGGCGTGGATGCCGTTCGTCGGTATCTCGTTCACGGTGAGCGTGGCATCCGTAGGGATACCTTTCACAATCGAGAAATCGGGTTGTTTGCCCTGTGCCGGAATGGTTTTTCCGTGTTGCTTGTCAGTAAGGCTAATAGTAACAAGCGCACTGTTATTCCACAGCATGACGCGTTCCATATAGTTATTGCCCATACGTAGCGTGTCACCTTTCAGAAAAGCGTAATACTGTTGTCCTCCCCAAAGCGGCAAGGTACATATTGCCGATAGAAATATCGTAATAATATTTTTTTTGCTCATAGTTTGTCTACGGTTTGATGTAAGCTCCCGGAACTTCCAACAATTTGTTGGGTTCGTTGAAGCGTTGGTTATCGGGCACATCGCGTTTGCCCAGACCCGCTTGCATAAGTTGCTTCAGTTCCGGCAGGTGATGATGATAGATGTCGCGCGGCTCTACACTATACTTGTGGCAGAGTCCGGCTGCCATACCTACTACTTCACCCATCATGCCGGTAGTACGCATCACACGTACCGTACCCAAGGCTACATGGGTGCAGCTCATATTGCGGCCTGCCATAAAGAGGTTGTCCACATTGCGAGAATAGAGACAGCGATAGGGAACGGCATAAGGATGAATCCAACGATGCACCGTAGCCGACTTGAATTCATTGCCGGGAAAGCGGACACTGTTCACGCTGTCGGGGAAGTGAAGGTCGATGCTCCAAGTGGTGGTAAACGAAGCATCCTCGTGCGCCACATTCTTGTCTATATCGTCCTGTGACAGTACGTAGTCGCCCAAGAGACGGCGTGATTCACGTTTGCCTGAAACATACGCCACCCAGTCGAGGGAACGGTTGGCATACTTCTTATGGTCTTTATAGTGATTCTTCAGATAGCTCCAATTGGAATATATCACCAAAAGTCCATAGTCGCGTACACGTTCAGCTTCGCTGACTTGATTACGGTTCATACCCGTTTCCCATTTCCACTCGCCCATAGTTACAGACTCACAGTTTTCAGCGTCAAAGCGCACGCCATATTCAAAATGAGGGAATGAGGTTTTCTTCTTCATATCCTTACTATACCATTGTATAGAAGCCCCCATCACCAATGAGTCGGGTTGCTCGGGAGCAAGGCTCTCGCCATATTCATCGCGGCCTTCACGTCCCATAGCCCAATCGGCACCGGCTAAATAGCCTATGGTAGCATCACCTGTGCAGTCGTTAAAGAGAGGAGCAGTAAGTTCAGTTTGTTCGCCCGTCTCGATGTGCTGGATAGTGACTGACGCAATGCGGTCTCCTTGCATCTTCACGGCTACCGCACGCTGAGAAGCATAAAGGGTAATGTTCTTTTCGGCATCTATAAAGTCTTCCTTCTTCCGGTCTTCATAGTAGTCGCCCGGTTGGGCATTGCCGGAACGCTCATGGCCAAACTCACGTATCATACGACCCAATCCCTGATTAGGCCCCATTTCGATGATACCGCCGAGATGTACACGAATCTCTGACGAGTTATTGCCGCCCAATACAGGACGGTCGTTCACTAATGCCACCTTACAGCCTAACCGGGCAGCAGATGCGGCAGCACACATTCCGGCTATTCCCCCTCCTACTACCACAAAGTCGTATTGATGAGCGGGCACCGTCTGTTGTTGTCGCAGGCGGGTACGAAGTGCCGCTGTCTCTGCCGTATCCCAGGTAGCGGGCTGCGTGTTCGCATCGGTCGTAAGGTAAATGGCATCGCAACGACCATCGAAACCGGTGAGGTCTTTCAGCGCAAGGGTGGTAGTCCCTGCTTTCAATACTGTCTTTCCGGCAAATTGCCATTGCCAGGAATTACCTGTATGTCCTAATGTAGCTTTCAGCAATTTGCCGCCTAAAGCCAGGCGGAATTTTCCGGGACCTTCGGCATCGGTCCAAGGTGAAGTCCAGTTGTAAGTACGGGCATATACGTAGTAAGTGCCCGCCTGGGGAATGTTGATTTCTGCCGTAGCATCCGCCACAGGGATGCCCATACCATGTGCCATGAGATAGGGCGAACCCATCTGATCCATGAACTGCTGGTCGAGCACCCAGCCGCCTCGCTGGCTGAAGCTTTCTGCTTCGATGAGCAGTTCTTCGGCTACAGCCACAAGGCTACAGGCTACGGCTATGCATGTCAATAAGAATTTTTTCATCACAGTACAGCGTTTTTATGATTATTGTCTACTATCTTCACAGAGGGAACAGATTATCTCGCCATTTTATAAATTTCATTGCCTGCCATCAAAAAAGCACCAACTCCATAAACTTCCGTCATGTCACGAGTCACTTTCTTCGGGTCGGCACCGATTTGCTGCACATAACCCAGTTTCCCATTCGGTTCCACAGCCGAGACTAATGCATTCCAGCCTTTTATCATTACAGGAAGATAAATTTCCTTATCCAATAAACCTTCGTTTATTCCATAAGCAATGGAATAGACAATGAAAGTAGTGCAACTCGTTTCCGGTGATGGATAAGAGGCTGGATCCAAAAGACTGGCATGCCAGAAACCGTCCGGATGCTGTAATCCGGCAACACGGGTAGCCAGTTTTACAAATAATTCCTCATAGAATTTGCGGTTCTTATCTTTCTTGGGCAGTTCCTTTAATATTTCAACCAGACCACCAAGCACCCAACCGTTGCCACGTCCCCAAAAGACTTTCTTGCCATTGGCTTCGCGCTTATCAAAATAACGCCAGTCACGGTAGAACAAGTTTTCTTCTTTATCGAACAAGTAATCATAAGTCGCTTTATACTCACGATTCATAAATTTGATATATTTTTTCTCTCCGGTCAGCATATACAGTTTGGCATATACAGGGGGAGCCATAAAGAGAGCGTCACACCAAGTCCAACGTTCCAAGGTCTTTAAGTCTCCCTCCACCAACTTGAAACTACCTTCGGACGGATGATTGACAATCCATTTCGTACGGGCGAGCGTAGGGATAATCATTGCTTCGTCTTTGTACTTGCGGTATAAATCCAAAAAGGACTGTGATACAGCGATGTCATCAGCATGGTAAAACCGTTTATCCGGCTGCCAGCAATTCCGTCGGCCTATACGGGTAAGCCACTTATAATATGTATCATCATTGTCTTCTTTTTCAGCTAATTCCGCCCAATCCACCATGCCGACATAAAGAGCGCCTTGCGGCCAGTTCAAGTCGTCATGTTCAGGAGCGGGGTGTGGATTGGCAATCTGCCAATCCGCCACCTTTCGCATGATAGACTTAATTTCTGCTTTTTGAAAAGGAATCTCTGTTGCCATTATAAAAACGGAACATAACAGAGACGCTCCCAATAAAAGTGTTTTTTTCATTATATATTTATTTGTTTATCATTCGGTCATTACAGTTCAACCATAGCCTTTAAAGGCAATTGACTGGAAGCAGGACCGACTAAGATCTCAAAGTCTCCTTTTTCCACTACAAAGCGGTGTTGATTCATATCGTAAAAAGAGAATGCATCCTCATCCAGCACAACAGAAACCCGCTTCTTCTCCCCTTTCTTCAAGAATACCTTTTCATATCCTTTCAGTTCTTTCAACGGACGGGGAACAGAAGACTGTATATCATGCACATACACCTGTGCCACTTCCGAAGCATCCATCTTACCTGTATTCTCTATATCAAAGCTAACGGTAACCTGATGTTCACCCGTTTTCTCCGCAGCCATATTACTATAAACGAAAGTAGTATAGGACAAACCGTAGCCAAACGGATAGAAAGGTTCTTTTCCCGAACGGTCGTATCCACGATAACCGACAAAGACACCTTCGGAATAGTCTACACGCTTAATCTCCGCCTTTAAGTTCTCGTAATAACTGCCGTGCACCGGATTATCTTCCCACTTCCGCTCAATAGAAATCGGTAGCTTTCCACTTGGAGAAATCTTACCGGTCAGGATTTCAGCTATCGCCTGGCCGCCTTCCTGTCCCGGATACCAGGCCATAAGAATCGCTTTTGAGGCATCATACCAGTTGGTGAGATCCACACCGCCACCGGCGTTCAGCACAACCACAACATTGGGATGCATGGACGCAATCTTCTTGATAAACAATTCCTGATAGCGAAGCAAGGCAAACGGACGGTCAAAGCCTTCGCCTTCGGTATTACTATTGAAACCTGTGCAGAACACAACATTATCCACCTTTGCCAATCCTTGACGAAGTTTCGCCTCATTAAGGCTATAAGCATTAAAACGAATGATGGCCGAAGAAATATTATCAAAGAATTCAATCCGGAAACGGTACTCCTTACCACCCTCAACCGGCAGTTCCACTTCACGGCTAGAGTAGGAATGATTTCCCCAATCTCCTGTAATATGCTTGTCATTCACAAACAGACGATAACCGTCATCACCACCGATATGAAGTTTCAACTGACCGTCAGTTTGTGGCATGTAGCAGGCTGTCCAACGGACAGAGAATCCATCTGTCGGAAAGCCGTCCAAAGGTGCTCCATATCCCCAATCATAATCAACAGAGGATTCCGTGCGTATTACTTCAGGCTGGCCCGAAAGAGTCTTGTTTTTAAAGTATTCAGCTTTGAAGCCTTTCATCTGACGATTAGCATCAGTATAAAACTCATGGACAATATCTTCATAAATCACATCATCCGTCAATAGTAACAGATTCTTTTTCTTCAATTCTTTCAAGCCTTGAGCCACTGAGACGGTAGAAAAAGGAGTGACAAAACCACTGCCGCCACCGGTAGGAATCAAATTTGCATTAGGTCCCATCACGGCTGTCTTTCCTTTCAGCGGGAGCAAGTTTCCTTCATTCCTCAACAGGACTACACCCTCGCGCGCCAGTTCTAAAGCTGTTTGGCGGGAGAAAGGATTATCCTCTGCGATGTTGCTGTCTTTCTGTTCCTTATCCAGCATACCATAAGCAATCAGAGTTTGCAGGATGTGTTGTACTTTCAGGTTGATGGTTTCTTCTGTCACTGTGCCGGCTTTGATAGCAGGCAACAGATTCTCCAAATTCATAAAACGTCCTTTCGGCATTTCGAGGTCAAGTCCGGCGTTAGCAGCGCCTACGGCGGAATATACAGAAGTCCAGTCCGACATCAGAATACCTTTGAAGCCCCAAAGATTGCGCAAGACATCAATATTCAACCATTTATGTTCGGTGGCATGGACACCGTTCAACAGATTGTAGCTGTTCATTACGGCGCCGACATTGGCTTCCTGTACAGCTTTCCGGAAAGCCGGGAAATAGATTTCCTGCAAAGTACGTTCGTCTATGTCAGAGCTGGCATGGTGGCGGCTCCATTCCTGGTTGTTGGCAGCAAAGTGTTTGATTGTAGCAATGACTCCTTCCGATTGTACTCCCAGGATATATTGTTTCGCCGTTTCACCTGTCAAGTAAGGGTCTTCACCGAAGTATTCAAAGTTACGGCCGCACAACGGAGCACGATAGATATTCACGCCCGGACCCAACAGGATATTAACTCCTCTTGCCTTGGCGTCCTGTCCCAAGCCTTGCCCTAACTTATAAAGTAATTCCCGGTTCCAAGTAGAAGCGGAAAGTATTCCGGAAGGATATAAAGTGCTCTTGGGAGCATGATTACGAATTCCCTGCGGCCCGTCAGCCAACTTGATTTCAGGTATTCCCAAACGGGGAATGGCACGCAGAGAAAAACTGGTATATCCGGAGATATACTCTATTTTCTCTTGCAAAGTCATTTTTGATACAATGTCCTTCGCACGTTGTTCGACTTGGGGAGTGATTGTCTGTGCACAGGTTAATATACTCCATGCAAGCATACATAAACCTATGCCTCCTATTTTCTTTTTCATGGTGATTCTGTGTTAATATAATATGTGTAAAAAACCAACTTAGCTATCAGCTCTTCACACACTTTTGTTCTTTACATTTTTAGTCTATCAGTTCTATTTTAACGGTCTTTCCTTGTACCAGAATATGATATTCGCCGGCTTCAAGGAAGCGTTTACCATCCTCATTGACAAAACCAAAATCACGTTCCAGATCGATGTCGAAACGGAAAGTCTTCGTTTCGCCGGCTTTGATAAGTTGTTTCTCAAAGTGTTTCAGTTCTTTCACCGGACGGGTGATAGAGCAATAAGGATCGGAGATAAACCAATGAACAGTCTCTGCTCCATCGCGGGCACCGGTGTTGGTGACGGTCACTTCTGCCGACAGTTTATCGCCACGCTTCACCTTAGTAGCAGAAGGGGTAACAGTGCCATACTTAAATTCGGTATAACTTAATCCATGCCCGAACGGATATAACGGATCGCTTGTTATATCTTTATAAAATCCCTGATGTCCGCGTCCGCTCTTGCGGCGATTATAATAAATAGGAATTTGTCCTGTGGAATAAGGGAACGTCATGGCTAGTTTACCGGAAGGGTTGATACGTCCGGATAAAATTCCTGCCATTGAACGCGCACCATTTATACCCGGTTGCCATATCTCCAATATAGCATCACAAAGAGGTTCCATGCGATTTAACTCCAAGGGACGTCCATTAGAAAGCACCAATATAACAGGTTTACCAGCCTCCTTTAGTTCTTTCACCAATTCTTCCTGAATCTGTGGCAAAGCAATCGTAGAACGGGAAGCATTCTCACCACTCCAGGTAAGCATCTCGCCCAAACAAACAATGACTACATCAGACCAACGAGCAACGTCCAATGCGCCAGCAAAACCTGAACGGTCATTGCCCTGCGGTTTGCATCCCATTGCATAACGTAATTCGGCGTCTCCTCCAAACTCGGCAGTCAACCCATCATAGAGCATTTCCACATCCGTATCTTTTCCATGTCCGCACCAAGAACCCAATAAGTCCCAACCATTTTTTGCCATTGGACCTACTACGGCAATCTTTTTTTTGTTTGTAAGTGGTAATATCTGATTGTCATTTTTCAACAACACCATTGATTCTGCTGCCAGTTGAGCGGCCACAGCCATACTTTGCGGACGGAAAAAACGATCCTTCTCATTAGTAACCGGAGTATAAGGACGTTCGAACAAACCCAGACGGAATTTTACACGCAATACCCGACGAACTGATTCGTCAACTTGTGCCATTGTTACCTTACCTTCCTCTACAAGCTCTTTCAGATGACGATCGTAGGCATGAGACATCATATCCATTTCAAGCCCCGCATTAAAAGCATACTGAGCAGCATCTTTCTTTGTAGCGGCCAATCCCTGATTCTTTAACTGTTCCACAGCCCCCCAGTCAGACACAATGAACCCGTCATGTTTCCAGCGTTTCTTTAATATCTCGGTCATGATATAAGGATTAGCTGACCCGGGTACTCCACTGATGTCATTGAAAGAACTCATCAAAGTGGCCGCACCAGCTTTCACTCCCATCTCATAGGGCAGCAGATAAGTATCCCAAAGAGTTTGAGCTGAAATTTCGGTATAAACATAATCTCGCCCAGCCTCCGAAGCACCATAACCTACATAGTGTTTCAGACAAGCAGCCATACGGTTCTCTGCTGACATATCATCTCCCTGATACCCACGCACCGAAGCAGCGGCAAACACTCCATTTGTATAAGGATCTTCACCATATCCTTCGGCTACACGTCCCCATCGAGGATCACGTGCCACGTCGATCATGGGAGAAAAAGTCCAATCAACCCCAGACATGCGGGCTTCTTGTGCAGATACCGCACATGCCTGTTCTACCAATCCCGGATTCCATGAACAGGCCTGCCCCAACGAAATAGGATATATGGTGCGAAATCCATGAATAGCATCGTAGCCAAAAATGATGGGAATGCCCAAACGAGATTCTTCCATCGCTTTTTTCTGCATACTATTACGCAACTCTGGATTTATATCAAAGTAAATCAAAGAACCAATCTCTGACGGTACTTTTTTCACTTCTTCGCCAACATTATTCACATTGTTATTTCGTCCCAATGTATATTGGTTTAGCTGCAAAACCTTTTCCTCCAATGTCATACGCGATATTAAATCATCAATACGTTTTTCAATTGGAGCTTTGGCATCCTTATACAAAGGAATACTCTTTTTATCTTTTGACGAAAGAGAATGTGTGACTCCCAATAGGCACAATCCCAAAATCAAAACTTTTTTTCTCATCAATGTTTTCGTCAGTTAATTATTATTTCTATTTTTCAGATGTATATCAAACAATACGTAAGCAGATACTTATTCCAGCCATTCCATGCACTTATCATTTAACTAAGTACCAGACACTTACAATCAGTTCATTGGAGATATATGCCCAACGAGCCGGAGAACTATGACCTGCCAATACATTCATTTCCAACAATTAATGTATCTCGTAGCAATTGACTATGACTTACCGAGCGGTAACTTCAAATAACTTCAACCATCCGGCAGATGTTACATTGTTCTTTACAGCAAGGTGAATTCCAATCTCATTCTGCTTTGCCGTGTCAACAATCCCAACAGCCCACATGTATTTACCTGCCTCCACGCCTTCAATCCGGGTTGTAAACGTATATGATTTAGCCGTACCTTTCACCCAATCACAAGCTTCCGGTTCTCCATCAACAAATACATACTTCGGTTTATCATTCTTGGTGTCCAATAAAGCAAAAGCCACTTTATATTTATTCTTCCACTGGGGAATATTCGTCGGACAATATCCCCAACCAAAATTATTCCAACGGTGCGCTATTTCAATCTGTTTACCATTAGAGATAGTTGTAGGCAAAGAAATTCTGTCCGGAAATAAACGGTAGCTTCCTTCTGTACAGAATTGTTTAACTAATTGGAAAGCTTCATTAAACCATGAATAAGTTTCTCCATTGCGAAAGTCTGAATTATAGCGTAAATCCATCATATTGACGCAGGCTGTTTTAGCCTCATCAAACTCACCCTGACGTACTTCTGCATAATTGGCATATCCATCTCCCTGAATCGAGTTTCCATGAGAATTTTTCACCCAGCCACCTTCCATTACTACAGGAACGAGATACTTCCACTTGGCTATAAAATTGCGTTCCCAAGTAGAATAATAAGTTTTCATACCAAACGCATCGTGACGTAATGAATATCCTTTAGCTACTGCTTTTCCTATTAATCTTTCAGTATCTTTATCATAATTATTGCCGTCCCATTCCTTACTTGTACCTATCCAACGATGATAATTTACAAACACAGGAACTTTATCAAATACTTGAGAATATAAATCTGTCACCCAATCGAAAACAGCCTCACGAGTCGGCAGCTCCGGTTTTCCCAACTCACGCACCTGATAGTACCATACACTATGATACTCTCCCCATTTTCCAAATCCTGAACCACTTACAAACTGTACTTTGTCGGGATCATTAAAATCCTTAGCCAAAGCCCTGATAAATTTCTCATAATATTTCTGGAAAATAGGATCATCCGGATAGGGAGACCATACTTTTACTGAACCTGTTTGTGTTTCATATCCTTTCGCGCCAGCCTCTTTTACAAAATTCGGAGTAAAATTATAGTGCTTATCACGGCTATCCACCACAAAAGTAAAGGCCAATTTCATATTTCTTTGCTTAGCTCCCTCTATCAACATCTTCAGTCGCTTAGCCGAAGGGGTATCACAATCGGAGTTCCATGCATATTTTCCTTCTTCAGGATTAAAATCAGCCCAGGCACCACGAAGGTATAAGGTATTTGCATAATCAGAGACCTTTACAGTGCCTTCCGATGACGGGAAATTATCATAATCCTGCCAGAATGTGGAAGATAAACCATCACCAATACCCGCATATAATACCCATCCGGAAAGAGGATTATGCAAAATGATATTTCGATTCTGCTTTACCGTGACAATGCTGTTTCCAGGAATAGAAGTATCTTCTACCAAACCATCATCACCATTACCACCTCCCTCTTCATCATTATCACTGCCGCAAGCGACTAATGATATAGCCATAGAAAAAATAAGCCCACAACTTATTTTTCTCAAACTGCACATATTTTGAAAATTAATCTTCATACCTATAGCTCTTATTTTTTTATGCTTACTTTCGACAATTTTAACCAGCCCGAATCCAATATATCCCCTTTGGCGGCAATATCCAGCCCTATGAGATCTTTATTACTCCGGTCAACCAGGCCCACAGCCCAAACATAAGTACCCGTTTCAACTTTGGACATATCCGGCTCAAATACATATTCAACGGGACTTCCTTTTATCCACTTGGATAAATCTGTATTCGTATCCACAAATGTATATCGCACCTCATTCGTTTCAGAATCGAGCAAAGCGAAAGCTACTTTATATTTTTGATTCCATTGCGGAATATTAGTAGGACAGTACCCCCATCCCATATTGTTCCAGCAATGTTTAATAGTCGGAGTTCCTTTTTTAGAGACTTCTAACGGTAAAGAGATCTCACTGGGGTAGAGCCTATACCCGCCTTCCCGAAGGAATCGGCGTACTAAATCAAAAGCATCTTTAAACCAAGACTCTGTATCGCCAAAACGGAAATCCATCATATTGACATGTGCCTCTTTGCTGTCATCAAACTCACCGCGTCTTACGTCCTCGTGTGAATCCTTGCGATATCCTCTAGGATCCTGCCAATAACTATGTGATTTGACAATCCAGCCACCTTCCATAATAATGGGGCAGATATTACGATATTTTTTTGCGAACCTACGCTCCCAACTGCCATAATAGGTTGTCATGCCAAATGCATCATGACGCAATGAATATCCTTTCTTGATTGCTTCTTCCAACATTTCTTCACTGTCAACAGCAAAATGTTCATCATCTACCCAATCTTTTCCCGCACCAATCCATCTATGGTAGTTAATTACTACTGGAACTTTATCAAAAGCTTGAGAATATATATCTGTCACCCAATCGAAAACTGCTTTCTTTGGAGTATCATCACCTGTTGAATAAATCATTGTATGATATTCTCCCCATTTCCCAAGTCCGAATCCATCTATAAATTCAACTTTCGAAGGATCGTTGAAATCTTTAGCCAGGGCCTTCACAAATTTAGTATAGTACTTCTGAAAAACAGGATCGTCAGAATAAGGTGACCATTTACCTTTATTCATAAATCCTTTTGCACCGGCATCTTTTACAAATTGAGGAGTAAATTCTGTTCTCTTATCACGACTGTCAACTACAACACGAAATGCCAAACGCATATTCCGCTGATAAGCTCCTTCAATATATGCTTTTAAATTAGAATCAATTTTCCAACCATATACATCTTCCTGTGGATTAAACTCTGTCCAACTAGCGCGAATATAAAGCGTATGAGCATAATCTGTCACACTAACATTGTGTCCCAGTTCAGGAATATACATATGGTCATACTGTGCCCAAAAATCTGCAGCATCCACTCCCATACTTGCATAGAGCACCCATCCTGTAAGCGGGTTATGAAGAATACGCAAAGAATCAGGCTGAATCGTAACTATGTTATTCTCCGGTAGTTCCTTATCAAATGAAACGGCTGAATTCTCGTCTCCGAAAACAGGAGATAAAAGGAACATAAACAGACAAAGAGACACAATTACTCTATAATAACTAATCTTTCTTATAACCATACTACTAATTGTTTTTTTTAAAGAGTGCTATATCATTGTTCTCTTTATTCATATAAAAATCACGAGATTGATATAGCACTCTTAATTTTATCCTGCTTGATTATCTCTTATCAAAGAATACTGTCAGTTCTTTAATATCTAATTCTATGTAATTAACTCCTACAGGTACACTAAAGAAGGCATAGCGGTTATGAGATTGCCCTCCGACTACAGTCTGTTTCTGATTGTAGTCACTCTCTGCAATATCAAGGCAACCGTCATAAGATCCTCTGATGGCATCTGCTGTTGAACCAAAGGTATAGCAACCTGCACTTTGCGGTCCGACTTTAAAGTTCAATCCACCCGGATGTGCATTTCCATCTTTGTCTTTAATGGAATTCTTTCTGGGTAACTCCGCTCCTTTGTATATAAACAAATAAGGATTTGCCAAACTAGGTGTCATAGAATGAGCCATAGTGAATCCTGTATCACCAGTGCCATCTTTAGCCCATCCATCGTATGGTCCCCAAATAAAGACTCTTTCAATAGTGGTAGTCATCGTATTATTATTCCATGTCCACGAAACAACCATTGGTTTAGGATCTGTTTCGGGGGAGTAAATCGTAACCTTTTTAGTATTTATGTTAATCACAACACGATAGACACCCGCAGTCTTGATATTCCAATGATAAGCAAGTGCAGCTGCTTCCGGACTCATTGTCGAGATATTCATTGCTGTACCATCTGTAAAATCGCCCGATTCTTCGGGAGCAATAGCCATATCTTTCTGTCCATTAAACAAGATCGGGAAATAAATAGTACCAGGTTGCAGTTCTGCATGGAACGCATATTGATTTTCATCTTCTATCGTGCGAGTCATCTCTACATCTGCACTAACACAAGTTCCGGCAATATAGATTTTATCAGCTTCTATAAAATTACTAGCCAAACCTATAGTAACGGTACGTGTTTCAAAATCTACCACTACACGATACTGCCCATCTTCAGGAATCACCCAATATCCAGCATTATCTATCCCCTTAATTTTAGCTTCCATTGCTCCATCAGTAATCTGTTGTTCTGCAGCAACTGGTGAGATGGCATTAATCTTATTTTCATCTTTCCAAACAATCGGGAAGTGAAGATTACCTGCCTTCAAGTCACAAATGGAAACATAACGCTTCGGCTGACTTTCCATTGGCAAGATTTCAATATCTTCACCATCAACAGCTGTGCCTGACATATAAAGATGGTCTGCTACAAAAGTCTTTTCAGAATACATCTTTACTTTTATAGTAACTGTAGAAACTTCCGGTTTTACAAACTTAGGCCCTTCTACAGAACCGATAATACGGGCTTGTAACTTTACTAAATCACCAGGCTGCTGCTTCCACTTTGACACCAATAAACTCTGCAATTCTTTATGAGTATAACTTTTAGAAAAATCATCATCAATATACTCCCTTATCATTGTGTTTGTTCCAAAACTGTTATTTTCCAGATCCATTTTATAAAGATAGGAAATATAATAGTCAGAGCCTATTGGGTCAGCTTCCGTCCAGTTTAACGTCAATGCAACCTCATCCGGGGTATCTTCCTTGAGTTCTATTTCATAATCAGAAGGAGTAAGAACTAAACTTGTACGATTGTCGAGCGAATTAGTAGCATCGTCATCATCATTGCATGCTACTATGAAACACGAAGCAAGTGTCAGGAAGAAGAACCGTAAAAGGTTCTTCTTAAATATATATCCGTTTTTCATATCTATATTCAATATATTAATATTATAACTATTTATTGGTTTCCGACGGTCCAGTCAGGAGTTTGTACCAAATTCCAATTCTTATCAATATCGTCCTGTGGAATAGGCCACCAATAGCTTATAAACTTACGTGTCTGATATACTGTACGAGTATAATATTTATTTCTATAGTCCGCATCGGATACTTTAATATAAGCATTCATGCCATAAAAATCACCATCCAATACTTTCTCGGCTAATTTCCAGCGACGCAGATCATTAAAACGAAGTCCAGATTCACAATTCAATTCCACACGCCTTTCTTGACGAATTAACTCGCGCATTTCTACAGGATCTGATGGGGCTGTTATCTTGCCTTCTTCAGCTGAAACACTATATTCGGGAATACCCGCACGCTCACGAATCAAATTGACATATTTCAGAATCTCTTTTTGATTGGCAGTATAAGTGCCCTTCTCAATGCTATATTCATTCAACGCCTCAGCATAACTTAAATAGATCTCTGCCAAACGACATAGTGCACCATGACGATTTTTATAATCTCCACTGCCTTCTTTGGGATTTGCAGATGGATCTACTCTCTTACGTACCAGATAGCCGCTCCATGGAGCGTCATGAGAAGGACCACCGTCTTTACCATCCATATAGAAATCTGTATTTCTCTTACCACCAATATGCCATTGTTCGTTATGCAGTACTGAAATATAAAAACGAGGCTCGCGGTCACAATACATTTTATAGGTATTGGCATCTACAACTACATTTTCATCTTTATTACGATCTCCTTCTGAAGACCCATACTGCCACTTTGTAGAATAGGTCTCTTTTTGCGTACTAAAGCCTGTCTCTGAATAATTAGCATCAGGGTTAACTTTAGGAGAACCATCCGAATTATAACCTATAATAGGTCTTTGACCGTTTCTCATGAAAAAAGCATCAACCAAAGATTGGGTTATTCCGATCGCTCCCACTCCATTAATACCCAAACCACGTGGAATACAGTTTTTATCATACCATCCACCAGAATCCATTGTGCGAACAAACAGTAATTCTCTGTTAGCTTCGTTCCATCTCTTCATCACTGCATTCTGATAAGAAAGAAAAGGATCAATATCACCGTTATCCAAATATTCATAATGCAAATGATAGCCAGCGGCTTCCGCCTCATCGATAACCAGTTTACAAGCATCTACTGCTCTTTTCCATCGTTCCGGATCATGTGCAGAATTAAAGATAGGGGTTCCATCAATGTTTTTTATATTCGCCAATGCAGGATTACCATTCACCAAGTCGCTAGCAGCAAATAATAACATACGAGCACGCATTGCCAAACATCCAACAGAAGTCACACGGCCATATTTCTTATCTTCAGTTTGAGTGGCAGGCAATTGTTTTGAAGCTTCCAGCATTTCTTGATCTGCCCAATCAATTACATTATAAAACGGCTCTTGTTTCAACATCAGATCATCAGCCGAAGTACTTTCACTAGCCTCGCGAATAATAGGAACTGAACCATAAGCTATAGCCATCATAGAATTATAATAAGCTATAAAGAAACGGCATTCAGCTTTCATAAAGTCTACTTCTTCAGCCGGTACAGCCTCCAATGGGTGAGCATGTTTTATAAACAAATAAGCAGAACGAATATATTTGGGATAAGTATTCCAATAAGCAATTACCCCGGGATTGTCTGCTGTCCAGTTACCTTTTTGATATTGAATGGCTTTAAATCCTTGCGCTTCCCAACCAACTGAAGGAATCAGTTCATCAGCTATGGCATCCGGACCATCATAAGTATAATATTCGGGCAGGCCGCGATAAATATATGCCAGCCAACGTTCCATATTCTTTTTATTCTCAAATACTGATTCTAAGTCCAACTGGTCATCCGGTTGCTTATCCAGATAATCAGAACAAGAAGAAAAAGTAAATGTCGTAATAATACTTAGTACTATAAATTTTAATATGCTATTTTTCATATGCGCTATTATTAGAATTTAATTTCAAAACCTGCAGATAACGATTTCATAATTGGGTACGCAGCCCCTGTAGTATTTTCGACTTCCGGATCCCACAAATCAAATTTTGAGAATGTTAAAAGATTTGTTCCTCTCACGAAAAGACGAATGCCTGATATAACTGTAGTATTTCTCCACAAATTCTTTGGTAAGGAATAACCAAGTTCAATGTTTTTTAAACGTAAAAAACTCATATTCCGCAGCCACCATGTAGATGGTTGGTTATTATTACTATTTATACCGTCATCCAATCGCGGATAAAATACGTTCTGACTTGGGTTGTCTACAGTCCAACGATCATTTGCATTAGTAAACATATTGCCTGTCACTCCTCTATTGGCACCCGGAATAATGCTTGATCCTAAAATATTCCAACTACGACCTATTCCTTGAAAGAGAGCTCCAAAATCTAGATCCTTATATTTCATATTCAGTCCAAAGCCATATACTATCTCCGGATCTTTTGTTCCTCCGATTGGCGATTTATCAAATACGTCCACTTTACCATCACCATTGACATCCCTGTATCTGATATCTCCCGGGCGGAGTTTGCTTACAAAACTTTGAGTCGGAATTCCTTCTTTCAGTTTACCTGTACTTACGTCTTCAAAATCGTCTTCTGTAAACAAACCTTCTGCTATATAGCCAGTTAATTGCCCTACCGGATGTCCTGTTTCAGCACGGTTAGTACCAACTACTGCACTAGGTTCATCCTTTTCTGTTATTTCATTATGAGCATAGGTAAATGTTCCCATTAAGCTGACAAATAAGTCTTTGCCAAACTGTTTATTAACATTTAAGGAAACTTCTACACCCTGATTAGTCACTTTTCCAAAATTCTTCCAAGGCTGCTTCATAAATCCAGCCGTCATCGGAACAGACTCACGTGGCATAAATATATCTTTACGGCGTTCGTCGAAATAATCTAATTGCAAATCAATCATACCATTCAGGAAACCTAGCTCAACCCCCAAATTCATCTTATTAACAATCTCCCACGTCAAATCTTGTACAGCAAACTCACCTTCCGCCATACCAGTTAAACCATAACTACTATCCAATCCCCATTTATACATGTTTAATGTATCATAGTCATCGGTAATTGTAGAAAGGTACGCAAAACGGCGTCCACCTAAATTAGCATTACCTACCTGACCATAAGACGCACGCAATTTCAATTTAGATATGACCTTACGCAATGGTTGCATAAATGCCTCTTCCGATACAATCCAGCCAATTGCTCCTGAAGGGAAAAAGCCATAACGTTTACCTTTGGCAAAATTTTCAGAGCCATTATAGCCAAAATTAAATTCACCTACATATTTACCCGAATAGGTATAAGATGCACGTCCTGCCAATCCCTGATTACGGTAAGGCAACTTGCTTCCATCATCATAATTACGACGATTAAACAATAACATTGCAGCAACGGAATGTTTCTCTGCGAATGTACGGTCATAAGACAAAGTTGCTTCCATATATACGCTCTTATTTCCATAGTCACCGCTTTTTGAGTAATCCAGGAAATTAGTACCATTGGATTTTGATGCTATAATCAAATTACCTTCATCATCACGTCCTGTAGCAGGTACATAATAATCCGGTGTCTTTCCACGAGAAACAGTACCTGAAGAAAACCTGTCAAATGAGAATGTACCTTTTACTTTCAATCCCGGAAGTAAGAATTTCAAATCTTGTTCTACAGAAAACAGTGTTTCAATCTTACTGTCACTTCTTCTTTTATATCCACTTTGAGTAGCCCATGCCCAAACGTTTGGCTCCTCTGTTGTCGGTATCTGTCCACTGGAATACTGTGCAGGGAAAGCATGAGGTACAGCAACGAACGCTTTTTGGAAAATTTGAGATATATCTTTCGTTGTAGAATTTCTATCTTGCAAATATCCACCAATATTAAAACGTAATTGCGTAGTAGGACTTAATTTCAAATCCACATTAGAACGAACGTTATAACGTTGCAATTTAATAGTAGGATCCCAATCATAGCTTTTATCACGTTTCAAAATACCACGTTCATTATACGCAGCAGCAACAAAAGAATAACGTAATGTCTCTGTACCACCAGAAATATCTACTGTTACACGCTGATTCGAAGCATAATCATTTGCAATTGCATCCATCCAATTCACGTCCGGATATAAATCAGGATCATAACCTGCACGAGTTTTTGCAATACGATCTGTATATTTAGGCTGTTGTCCTGTATCCATCAAGATATCATCCAAAACCTGCATATAATCTGCCGCACCCAAATACTCGGGAAGTTTAACTGGCTGTGTAGCTGCAAATTCAGCCTTTACAGTCACACGAGGTTTACCAACTTGTCCGCGTTTTGTATTAATTAAAATAACACCATTAGCTCCCCGCACTCCATAAACAGCACTTGCAGCAGCATCTTTCAACACAGAAAAAGATTCTATCTCTTCAGGATCAATATTATTCAAATCGCGTTCTATACCATCAATCAAAACCAATGGGTTTTGTCCGGCATCCTGGAATGTACTAATACCACGAATCCAGAAAGAAGAATTATCATATCCCGGTTCACCAGAACGTTGCACAGCTAATACACCGGCAACTGTACCAGCCAGATTATTACTTATTGAACGAGTAGTAGAAACCTTTAACTTAGCAGGCTCAATCGTTGTGATAGAACCAACAACAGACTCTTTCTTTTGTGCGCCATAGGCAACCACTACAACCTCATCTAATTGACCAACATCTTCTACCATTTGTACATTAACAACCTTCCGGTTATTAACTACCTCTTCTTTAGGAACAAAACCAATATAACGGAAAGAAAGCACAGATTTTCTTTCAGGAACAATAATACTATAATTACCATTCATGTCTGTCAATGCATGCACTGTGGAATCATTTTTCAAAATGATTGTTACACCAATCAAAGGCTCACCTTTTTCATCTGAAACGTTACCTGTTACCTTAATACCCTTTTGTTGTGTAGTTTGCTGTACTTTAGGAGCTTCTGGCACCGAAATAGTAATTTGTCTTCCCGACATCTTATAATTCAGTCCTGTCTCTGAGAACAACTCTTTTAATACAGCATCTATTTTCTTATTGGAAACTGAAATGGAGACTTTGTTATTCAGATTTTTCTGAACATTAGCAGAGTAAATAAAAATATACTTACTATGTTTTTCGATATAATCTAAAATATCTTTAACTGTAACATTCTCATACTGTACTGAGAATAAATCTTCTTCGGAATTCCAACTAATAGAATTAGTACCGAATGAAGAGAATGGAATCATAAAAAAGACGTTTATAATGCAAAAAAGCTTAAGTCTTTTCTTTAAGTGTAAAAAAATAGTTTTCTTTACCATAAAAATTTCTTTTTAGGTTAACAATTTTGGATTTATTGATTTAACTAGGGAATTACTATCGGGTAAATACGGCAATATTTATCCGATTTTTTTTGTCATAATGGCAGTCTGTTCTTCATAGGCAAACATATTAAAAGATTAATTAAAAAAATTATTTATTTAAATATATACTAGTATCACTTTTTTCGATCGTGAATGACAGGGTTTGCTGAATACATTCAATCACCTCGTCTATATCATCTTTCAAATCTAATTTCCCATACACTTTTTCTTTACCAATAATTGGATCACATTGAATAGATATACCATAGTAGATGCTTAGTCTTTGAATGATCTGCGACAAATCATTACCATTCAATAACATAATCCCCTCTACCCAACTAATATACTCTGCTACATCAACTTGCTTTTGATAAGCAATTGTACCATTTGCTATATTCAACAGATCATTAGGATTCAAACGTGCTTTCTTTTCATTCTTATCAGTAACTTCTACCGCACCTTCCACCAATACAATATTAGTTGTTCCTCCTTTATAATTCGAGATATTGAACCTCGTTCCTAACACTTGCAGTTTAAAATCATCAGACTCCACTATAAAAGGATGTTTCTTATCATGCGCAACTTCCAGGAAAACTTCTCCTTGGGCATAGATTTTACGAATGTCTCCTTTAAAACAACGAGGATAAATCACTTTTGACTGGGAGTTAACGACCAGCCGAGTCCCATCAGACAATTCTACTCTAGCCCTTTTCCCCGCAGGAACAAGTAGCTGATTATATTCTTGTTCCTCTTTGGTTTTCTCTTCTTTCTCTTTTATCACTTGTGAATTGACAGCAACTTTCCCCTCTTTCGAATACTTAATGAAAACATCTTCATCCAAATTAAGCTGTTCCTTGGAAGTAATAAGAGTCACTTCCTCAACAGATTGGCTATCCATTTCTTCAGCAATAGCCTGGAAGTCTAAATTAACACTTCCATTATGATTAAAAAAATAAATAGTTGAAATGCAAATCAAAAAGGAAGCAGCAATAGAAGCTGAAGCAACTAAGAAATATTTCTTTCTGCGCTTCATAGCATCTTTTCGCATCTTTCGTTGAGTCTTCTCTATGATAGAAGATGAATCAATCTTTTCCTGCACACAATTTTCCCAAAAGAATTTCAACTTCTCAGCATCAGGCATAGAAGTAAAATCATCCTCAATATTTTCTTGAGAATTCAATTTACTAAATAAATCTGCGAGACGATGGTATTCTTTCAAGCTCATAATCCTATTTTAATGTTGTTCTATAGATAAAGACGCAACTAAAAAAAAAATCTCCCAGTCAAAAATGATTTTTTTTCATTTTTCGGGTAAAAAGAATAAAAGTGGAGTTAGCTATGTGAAAAAATAAGGCATTAATAAGCAGGAGAGTAAAAAACTTAGCTCTTGCGAGATTTCATATTCAATCTTTTAGCAATTTCATCTAACGCAAAAGCAATATGGTTATTGATAGTCTTCACTGATATGTTCAACATATCTGCAATATCTTTATAAGGAAGCCCGTCTATTTTTGCTAAGAAAAAGACATGTTTACACTTGGGAGGAAGTTGTTGAATGGCGTCATTAATTTTAGCCATTTCTTCCTTACTAATCATCTCCTCGGCTGGAGATTGAACCGGCTCAAAAATAAAATCTTCGATATCATCAAATGACAATTCATACTTTCCAGTTTCCTTCCGCAAAAAAGAAATCGCTTTTCGATAGGTGATTGTCTGGATCCAAGCATTCATATTGCCAATTTCAGCCAGACTTTTTCTATTTTTCCAAACTTCAAAAAAAACATCACTCACAATCTCTTCAGCTGACTCCTTCTGGCCAAGTAGCGCAAATGTATAGTGATATAAACGCGAAGAATAATGCTCCATAAAACGATTGAAAGCAATTTCATCGCCGTCTACTATTCTACATATTTCATTATTCTCAAGTTTCACAGAAGTATTTATAGATTATTTCCAATTAACAAAATTGAGCCAAATATAGCAGTATCGTATCAATTACGAAAATAAAACACCATAAAAAGGAATTAAAAGTTATCAATTATAGAAAAATGGCTATAATAAAAACATTACCATTTAGCTATAAAAGTCTCTTACTTAGATAACGTACAGGATACCATACGGAGAGAAAACCAACGGCTAAAACTGTGATAAAGATTAATACGACATCCCAAGCGTGAACGCTGACAGGATAGGCATCTACAACAAAAGTACCACCACCGCCTCCCAATGAAATTATACCGAATTTCTGTTGTATAAAACATAGGATTAAGCCCAGGACAATACCGGAAATAGCGCCAAAAAGAGAAATGAGACGTCCTTCAAAGAGGAATATTCGGGAGATGAGTTTATCACTAGCTCCAAGACTCCGCAAAGTTACTACATCATCCTTCTTATCCAAGATCAACATAGAAAGGGAGCCTATCACATTAAAACAGGCTATCATTAAAATAAAAGTGAGGAACAAATAAGAGATTAGCTTCTCTATCTCCATAATACGGAAAACATCTGCCTGCTGCTGATAACGATTCTGAACAACAAAATCATCACCTAGTATGTTTTCTATTTTAGATTGTACCGATGAAGTATTTACATTAGATTTCAATTTCAATTCCATCGCAGAGACTTCTGTTGTATAATCCAGAAGCTGACGAAGAAAATCGAGAGAAGTCAGAATATATTTTCCATCATATTCTTGCTGATTCACCACAAATACGACACCCGGAGAATATAGATAATCACGATTAAAAGAAGCGCCGGGATTTGCCATGTTCACTTTGGCATTTCGCTTGGGAAGATATACCTGAAGAGGATCGACAAACTCCAAACCAGTTCCCAAAGTCGCAACCAATTCCACTCCCATGACGCCATAATTCACGATCGAATCATGAAGAACGAATTCTCCCGCGCCATAAAGTATGCTGTCTATGGCCGTCAGTTCTTCAAAATTATCCTCCACCCCTTTTAGTACAACCATAGCCTGACGGTCCTTGTATTGCACCATTGCATTCTCTTCGAGCGTCTCTGTAAACACCTCCACTTCAGGAAGCGCACAAACGGCACGAATCCGTTCATCTTGTGCATCAAAGACTTTTCCTTCACGGACCGTAATTTTCAACTGCGGATCAAAAGCCGTAAAAAAGCTGGCCACCATATCCTGAAAACCATTAAAAACAGAAAGAGTGCAAACCAAAGCAAGCGTAGCAAGAGCCACTCCACATACGGAAATGCCGGATATGATATTAATAGCATTATGCTTTTTCTTTGAAAAAAGATAACGCCTGGCTATATAAAAAGGGAAGTTCACCTCTGCAATGAGTTATTTCACTTCAGCAATGAATCTATTTTCTCAATATAATCCAATGAATCATCCACGAAGAATTTCAGTTCAGGAATGATACGTAGCTGGTGACGTACACGAGTCCCAAGCTCATAACGAATGGATTTCATATTGTTATTGATATTCTTCACCATCTCTTCTGCTTTCTCTGAAGGAAAAACACTGAGGTAGACACGGGCAATACTCATATCAGGACTGATGCGAACTGCGCTAACAGAGACCAATGTACCCGGCATGGACTTTGTTTGAAGCAGGAATATCTCACTTAGCTCTTTCTGCAACAGGCGAGATATCTTATTCTGTCTGGTTGTTTCCATAAAGTTATTTACTGTTTTACGATTTACTACTTACTATTTTCTTCCTTATGATCGTTAATCCGTCACGCAAAGGAAGTATTACTTTTTCCACTCGCACATCTTGTGCTACCAAATCATTAAAGGCTTTAATACCAATTGTTTGAGCGTCCGTATTGCGAGGCTGTTCAAGCACATGCCCGTCCCACAAAGTATTATCAGCAATGATATATCCGCCTTCGGAAAGATACGCCAATGTCATCTCGTAGTATTCAATATACTTACGTTTATCACCATCAATAAAAGCCATATCAAAAGTAACACCTAAACGCGGAACAAGTTCTAAAGCATCACCTATATAAAAACGAATTTTATCAGCAAACGGTGATTTCTCCAGCCATGGACGGGTAAAGTCCTCTTGTTCATCATTGATCTCAAACGTATGCAACAGTCCACCTTCCGGCAGACCTTCCGCCAAACAAAGGGCGGAGTAGCCGCTATACGTTCCGATTTCCAATATCTGACGAGGCTGAATCATTTCTACAAACATCTTCAGCATCCGTCCCTGCAAATGCCCGGAAGCCATACGAGGACGAAGGAGCTTTATATGCGTATCCCGATAGAGCGATTTCAAGTAATCGCTCTCGGGATCAATATGCTGCAAAATATATTCGTCTATCGATTCGGTTTCCTGCATAAAACTTACCTCTCTAAAAATTAAAGATAACGGTTGTTGTTAGGTAATACAGTCTCCTCTGCATGCTTCAAAGCATCTTCCACTACATTGATTTCGAGGAATGAGGTCTTTGTTCCTGCCTTACCACTACTTAAATAACCTACCATATCGGAAGGCTGCAAACGGCCTTCTTTCAACAGACGACGCAATGCCGCAAAGTAATATTGCTGTCCGTTAGCCAATTCCGGCATATAGATAGCTTCCACACCATAAGACAAAGCCAAATGACGCATTGTCTTTTCTTTATAGCAGATAGCCAGCACTGGATACTTTCCACGGAAAGCAGCCAGATTACGAGCAGTGCGTCCGCTATAACTATCAGTGATAATAGCACGTATTTTTAGCTTAGAAGTAGCTTTTACTGCTTGTTTAGCAAGGAACGCCGTAACATCATTACTATTCTCATCTAACGGAATACGGATATCATTTTCTTCCAGTTTATCTTTTTCTGCCTGAGCCGCAATTTTAGTCATCGTTTTCACCGCTTCTACCGGATACTTACCATAAGCAGTTTCTCCACTCAACATCAAAGCATCTGTACGATAGTAGATTGCATTGGCAATATCAGTCACTTCCGCACGAGTCGGACGAGGATTATTTATCATTGTATGGAGCATTTGAGTAGCAACGATTACCGGCTTCTTTGCCAGAATACACTTGCGAATCAATACACGCTGGATTCCCGGAATACGTTCTTGAGGCACTTCGATACCCAAGTCACCACGAGCAACCATTACGCCATCTGCCACTTCCAGGATTTCATCGATATTATCCACCCCTTCCTGATTCTCAATCTTAGCAATAATCTTAATATCACTATTATGTGCATCCAGAATTTCACGTATGTCAAGTACATCCTGACGGTTACGTACGAAAGAGTGAGCGATAAAATCAATATCCTTTTCGATAGCATAAAGAATATTGTTACGGTCTTTTTCCGTTAATGAAGGAAGATTGATACGAACACCCGGGACATTTACGCTTTTACGGCTTCCCAAAGTAGCATCGTTCTTAACTTCACACAGCAAATAACCATCCGTCTTATCAATAACTTCCAGTTCCAGATCGCCATCATCAATCAGAATCGTACCACCGATATTCAGGTCAGACACAAAGTTCGAATATGAAACAGCAATGCACTCACGGGTTGTTTCCAAATCCGGATTACCTACAATCTTTACTTTCTCTCCTATTTTATATGGAATCGGCTCTGCATTAGCCGTTGTACGAACTTCCGGACCTTTTGTATCCATCAAAATCGCAATACGGTTGGACACAGCACGTACATTTGCAATCAAAGCTTCAAAACCTTCACGGCTAGCATGCGCTGTATTCATACGCACTACATTCATCCCAGCTTCAAACAACTGTTTTATAAAATCCACATCACAACGTCTATCCGAGATGGAAGCCACAATCTTAGTCTGTTTCAATAACATAGTCTTTCTACCTATTATATATTATTACCTTATTTATTATCTATCCAATAAAGCCTCCAAAGCCAAACGGTACGAATTTAGCCCAAAGCCACAAATCACTCCTTTACAAGCACAAGCAATCATCGATACGTGCCGAAAAGACTCGCGACTATGCACATTAGAAATATGCACCTCAATCACCGGAGATGTCACAGAACGAATAGCATCCTGCAAAGCTATGGAAGTATGTGTATACGCACCTGCATTCAAGATTATACCATCCACATCAAATCCCACCTGCTGTATGCAGTCTATCATTTCTCCCTCGATGTTCGATTGAAAATAGTCGATCTCCACGTCAACGTATCTTTTGCGAAGATCAGCCAAGTAATCTTCAAATGTAACGCTTCCGTAAATGGAAGGTTCACGCTTACCCAACAGATTAATATTCGGGCCATTAATAATTTGTATCTTCATCGCGCAATCCTGTTTTTTTATACCTTTGTATCTGAAAGAATGTGCAAAGGTAGAAAAAAGAAATGGAAATCAACGAAAAAAAGCATAAGAAGGAACAACAAGAGCTGATAATCAGGAAGTATCAGCAGTATCTCAAACTGGAAAAGTCCTTATCTCTTAATACTCTGGATGCCTATCTGACGGATCTGGACAAACTGATGAGCTTTCTGACATTGGAAGGGATTTACGTATTGGACGTATGCCTGTCCGATCTTCAACGTTTTGCGGCCGGATTACATGACATCGGCATTCATCCCCGTTCACAAGCCCGCATCTTATCAGGAATCAAATCATTTTTCCGTTTCCTCATCCTCGAAAACTATCTGGAAGCAGATCCCAGTGAACTATTAGAAGGCCCTAAAATAGGTTTCAAACTTCCCGAAGTACTGACTGTGGAGGAAATTGACCGGATTATCTCCGCCGTCGACCGCAGCAAAGCTGAAGGACAGCGAAACAGAGCTATTTTAGAAACACTATACAGCTGCGGACTTCGGGTATCAGAACTTATCACCCTTAAACTATCCGACCTCTATTTTGATGAAGGCTTTATCAAAGTAGAAGGAAAAGGAAGCAAACAACGACTCGTACCGATCTCCCCCCGGGCTATTAATGAAATAAAGCTTTACATCACAGACCGTAATCAGATTGAAGTGAAAAAAGGGCATGAGGATTTCGTTTTCGTCAGTCAGCGGAGAGGCAAAGGTCTTTCCCGGATTATGATCTTTCATATGATAAAAGAATTAGCACAAA
>OGES01000598.1_pt1 | contig 34684 bp, 59 predicted proteins | sample 1570711 | NCBI WGS metagenome assembly OGES01 (sample SAMEA2582133, study PRJEB24529) | metagenome | biome: Human gut stool | place: China | collected 2011 | reverse complement strand
GCTGGCAGAGCACCTGACTCTTAATCAGGGTGTCCAGGGTTCGAACCCCTGGTGGTCCACCATATCGCATGAGTGCGAACATTCAATGGCCTGTTCCTTAAATTGGGGCAGGTCATTACTATAATTGAATATAATTTCTACCCTATCATCAAATATGGTGGCTTGCTTTATGAAAGTATCGATAATGCTTGCTCTGCCTTGCTTGGTGGTAGGGTTTTCTTTTGCCATTTTGTGTAAAAAGAATTCTATATGCTCTGCAGTTAATTGGATTTGATTACTTGCCATTTCATGGTTCGCACGGCGTGTCATGTGGTCTTGTAATTCCGCCTCTGTTTTCTCTATTTGATTTTGTAACGTATCTGATATGAACCCTTTGGCAATTGCTTTCATGTAATTATCTAATTCTGATTGCAATTGTTTGATACGATCATTAATCGATTGTAATTCTAATTCACTTGTACTCATCATATCCTTATTAGCTTTGATGGCTAATTCTGCCAATTGCTCGATAGTACTCGGTTGGTTCAATATCTCAAGTGTTTGGTTGATTACGATATCCTCAACTATTTCACGTTTTAGATTTGGCGCATCGCAAGTGTGATGTTTTCGTCTATTGTTACACACATAATAGTAATGCTTTTCTCCACTACGAGAAGTTGCCGTAGAGCCTACGTAATGAGCGTTACACTTTCCGCAATATAATTTACCGCATAGATTATAAAACTCGCTCCTAGATGCCTTTAATTTAATTCTACGGCTATTCGCTGATTGCACTTTATCAAATATTTCTTTTGAAATAATAGAAGGAATAGCATCTTCTACTATAATGTCGTTCCATTTCATGATGCCGATGTATTTCTCATTGCTTAAAATGCGTCTAATTACCGCATATGAGAATTTTCCGCCTTTCTTAGATAAATACCCTTTGGAGTTTAGAAACGAGCATATAGAGGGGATAGAGTGTCCTTTTAGGTACATTTCAAAGATACGTTCTACTATTTTGGCCTCGTGTTTGTTAATGATGAGTGAATTGTCATTTGTCTTATCATATCCTAGCGGTGTAGGTGTACCATTCATCTTGCCTTTTAATGCGTTGTCAGTCATACCACGTCTAACCTTTTCAGCCAATTCTGCACTATAATATTCCGCCATGCCTTCTAATACAGATTCAAGGATAATGCCAGCTGGGTCGCTACTGATATTTTCCTTTGCACTTATCACTTTAACACCATTACGTTTTAGAATGGACTTGTAAACTGCACTATCCTCACGGCTACGGCTAAATCTGTCTAATTGGTATACAATAACATATTCAAAGTTGTGTTTTTTTGCATCGTCAATCATTTGGCGGAACTCTGGGCGGTGGTCTGTTCTTGCCGATAAAGCCTTATCTGTGTAAATGTGAGTAATGATAATACCTTCACGCTCTGCATATGCCTTGCACTCTCTTATTTGTCCTTCTATTGATTCATCACGTTGTTTGTCTGATGAATATCTAGCGTATATTACACCTTTTGATAATTCCATAGTTAATCCTCTCTAGTATAAAAGCCACCTGTGTAGGTGGCTCTTTTTTATTTCTTTAGTACATCACGATTTCCGTATTGGTTTTGTAATTCTTTCGAAAAGTATATCCCATATGCTTTATAAAATACGTAGTTACCAATTAGATATGCCATTGTGCCTTCACGCACTGGTCGTAAGTCGGTGTTGTAATATTCATCTTCAATGAATTCAGATGAACCATCGCTTGTGTATTGGCTTAGTGTCTTTGTTTGAATTTCTCTTTTATCGTAATCATAAAAGTATTGTGCATGTCTAGCACCTAGTATGCCGTCTTTGAAATTTTGATGATACTCATCAACGTTGATGATGTAATAGGGCGGTTGATATCTAACCACTTTAATACTATTCGTATCAATGCCGATGTTAAACTCCATATTTTTTGCAATGCCTACTATATTACGATTGCCATCAGCAAATACAGCTAACGGAATACACAATATCAATAACAACAACACAACTAACTTTTTCATTTTCTTATCTCCCTTACTTGAAATGATGGTAGAAGTTAATATCATCCGTTAGACTTTCGTCCTTTAGATCATACCGCCTTACCATTTCCTCTACTAAATTAACATGGCTATCTAAATAAAAATCATCATTGATGATATGAGATAACTCATGCCGTATTTCTGCTTTCATTTTATCATGTGGCAAGTTCTTATTCACATATATATTGTGTGTGTCTATATCTTCCGTTTCTTCTGATATAGCCTTAACACATGGTAAATCGCAGTAAATTATATTCACTACCAATACAACACACTCCCTAATATTATTTGTTTTTAGATTTTAAAAACTCAATGTATTCCACGGCTTTTTGTAAATCGTCTTTTGATATGTCTTTCGCAGCCGAGAATAGAAGTCTGGCACCTGGCCGAGTACGTAACATTTCAGCGTACTCGGCTGTTTCTTTGTCTACATAGTATCCGTTTGGTGCTTGCATTTGTTGAGTATCATCAATCTGATCGCTTTTCCCTGTTAGATATTGGATTGATACACCAAAGTATTCGGATAGTTTTTGCAACTTATCAATTTTAGGTTTAGACCTGCCTTTTCGCCAATCAGCTAATGAGGCCTGTGATATCCCTGTGTCTTTTGACACTCGGTAAGCCGTTAATTCCTTTTCTTTCATTATCTCGAATATGCGGTCATATGCCATTTTATCCACCTGTTTATAAAAAGTTAAAAATAAAACTGTAATTCTTAATTATTTTTATGGTGAGTTAATTGAATTACTAGCATATGCGTAGTACTATGTAATCACAAGGTAACGCAAATACATAGCAATGTAAAAGCGGTGCATATACTAAATAAATACTTAGTAATTTGATTTTAGCAAAAAGCGAGGTGATAATCAATGAATTTGCAAAAAATCAAGCAACTCATGAAAGACCAAGACATGACAGCTTATACACTGTCAAAGAAAACTGGTATTTCACAAGCTGCAATAGGCCAGTGGCTTAACGGCAAAAATGGTGCAAGTGTTACGAGCCTTCAAAAGTTAGCTGATTGTTTCGGTGTACCTATTGGCGAACTCATCAAAGAGGAGTGAGAAAGTGAGGTTATTTATAGAAGAAATTTACAAGTTTTACGAAAATCCTAAAAACCAAGTTGAATTCCAAAAATGGAAAAAAGATAAAGGGTTAAAAGTAAGGAGTGATTGTAATGAACGTACGATTGAATTTCAAAAGAGATGCGGAAAGTTGGGTTAGAAGAATTGAAAGCGAAGAACTAAGCGTATCTGAACAAAAAAGAGCATATGATTTCGCATGGAATGCTTTTAAATGGGATTGCGATAGTGCATCGAAAATGGTTGTTAATGCATTAGTGAAAAGAGGGTGGTGAGTAATGATTAAACTATGTTACGCACTACGAACAATAACAGGGTTACTTGCTATTGGTGCAGTAGGAAGTATAGAACTAGACCAAATAGGCTTATGGACTGGGTTTCTACAAATGATGTTAGGTATAACCACATGGCTATTAACCAGCTATTGGCTAGAGGAATGTAAAATTTATGCAAATAAAAAAGTCCGCTAGTGAAAAGTGTAGAAGTTTCAGCGGACTTTGAGTAGAGAATATGTGAAATATCTCTACTTATATTTTATCACAAGTATAAGGAGAATTAAATGGAAATTAATTTAACACCTATTGTTAGTCAAAATCAACAAGTATTCAAGTGGAATAAAGATGAAATCAAATCTTACTTTGAAACACAATTAGAAAAATACAAAGGCCTTGTAGTAACAGAAGAAAACTATAAGGACATGGTAAGTGCTAAAAACGAAATCGTTAAGTACAGAACAACACTTGATAAATTCTGTAAAGAGAAAAAACGTGAACTCAAAAGACCAATTGAGTTATTTGAGGAAGAAGTAAACGAAGTGTTGAAAGTTGTTTACGATGCAGAAAAACCACTTGCAGAACAAATCAAATACTTTGATGAAAAAGAGGTACAAGCAAAAACAGAAGCTATCAATAAGTTTATCGAAAAGATGGTTGAGAAATATGGAGTGCGTGAAGAATATGTAAATCAACTTCAACATGATAAACGCTGGTTAAATAAAACTGCAAAAATGAAAGACATTGAAACCTCGATTGAGGGAATGATGATTGAAATCTCAAAACGTCAACAATCAGATGATGATTATAAACAAATCTTAGCAGAGAAAAAAGGCATGATTGAGTTTGTTGTAGATACTTGTAACCAACAATACGAACTAACAACACCAATTACATTTGATGAATGTTGGGGTGTGGTAAAAGATATGCCGTTAGATCAGGCTAGAGAGTTAATCAATGCAGAATTTGCAGAGCGTAACGAAATGGAAGAGGCTGCACGAGCAAGTATCACAAATGAACCAATTGAAATAGTTGAAGTGGCAGAAACAAAAGTTGGTTTAGCAGTAACTGTTTATGACTTAACGGAAGATGATGCAAAAGATTTAACTGATTTCTTAGAAATGCGTGGTTACAAGTACAAAGAGGTATAGATGGATAGTAGATATAATGCGGTAAAAACTGTACCGCAATCAGCGTTAAAGGTAATTGACTTTGGGAAACTTAAAGGCAAGTATGATATTTCTCCACAATGGAGATGGGAAATATTAACCGAAGTTTATGGTATGTGTGGTGTTGGTTGGTACTTTGACATTGTGGATACAGAACAAGTATTGGTAGAAGCTACTGGCGAAGCGATGCTTTATGTAAAAGTAAATCTCTATATAAGAGATGGTGAAGAATGGAGCAAACCAATTCCAGGTTATGGTGGAGATTTCTTAATCTACAAAGATAAAAATGGTTACCACGGAAATGATGAAGCATTCAAGATGGCGGTTACAGATGCATTAGGTACTGCAGCAAAAATGATTGGTGTAGGCGCTGATGTATATCGAGGTTTACAAGATACCAAAATCAATGCAGCGGCAGAAAAGGAAAAGAAAGAAAAAGAATTTGACCCTCACAATGCATACGCAATCGTTTTGAAGGTGGCAAAAGAACATGGGTTAAGTGAAGAACAAGTAGCACACCAATTAACAGAAATGTTTGGTGTTGGTGTGATTGATAACGTTACAAGAGACCAAATGTCTAAACTTTATGACTGGGTAAAAGGCTATGAAGTGGACAACAAGTAATATTGATATACTTCGTAGTCCACTAGGTGTAATGGTAGTAATACCAGCACCACATGACAACGATCTAGCGAAATTAGATAAAGAAAAAGAATACGTGATTGAGATTAAAAGAAAATCAAAATCACGCAGTATGAACGCTAATGCATACTGCTGGGTTCTGTGTCAAAAAATAGCAGAAGTAATGAGTAATCATTCGTATATGTCTAAAGAGGACGTATACCGCAAGGCAATAAAAGATTGTGGACATTTCTCATATGTACAAGTAAGAGAAGATGCAGTCGAACGCTACATCCAAATATGGCAAGGACACGGACTAGGATGGATAGCCAAAGATGCTGGCGAATGTAAAAATCTAAAAGGTTATCACAATGTAATGTGTTATCACGGAAGCAGCGTATATAACACAAAAGAAATGAGCCGATTAATAGAGTGTTTAGTCGATGAATGCGAACAACTAGGTATTAAGTTAGAACCTAGTGAATACATTCAATCACTCATAGAGGGGTGGGAGAGTGAACAACAGAAAGAAAAGGGATAACAAATTATATTCAGTAACACGGAAACAAGCCTATGAACGTGATAACGGACAATGCGTTATATGTGGCTACAGAGCAGAACAATGCCATCATATAGTGTTCCGTTCACAAGGCGGTTTAAGTGAATTAAGAAATCTAGCTTGCTTGTGTATGCAATGCCACAATCAAGCACATGGAGTGTTCGCAAAAGAGATACGCAAGCACTTATTAGAGGAAGTAGAAAAGAGGACAGATGAATATGAAAAGAATTGATGTTGTTGAACTATATGTGAAGAAACGAATTGAGAAATTAGAACAAACGCAAGGTACATATAAATCACATGATGGTGAAATCATAGAATTAAAAGATGTACTTGATGTGATTGAGCAAACGCAACAAAAAGTTAATTGTGCAAGTGCTGGTGAAATTATGGAAGTAAAACCACAGTATAAAGAAACCGCTTGTGATCATGTTTATGGTAGATAGTGCCTATGAGCGAACCTAAACGATACTTTTGGTTGAAGTTACATAAAGACTTCTTCCAAAGAAAAGAAATTAAACGATTAAGAAAGATTGCAGGTGGTGATACCTATACAATTATCTATCTCAAAATGTTACTACGTTCAATCATGAGTGATGGAAAACTTTACTTTGATGGACTTGAAGATGATTTTGCATCAGAACTCGCATTAGATCTTGATGAAAAAGAAGAGAATGTACAAATAACAATACAGTACTTACTCAAAAGTGGACTACTTGAAATGTGTTCTGATGAAGAATACTATCTACCAGATACAAAAGATAGTACAGGGTGCGAAACTGCTGCAGCTAGTAGAATGCGTAGGTGTAGAGCCAAAAAGGATAAGTTAGAGCGTAACAATGTTACACCGATGTTACAAAATGGTTACGGAGAGATAGAGATAGAGTTAGAGAAAGAGATAAAGATAGAGAAAGAGATAGATAGTAGTGCAAAAAGCACTACAACAAAACGCAAGCGTTTTGAAAAACCGACTCTATCTGAAATCGAACAATACTGTATTGAAAGAAATAACAATGTAAACGCTGAACAATTTTATGACTATTACGAAAGCAATGGTTGGAAAGTAGGTAAAAACTCCATGAAAGACTGGAAAGCGGCAGTCAGAACATGGGAACGTAGCGAATACAGAAATGTAAAAGTGAGTAAGAAACAACAAGCCATTGATGTTGTTAATGATTTAATGCAAGAGTTTGGGGGTGCAAATGAACAATCAGCAACAGATAGTGAAAGCACTATCGATGTTACAGCTAGCGTACAGTACTGATATGCCAAAGGAACGCATGAAGTTATATGTTTATAAGCTATCAGATATTAACCCAGTTACGTTAGAACAAGCGGTAAATAATTTAATTGATAGATGTAAATTCTTACCAACGATTGCAGAAATCAGAGAGGAATGTTTCGCATTAAGTGCCTTTGTAAATGCACATGAGGAACTACCTACTGCACAAGATGCATGGGAAAGGGTGTATCAAGTAGCTAGATCATATGGCTACGAAAAGGGGTTAGACAAGTTAGAGGGTTTAACAAAACAATGTGCCAAAGCAATTTGGAAATCGTTTGACCCTCAAAACGGAGATAACTTCAACGAGATGTCTTGCCGTTCGCAGTTCGTGAGGAACTATGAGTCGCAAGAAATAAGGGAACGTGAACGATTGAGATTGTCTAACTCAATTAAGGATAATCACTTGTTGTTAAAGGCAAGGGAAAAAGCAGAAAAGGAACGAGCGTTACTAAACGCTGGGCAAAAGAAAATCGAAATGACTGCTACTGGTAACTTGGTAGAAGTGGCCAAAGCACCAGTTGATGTTGCAAAAAAAATCGAGGAAAGTGAAATATCTGACGAGGGAAAAGAATTGTTGAAACAAGCAATAGGAGGATAGATGAAACAAAAGCCAAAGGAATTTGAAGTGAGTTGTAATGTATCGTTCAATGTTAGCTTTACAGTACTAGCAACTAGCGAGGAACAAGCAAGGGTAAAGATTGATAACCTACTTGAAATTATGCGGAATGAGGCAACAGTCGATTGCCACATTCACGAAGATTATGATGTGTACATTGATGATACAGAGGCATCATTGAATGGATTGTATTACTACTAAGGAGAACTAAATGAACACAGTACAAATTCTAGGTAATTTAGCACGTGATCCAGAAGTGCGTTATACCCAAAGTGGTCGAGCGGTGGCCACTTTCACAGTAGCAGCAACGAATACATATATTGACTCCACAACGAATGAAACGAAAGAACAAACTGCTTTCATCAACTGTGTGGCTTGGGGCAAGCTAGGCGAAGCAGTAGGCAACTACCGCAAGGGAAACCGTTTATTTGTGGAAGGCAGAATTCAAACACGCTCTTACGAAGATAGCAACGGCCAAAAGAAATATGTTACGGAAGTAATTGCCGGTTTCGTTGGATTATCCGCATTGAACGATACGGCAACCGAAAGTAATTTTGATAATTTTGCAGATGATAAAAGCAACGATGAAAATGTTCCATTCTGAAAAAGGAAGTATAAAACATGAGTGTTGTAAGTATATATGCGGTTAATGCAATAAGAAAATTATGCAAAAACACTAGATATAAAGAGGTTGCTAGAAGAAAAAAGTTTAATGGTACATATGATGTGGTTTTTGTGGCTGGTGATTATCTGTATATAGTCAATGTTGATTTGAGTAAGAAACGTACGAATACAGAGGTATATTTTAACGAATATAGTGATAGTCAATCTTGGTAAGGAGTGGGTAAAAATGCTAGTAAAAGATGAAACAAAATATTGTTGGTGTGAGGATGAATACGCTGGTGAACCACAAGATAGTATTGAAGATGCTATTTATGACTATATGGATTGTAATGGGTATGACGGATATAGCAGCCTAGAACGAAGTCAATTATTAGATAATGCAGTTGAAATCGGACACCCCGCTTATTTCATACCAGATGTAGATGGCGAACATGTAATTGAACATGTAATTAACTATATGCCAGATGAAATTTATGATCACTCAGAGGACTATTTGAGTAATGTTAAAGATGAGCATATTCAAGAGTTAAGCGAAGAATTAACAAAAGTGTTTAGGGAATGGGAAAGTCGACATGGCTACAAAAATACCGTGCATGTTGTGGAAGAAACAGAAACCTATCGTATTGAAGATTATGTAAAGGAGTAAAAATATGAATAAGATTGTATCAGCTTTATTGGTAGTAGTTATGATTGGTGCGGTTGTATGGAGTTTTGCGTTTGGTGTTCCAATGTATATGGTGTGGCAGCAACAGAAAGCAGGTGAGGCAGAACTTGCGAGAGCGGAACAAAATAGACAAGTTGCAGTATTAGAGGCTAAAGCAAAACTAGATAGTGCGGAAAGCCTAGCACAAGCGGAAGTGAAACGTGCAGAGGGTACTGCAAAAGCCAATCAAATTATCGGTCAATCATTGAAAGGTAATGAGGCATACATTCATTGGTTGTGGGTAGATACTTTGAAAGATAGCAAAGACCAAATTATCTACATTCCAACAGAGGCAGGTGTTCCTATTACGGAAAGTTTCAGATTGAAAGAAAGTAAATAAAGCGATGTTGAAAATATTAAGAGTGGTGAATGATGAAGATCGAGTTGTTTAATGATAATTTTCAAAATTTTAAGCGATATGGAATACCAAAGGCACAATTAGTAATTGCCGATATTCCGTACAACTTGGGGAATAATGCATATGCAAGTAATCCTATGTGGTATGTAGACGGTGATAACAAGAATGGAGAAAGTAAAAAGGCTGGTAAAGCATTCTTTAATTCTGATTACAACTTTAACATTGCAGAGTATTTTCATTTCTGTAATCGGTTGTTAAAAAAAGAGCCTAAAGAAAAAGGTCAAGCACCATGCATGATAGTTTTTTGTAGCTATCAGCAACAACCAATGGTAATTGAATATGCAAAAAAACATGGGTTTAAGAATTATATTCCTATCACGTTTAACAAAAATTATAGTGCGCAAGTTTTAAAAGCAAATATGCGTATTGTTGGTGCGACTGAATATGCGCTAGTTTTATACCGTGAAAAACTTCCTAAGTTTAATAACAACAAAAAAATGATATTTGATCACTTTGAATGGAAACGTGATAACAAAAATATCGTTCCTAGCATTCATCCAACACAAAAACCAGTAAGCGTATTGAAAAAGTTGATAGAAATATTTACTGATGAGGGTGATGTAGTAATTGACCCAGTAGCTGGTAGTGGCAGCACGTTAAGAGCGGCTATGGAACTTGGCAGAAGTGCATATGGTTTTGAAATTGACAGAAGAATGTACGCAAAAGCCAAAGAGGAAATGTTGAGTGATGTAAAAATACAAACAAACTTAATGGAATTTGCAAGTGAGGTGTGATGATCATTGTCAATAAACAGTAAACAAAAAGGAGCTAGAGGCGAACGAATGTGGCGAGATGTGTGTAGGTCGCATGGGTTCGATAAAGTCCGAAGAACTGCACAATATTGTGGTAACACAGGTGATGCATCGGACTGTGTAGGACTACCTAACATACATCAAGAAGTCAAATTTGTTGAAAACTTAAATGTACGCAAGGCATATGAACAAGCTGAACACGATGCACAGAAAAGTGGCGATATGCCTATAGTGGCTTGGAAAAAAAGCAACAAACCGTGGTTAGTAGTAATGAAAGCGGATGATTTCTTCCGTATCTACAAAGAAAGTGAATGGAGTGAGGAACATGGAACAAATGAAAGTGAAATTAGTTAATGAATATGCACAACTACCAACAAGAGGTAGTAATGATGCAGCTGGGTTAGATTTGTATTCTCAGTTCCATATTAAAGTTCCTGCTGACAGTCAAAAGAAAATACCTTTAGGAGTAGCAGTTGAAATTCCAAAAGGTTATATGGGATTACTTGTACCGAGAAGTAGCATGAGTAAAACGCCTCTAAGATGTGCAAATAGCGTAGGTATTATTGATGCTGATTATCGAGGTGAACTAAGCATTGCATATGAGAATGTATCTTGCAATGACTACACAATATTTAGAGGCGATCGCATCGCACAATTAATCATCGTACCAGTAGCAATGGTTGATGTGGTAGAAGTAGATAAACTAACCGAAACAGAACGTGGTGCTGGCGGTTATGGTAGTACTGGGAAATGATTAAACAAGCGTTAATAGGTGGTGTTTAGCAAACAATGTATAACCCAAAAGAAAAGCGTACGTGTAATATCTCTATTGAGGAGTTATTGGAATTGGGACGTGAACATAAAAGAAAACAAAAAATACATGCTTCAGCACATATAGGAGCATTAATTTATTTAATCGCATTAATAGTATTTGTGGTTTTTAGTATAGCTTTTATATTGTATTGGTTAATTGTGTAGAGGATGTGGGCGGTGAAATATCCGCCCTATCATAAGAGGTGAGTATGAGTGCTTTTTACAGAAAGACGAGGAATTATATACTATCCGCTTATAGTCTTAAAAGTTTAAATGAGATAAGTAAAAAAGTATATGATGCTTACTGTGTGGGTGAACTCACAGATAAAGAGTATTTGAAACTTTTAAAACTTATGGACTATATTGTTGAAAAGGGAATTAAGTGTATAAAGATAGGGTTATAAGAAATGGAAATGACACATTATCAAAGTTTTTTGTTTTCATTGATTGTGGTGTTGCAAATATTATTAACTACGTATAGTTTCGCTAAAGAAGATTTTGGAATATTCGCAACAGGAATTACAACATTGTGCTTACTGGTATTGTTTGTTTCAACATTGGGGTGTTAATATGACAAACTATAGCGGTTACGTTGAACACTCCGACTTTTACATAGCACCTCAAAGCTATCAAGATGCATTTGAGTTTTTATGCCAGCTTACATTTGAGAGCGAAGAAACTGTGTTCTATATAGGCAAAGCTATTGAATATGATAAAAGCTATGGCTTTGATGAAGATGATAACTTTTATTTAGAAGATGAAGTTAGGTTTGAATGGAATGAGGAAAAAGAGGAGTGGGTGTGTTATTGATAGGGCATAGAACATTTTATAAATGTGATAGATTTGCAATAGAAATTGACGGCGAAAAGATTAGTCCATTTGTAAGTGAGCATGGAGCAGCGGGGTGCGTTTTCCTATATGAGTACAAAGACCATTGGGTGAAGTTTGAACGGTGGTTATGGAATGTAGAAAGTGCTAGTGATAAAGAAGTAGAAGAAATAAAAAGATTTGCAAAAGGTTTTTTTAGAAAAGGAGAGTGAATAAAGCGTGTTAAGACGATATGAGAAAAGGGTTAATGAAATTCAAGCTATACAATACAACGGCACTAACGCTATGGAAGTAGTCGATTTTGTTGATGATGTAGTTGGGTGTTATTGGTTTGAAAAATCGTCATTAGAAATCACAACAGAAAATGAAGTAATTGTGTGTTCTATAGGTGATTATATTGTTAAAGATCATAAAGGTAAAATTAAAGTTCATGAGGTAAATGAATTCGAAACGACTTATAGAGAGGTAGAAAATTATGATTAGTGATGAACAGGGGAAGAAATGGCTATTGCAAAAGCTATATGATGATGGGTGGAAATATTATGTTAAGAATGTCGATAATATTGCATTTGTAACAACAAAAAGACCAGTTATGGATGACGGCATATTAGATGTAAATAGTGGCGGCCATATAAAGTGTATTAATAACATAAGCAAAATAATGCCACAAATAGAGCGGAATGAAGTATTAAGCATTGCAGAAGAATTAGGTATTATTGATTGGAATGAAGTGCCAGTTGATACACCTATATTGGTTAGCAAAAACAAAACCAAATGGGAAAGAAGATATTTCGCAAAGTATGAAGACGGAGCCGTGTTCGCATTCCGTAATGGAGCTACATCGTGGAGTGATGATAGTTGGCCTTTTGATTGGGATTATGCAAAATTAGCAGAGGTATAAATATATGATGTACTTTTTATTCTTTTGTTTGTTAATTGCAGTAGGTAATACCAAAGATGGATGGGCAAATGCAATCATCTTTATAGCGTGGTGTGTATTGGTGTATTTGATAGCTATAAATGGTGGCTTTAAAGAGTGAGGTGAAGTGTTTGGGAGAATATGACGAAAAGAAACTAATAGAAAAGGCGGTTGAGTATCTACAACCAGTTAAATTAGTAGATGTACAAATTGCATCCATTAAGGAAGAAATCAATCAGTTAAGAGCAAACCTTACATCAATAGGTGCGATTGATTACTCAAAAGACAGAGTAACTGGCGGTGGAACTCCGCAAGGGTTAGAGGGTAGCGTAGCTAGATTTCTTGATACAGTAGCAGAACGTGATAAACGTATTGATGAGTTATCAAAGTTAAAGTGTGATGCGATCACTAAGATAGATAGCCTAGATGAAAAACTAGGTGCAATCATCTTGCGTTATGAGTTTGTACTCAACAACACAACTGAAGATGCATACAAAATGATTGGGTGCTACTCTACTAAACAAGCCAAACGATACAAACAAAAAGCATTATTGGAGTTTGGGCAAAAACTTGTCCAGTAATGTCCGCAAATGTCCGTGATTGTCCATGTACCTATAGTTTGCTATTAGGTATAATATATATGTAGAAGTTGCCACTAAGCGACTTTACTCACTCTTTCCTTGTAAAGGTAAATCAAAACACAACAACAAGCGCACCCACATAAGAGTGCGCCTTTGTTGTATATGGGTGAAATGTGGTATAGGACAAGTCGTCGATGGACACAGAGTAGCAGCGCAACCATATTTGATTAATGAGTGAAACATAATACTTTTTTCTAATTTCAGAAATATGTGTTAAGACAAAATTTGTAAAACTTTACTGCAAAACTGATATGGGTAGGTCGAATATTTTCAACATAGCTTATTGACATTAAATACGAACATACCCTAATTAGTTTTTACATACTGAATACTGACAACTAACTGGGCCTCCAAAGATTAGTCATATATTATATTGTTACTAAACCTAACACAAGTACGATTCATAATAGTTAGTTGTTGGTATTGAGTGTGTAATGATCATTGAAAACTAGGCGCTTTTATCTATTTAACTTTGTTTTTTCATAGTTGAAACCTAAAATTGCGTAAAATGTCATGTCATAAACAAAGCGCCTAGTTTTGAGTGATTGTTGAAAACTGGAGTTATATTTGTTTCCTAGGTACATAACACAATATAGAGTCTTAGAAGATACGCTAATTCCTATGTGTTACATCGACAAGAGAGCGATGGTATAACTTCGGTTTTGAATAATCAACACAATAAAAATGAATAAAACTATCACATAATGGGGTATATCTACGTGGATATATCTCATTTTTTGTATAAAACTAACAAAAGAGGGAAATATGACACAGGTACATTGTGATAGAAAGCATTGCTTGAACAATGATAAATATGGAATATGCACTGCTGATGCAATAGAATATAACGGCTTGTGTCAGACGTATATAACGGCTAAACATTCTTGTAAACCACATTGCGGAATATGTCGCAAGGATAAAGGCAAGTTAAAACGGAAAGGCGGTGAGGTTCTTAAATAATGGAAATTGTAACGAAAAGCTTACATGAATTAACTCCATATGATAAGAACGCACGCAAGAATGATAAAGCCGTTCCGTTAGTAGCCAAATCAATTGAACAGTTTGGGTTTAAAGTGCCGATTGTCATTGATAGGAATAATGTGATTGTGTGTGGTCATACCAGATATAAGGCAGCACATGCGTTAGGTATTGAAGAAGTACCTTGTATTATTGCTGATGATCTAACAGATCAACAAATAAAAGCATACAGACTGGCGGATAACAAAGTAGCCGAGGTATCTAAATGGGATAAAGGCATTTTGTCATTAGAGATGAATGAAATATTTGATTTTGATATGTCGGATTTTGGATTTGAAATTGCTGACCCAGTAGACACAGTTGAAATAGAACTGCCGCAAAAGGAAAACGAGCGTGAGCGGACGGCTAATGCATATAACTTGTATGATTTTGATGAAAACAGATGCACAGGGATATATGACATACCTACACTGGATAAGGTGATACATACGCCAAAGTCATTAATGGGGTTTAATTACTGTAAAAGTACACCGCCACAAGAAGGCGTAGGGGTTCATTTTTTCCTTGATGATTATCAATTTGAAAGAGTATGGAATAGTCCAGAAGATTACTGTACCATGCTTGCAGATTATGATTGTGTATTAACGCCTGACTTTAGCTTATACATGAACATGCCGATAGCGATGATGATATGGAACACATACAGAAGTCGCTTAATCGGTCAAATGATGCAAGATTATAGGTGTACTGTTATTCCTACTGTGTCATGGGCTGGTACAGATAGCTATGATTTCGCATTTGATGGATTACCAACAGGCGGAACAATAGCGGTATCAACTATAGGCGTTAAAAGAAGTAAAGATGCATTTGATATATGGGTACAAGGTATGGACGAATGCATGAAAGTAGTTAAGCCGCATAACGTAATTGTATATGGCGGTGATATTGGGTATACATTTGATTGTGATGTAACATACATTAGCAATGCAGTAACTGACAAGATGAAATGGTAAGGTGAATATATGGGCGGTAGAGGTGCTGGATATTCGCTAACAGGTAGCGGAGAAGAAAGCAAAGGCACAAAGAAAAGCAAGGCAAAACTTGCAGCGTTGCAAGCTAGCTTTGATGCTAAATTCAATGATCATGTAAATAACATGAGAGCAAGGCAAGGCCAAGTGTGGCACGCTGAAAAAGGAAAAGGCCGTGCAGAAAAAAATAGAGCAGACAGAGAAAATGCTAGTCTAAACAGCCTAAAGGAAAAGATTGAAAAACAAAAACGAGTGGTAGAACGTCAGGTAGCACGTGATAAAGCTAGAGGAAGCCTGTTTGACCATAAAGGTAATTTAAACATTACAGCTCGAAATATTAAACAGGTAAAAGCGTATTTAAAAGATTTAGATAGTGGCAAGGTACCTAAAACAAGAACGACAGCAACTATTAGAACGTGGAAAAAGAAAGTTGCTAATTTAGAGGCTAGCATGAAAACAGCAAGCAAAACAAAGGTATCGACAAGTGCTAAAAGTTTAATTGATAGTGGTAAAGTTACGCAATGGGCGAAAAGACCTAACACATATTTTATTAAAGGACTAAAGAAAACGGCATTAGAATTACAGCCAGATGGAACGTTTAAACATAGTCCTCGTTATTATGGTCCAGCAACTCATGAACATGCAGCGAGGATAGCTAATTTCATCAAAACAGGCAATTTATAACCATAAACCACGGACATAGCACGGAAAGGGGGTGAGCCAAGTGGCTATCAATAAACAAAACCTAAGAGATATAGGCAAGTTACCGAGAGAAGAACGTCAACGGCTTGGTTCACTCGGTGGCATTGCTAGTGGCAAGGCAAAAAGAGCCAAAAAGACATGGAGAGAAATAACCAATACATTATTGGATACTCCATTAAAAGACGGCCAAATAGATGAGAAAATAAAGAGCCTTGCAAGTGCTAAGGGGTTAAATATAACGGCACAGACGGCCATTGTGCTAAAACAGGTGGTAAATGCAATCAATGGTGATAATAAGGCAGCTGAATTCGTATTAAATGTATCAGGCGGACTTACAGAGAATGAAGAGCCAACACAGGACGCATTCAAGCGTGTTGATTTAACTGAAGTTATTATTCCACATTATGACGTGGTAAGTGCTGATATTAAACGGCATAGACACACGCATTATTGGTTGACTGGTGGACGTGGTAGTACTAAATCGTCATTTGTTGGTATTGAAGTAGTAGATACCTTGATGAGTAACAAGGATTGTCATGCGGTTGTATTACGTAAAGTAGGGCAGACACTTAAAAACTCCGTATACGCTCAAATAGAGTGGTGCATAGAGAAATTGGGTGTATCTGATAAGTTTACGTTCAAGAAATCGCCATTAGAGATTATCTATAATCCAACAGGGCAACGAATATTATTCCTAGGTGTTGATGATCCACAAAAAGTAAAATCAATTAAATTACCATTTGGGTATGTCGGTATAGTATGGTTCGAAGAATTAGACCAATTCGCCGGCATGAATGAAATACGAAATATAAACCAGTCCTTATTACGTGGTGGTGATAAGTACTGGTGTTTTTATTCGTTTAATCCACCTAAAAGCCGTGATAATTGGGTAAACGTAGAACAATTAACAGACGATGCAGATAGAATGGTAATCAAAAGTAATTACACTATGGTTCCTGTGGAGTGGTTAGGGCAACAATTCGTCAATGAAGCCGAAAAATTAAAAGAGGCACGGCCTGATCTGTACGCTCATGAATATATGGGCGAAGTAACAGGCACAGGCGGTGATGTATTCCCTAACGTTGAAGAATTAGACATCACAGATGAAATCATAGATACATTTGATAATGTATTCCATGGCATTGACTTTGGTTTTGCTACTGATCCATTCGTATACATGAAAATGAACTACGATGAAAAGCACGATACTATTTATATTTACGATGAAGTATACGGTACTAAATTAACCAATAAGAAAGCCGTGAACCTCATCAAGGATAAAGTAGGTGATAGGCCTGTATATTGTGATAGTGCAGAACCTAAATCTATAGCAGAATTTACAGAATTAGGTATAAGAGCCTATCCAGTGCGTAAAGGGCCAGATAGCCGTGATTTTAGTATTAAATGGTTATCAGATAGAGCAAAGATTTACATTGATAAAAAGCGTTGCCCTAACGCATATCGTGAGTTTATGTCTTACGAATTCGCACAAGACAAAGATGGCAATTTCATTTCTAGTTATCCTAAACATAATGACCATACCATTGATGCGGTGCGTTATGGCTTACGTGAAATTATGGACGGTGCAAGATTTAGTTGGTAAGGAGGTACAATGCTAACAATTAATGAAATGTGGCAAGCAATCATAGAAGGGAATAGTGGTATCTCTGAACGTGAATTCTTGCAAAATGAGATACGTAAATTTTTAAGCGGTAAAGAAAGAAAAGACATGCTGACCGGTAGACGATACTACGAGGGGAAGCATGACGTTCTAAACAAAAAGCGGACTACCATCATCGAAGATGGAAAGTTGATGGAGTTGCAAAACCTACCGAACAATAAAATCGTTGATAATAAAATTGATGATTTAGTAGACCAAAAAGTCAATTATATGCTTGGTAAGCCGCTTGAAATTAAGACGGAAGATGACCGCATCACTGATATATTTAATCGTAAATTCCAACGTACACTATTAAACGTATGCAGCGATTCGCAGATAGCTGGTAAAGGGTATTTGTATCCGTATATTAACGCAAATGGTGATATTGCTTTCAAGCGTTTAAAACCTGAAAATATTCTTCCGTTTTGGAGAGATGATGATCATACACAGTTAGATGCATTTGTGTATATGTACGATATGGAAGTGTATGCTCCGCTCGGTGCTAATCAGACAGTAACATTTGTAGAGTTTTACACAAAAGACAAAGTAAAGTATTACACCTATCAAAATCAAAACTTGTACATCAATCAAGAAAAAGACGAGCAACGCTATATTAACGCTGGTAACGTGTTCTATGATTGGGGTCAAGTACCTTTAATCTGTTTCAAAGGAAATCACATAGAGCAACCTATTATTAATCGTGTTAAATGCTTACAAGATGCATTGAATGATATGTATTCTATGTTAGCAGATAACATGATGGAGGATAGTCGAAATACCATTCTGATATTGAAGAACTATGACGGCACAGACCTGGCAGATTTTAGACAAAAGCTAGCCCAATATGGAGCGGTCAAGATTAATACTGTAAATGGTGATGGTGGTGTTGAGGCTTTACATATTGAAGTAAACACGGCTAACTATCAATTTATTATTCATGCATTAAAAACGGCAATTATAGAAAATGGCCGTGGATTTGATGCGAAAGATGATAGAATGGCTAATAATCCTAATCAGATGAACATCATGAGCATGTATTCTGATATTGATTTAGATAGTAACCAACTTGAAGTTGAATTCCAGGCATCATTTGAAAAGATGCTAGAGTTTATAGGACAGTACTATAACATCCTAGGTAGTAACGCACTTGATGATGTGGAATTCATATTTAATAAACTTACACCAGTCAATGAAAGTGAAATTATCAATAATTGCCGTAATAGTGTAGGTATCATCTCCAATGAAACAATCGCATCTAATCACCCATGGACATTAGACACCAATGAGGAATTAGAACGTTTGAAGAAAGAACAGGACGAATTAATGCCTGACTTTGTAATTCCTGATGGTGGTGATGGACATGGCGAATGATTACTGGCAAAAGCGGTATGAACGTATCCTAGATGAAGCATTTCAAAAGGCGACGTTAACCGATGAGGAAATCAAAAAGCAGTATGCACGAGCGTTACGGCGGATAGAAAAGGCCATTAATGATTGGTATCGAAGGTTTGCCAATGAAAACGGTATTACATTACAAGAAGCACGAAAGCTACTAGATAAGTACGAAATGAAAGCCTTTAAGATGGACTTGAAAGAGTTTGAAAAAGAGGCCAAGCAGCTTGGCATGTCTAAGGAACACCAACAAATGCTATCTAATGCATCGATACGTGAGCGGTTAAGCCGTGAGCAAATGCTATATATCAATATGGTGCATGAAATCGAAGTCATGGCACACGGTCAAAATGTATCGGTTAAAAATATGCTAGATGATGTGTATAGATCATCAGTATATAAGAGTGCATATACGGCACAAACGCAACGAGGAACGTACTCAATGATTAATAGCATTGATGGTAAGCGTGTTGATAGTGTTATAAATAGCCAATGGGCTAATGATGGCCAAGATTTCAGCAGTCGCATATGGAATGATAAGGTTAAGCTAGTAGCTAACTTGCAGAATGATTTTACACAAGCGTTGATGATTGGCCAAGGTGCTGACACTATGGCTGATAACCTAAGCAAGCGAATGAAAACATCGTATAGCAACGCTAAACGGCTAGTAGAAACAGAAACAGCACGAGTACATGAACAGGGCTTTCTTGATAGTATGGCAGAACTCGATGTTGATAAGTTGGAGATACTAGCCACGCTAGACAGTCATACATCGCCTATTTGTAGGAGAATGGATAGAAAGATTGTTAGACGTGTTGATGCTAAACCTGGCGTTACTGTTCCTCCGTTCCATTGCTATTGTCGTTCTACTACTATCCCTTATATAGAGGGGTTAGAGGGTGAAACACGAACAGGCAGAAATAAAGATGATAAAAGCATCGATGTGGATGGTGCTATATCCTATGAAGAATGGGAAAAACAATATATTAGTTAATAAGCAGCTTAACGGCTGCTTTTTTAATTGCCGTTTTAGTATTGTTAGGCGTAAAACAACAAGACCGTAGCCGTGAGGTGTGGCTCACGAAAATAAAGCGAAATGGGTATTTGTATAAGGGGGTCAATATGACTAAAGACGAATTAATGAAGTTAGGTTTGAGTGAAGAGGTAGCAGACAAAGTGGTGGAAGATTACGGCAAAAATTACGTATCTAAAGACCAATTTAATGCGAAAAACGACAAACTCAAATCTGTGGAGGGGGAATTATCAAAGGTGCGTGGTGAAATTGATAACCTTCAAAAAGCTAATGCTAGTAACGACGAACTAAAGAAACAAATCGATGCATTGAAAGCCGATTCAGACAAAAGAACCACTGAATACGAGGCGAAAATCAAAAGCATGGAAATCGATAGTATCGTGAATGCGGCATTGAGTGGTGTCAAATCTAAGAATAATAAGGCTGTGCGTGCTTTGTTAGACCTAACTGATGCAAAAATTGAAAATGGCGAAATTAAAGGGTTAAAAGACCAATTAGATGCTGTCATGAAAGAGAACCCTTTTTTATTTGGCGAAAACACAAAACCAATAGGCACACCAGCTGGCAATGATGGCGGTAAGCATGGCACACCTACGATTACATCAAAGGAATTTGCCAAGATGAACTATGCTGAACGCTCGAAACTTTACGATGAAAATCAAGAACTCTATAACCAATTATCAAAAGGAGAATAAAAATATGAGTAAACAAAAATTCACATTTGATTTGCAATGCTTTGCAACAGGCGTTACTACTTCTACTAACATGATTAAACCGCAAGTTATGGCTGACATGGTGTCCGCTGGCTTGCCTAAAGCGATTAAATTCACACAAATTGCGACATTCGATAACACTTTGGTAGGTCAACCAGGTGAAAGCGTAACAGTACCAGTATGGGGTTATATCGGTGATGCGGTAGACCTTACAGAAGGTACAGCAATGGATACAGAACAAATGACTGCATCTCACGATGATTACAAAATCAAAGAGGCTGGCAAAGCAGTTGAATTAACTGATAAAGCTATCCTTACAGGATTGGGTGACCCAGTTGGTGCAGCTGCTCAACAGTTGTCTATGGCTATTGCATCTAAAGTCGATAACGATGTATTGACTGCGTTGAGTGGTGCTACACTTACTTCTACTTCTACAAGTGCAATCTCTTACGATGGTATCGTTGATGCGGTTGCTAAATTCGATGAGGAACAAGAAGGCGTGGTGAAATATTTATTTATTTCCCCAGCACAAGAAGCAACTTTGCGTAAAGACCCTAACTTCATCGACAAAAACAAATACGGCAACGATGTAATGGCTAGTGGCGTAATCGGTAAAGTTGCTGGCTGCAACGTTGTTGTTTCTCGTAAAATTGTTGAAAATGCAGGCAACTTCAATAACTATATCGTTCAAGTTACACCAGAACCAGAAGATGGTGTTCCAGCACTTCCAGCAGTAACAATTTTCATGAAACGTGATGCATTAGTTGAAACTGATCGTGATGTATTAAAACGTACAACCGTTATTACAGTTACTGAACATTACATTGCAGCGTTGACTAATAAATCCAAAGTTGTAAAAGCAACATTTAAAAAATAGTAGGTGAAATTATGGGAATGCTATTGAGACGATACCACAAGACGGAAAATTCAACAGTAGAGGAAACTACGAACACAGAAGAAAATCCAACAGTAGAGGAAACTACGAATAGCAAAGGATTGGTGAAGAATGTTAGAAAAAATTCTAGATCTAATTCTGACAATAATGAATAAAAGCGTTGATATTGAAACACCTATTCTTAACTATCTGATTACTGCAGAAACCCAACGAGTACTCAATATTATTAACTGTAAAACGCTACCGACTGAACTCGAACACGTAATAGTGCATCGGGTAGTCGGAGCGTATTTACAGGCCAATATTGTTGCGTTAGTTGGTGCTGAAAACTTAGACGTGCCTACACAGATTAAAATGGGTGACACTCAAGTGAGTTTTAGCAGTAAAAGTGCAGAGGATAGATTGAAAGAAATGGCTCAAATATTCGCAAATTATGGAGAGGGTGAGTTGACATGCTTCCGACGGCTGAAATGGTAGATAAGTACACAAAGCAAATCGAGAAACTTTACGATTGTGAATGTACGATTGAAACCGAAATCGACCAAATGGACGAAGAAACAGGGATAATGGCAAAATCAACAAAAATTGACGGCCCATATCCTTGCAGATTGTCATATAAAACATCGAATACTGCCAATATGGCTGAAATTCCAAAATTTACGCAGTATACGAGCCTTTTCTGTTCGCCTAGTGTGATCATACAAAAAGGCTCTCGAATAACTGTTACAGGGCGAAATACAAAGCAACTTTTTCGCAGTGCATCGATTTCCGCACGATACGACACCCATCAAGAGGTACAACTCGAAAATTTAGAGGTGCATTGATATGGGCGTTGAATTTGATATGGACGAATTTGCTGAATTTAATCGTAGCTTAGTTAAACTGAGCCAGTCCGGTAGTCTTCAGAACTTTAACAAGCAAGTTGTGAAGGAATTGGCCAGCGTGTATGTGCGGGAAGCTAAATTGAATACACCAGTCGGAAAACGATCGGTTAAATTCATGCAAGACGGCAAAGTACAAACAAAGTATTTTGATAGTGAGCATACCCGCCAATCGTGGAGTGTTGGTAGATATCAACTGAACGAAAGAACAGGGCGGATTAGGGTGTTTAACACATCCTCTTACGCCTCGTTCCTTAATGATGGTCATCGGCAAGAGGTTGGGAGATTTCTTCCATGGATAGGTCAATCTAAAGGCGGTGTGATGCAAGGTGGTAGGTTGAAAAAACCTTGGGTTGATGGTGCATATATGCATGAGAAAGCTGAAAAGGTGGTCAACAAGAACGCTAAACGTATTATGGAAATTACATTAAAGAAATGGATTGAAAAGCATGGTGGATACTGATATATTAACGGCCGTATCTAAGACTGTACATAAGGCCTTGAATGTGCCTATATACCTAGAATTCAAAGAAAACAATATGACATTCCCATGTGCTTATATCAAGGTGATTGAGCCTAGCATGGGAAGACATGTTGGTGATCTTTATAACACATCTTTGGATTTAGACATCATGTATTACGCCAATAATCTTGATGTTGTTACAGATACGAGAAAACTTATTGATATTCCTAGAGTGTTATATCAATTACTTGAATTTGTACAAGTTGGGGAACGTACCATTATGGGGACTGGAATGAAGTATAAGATTTCTGATGGGGTGTTACATTTCTTCGTAACGTACGAAAATATACTCCGCGCCGCATCCAAACCAATTGATCATATGAAACGAATGGAATTAACAGAAAGGTTAAAAGATGGCTAAAGAAACACAAGAAACACAAGTGCCGGTTCAGGATGAGCCACGCTTTAGTGTTGAACAAATCGTACAGTCTGAAACGTATGGCCGCTATGCGGACTTGCTAAACGCTGTACTCGATACTTCTGTGATGTATACTCACAAAGAAATCGAACAACTGTTGGCGCGAGAACTATCGCGCATTGTTATTGTTGATATTAATGAATAGGAGGCTAACATATGGCTTTAGGCGGCGGTACATTTTTGTTTTATAACAAAGTAATGCCAGGTACATATATTAATTTCGTATCTAAATTGCGTGCTAGTACAGATGTATCTGATCGTGGTTTTGGTGCGATGATGTTGAGCTTAGATTGGGGCCCAACAGGTGAAGTATTCCGCGTTGATAGCGACGACTTCCAAAAATCTTGTCAAAAAATCTTTGGTTATGATTATGCTCATGAAAAATTAAAAGGTCTACGTGACCTGTTTATTGGGCTCAAAACAGGTTACTTTTATCGCTTGAATAGTGATGCTGTAAAAGCGGCCAATGCGGTTGCTACTGCTAAATATGGCGGTGTTCGTGGTAACGACTTAGGGGTATCTATTCAGGCAGACCCTGACAATAGCGGCAAGTACGTTGTAACGACATACCTCACAAGTGATGGTGTTCGTAAAGTAGTGGCTGAACAACGTAATATCGGGGTAATTGCAGACATTGCGTCTAATGATTATGTAGACTTCAAAAGTTCTGCTCAATTAACTGCTACTGCATACACTCCATTGACTGGTGGTTCGAATGGCGCAGCAATTACAGCTCAAAACTACCAAGATGGATTAGGAATGTTAGAGCCGTACTACTTCAATACAATTGGGTATGCTGGTGCGGATGACACAATCAAGTCCTTGTTAATTAACTTTACTAAACGTGCACGAACAGAAACTGGAGCTAAGTTCCAATTGGTTATCCATGGCAAACAAAAGGTTAACGATGAAGGTGTTATTTCTGTATTGAACGATGTTACTGACACTGGCGCAGAAAAAGGCTCTTTAGTGTATTGGACATTAGGTCAAGAAGCGTCCTGCCCTATTAATAAATCTGTAACTAATACTATCTATAATGGCGAATATACTGTTAATGCTAAGTACAAACAATATGAATTACAACAAGCGATTACCAATGGTATGTTTGTGTTCCACACTGTATCTGACTCGGTAAGCGGAAACATCCAAGGTGATGTTCGTGTGTTGAAAGACATCAATACATTTACTGAATTTAGCAAAGAAAAAACACGTGACTTTGCTATGAACCAGGTCATTCGGGTTCTTGATAATTGGGCGGTTGATTCTGCGCGTTTATTCAATAGAACTTATCTTGGTAAATCTCAGAATGATCAAGTTGACCGTGAGGCCCTTTGGAATGACTTGGTAGCGTTGGCTGAAGAATACGCTCGTGTGCGTGCAATTCAAAACTTTACAGATAAGGATATTCCTATTCCTAGTCAAGGCGAACATAAAGAAGATGTTCTTGTTGACGTCCAATTGCAACCAACTGTTGCAATGGAAAAATTATATATGACTGTTGTAGTGGCGTAGGAGGTAACATATGGCAGATGAAATTTTAGATGCTTTGAAAACGATGGAAGCAGCTGATGTCATTTCTTCCAAATTGGCATCTTGCTATATCGTGTCCGACGGTAATAGATACTTGCTGTTCCAGGCTAAGAAGTTAAGCGCAAAAATCAAAAAGAATAAAGAAAAAGTAGCTATTTTGGGCCGCATTGGTGCCGGAAACAAGTCCACTTCTGTTGAATATAGTGGCAGCTTAACGATTTACCACAACACAGCATTGTTTGATAAGATGGTTGAAAAATACTTAAAGACTGGTGTTGATACTTATTTTGACATGCAAGTAGTTAATCATGATCCAACTTCTAAAGCTGGTCGACGTTCCGTTATTTTAAAAGGCGTAAACCTTGATGAATTAACGGCAGCAGAATTCGATGCTGATGGTAAATATATTGAGCAAGAACATAATTTCACTTATGAAGGTGTTAAATATGTTCAACACTTTAATGAATTAGATGGGATGCAAGCCTAGTGCTTGCTCCCTTTTTTATAGGAGGTTTTTACAATGGCTGAAAATTTAATCGCATTTCTTAAACAAAACGTTGATGTAGTCAATGAGACTGAATACGTAGCATCTAAGCGTATCAAAGTGAATGGTGAGCCAGTAGCATGGAAAATTAAAACGCTAGCTACTGAAGAAACAGAAAGAATGCGTAAAAAATACACTAAGCGTATTACTGACCGCATAACTCGTCAATCTGAAGAACGTTTCGACGCAACTGCATACAATGAAGATGTGCTATCTAAGGCAATCACGTATCCTAATATTTATGATGCGGAACTTCAAGATAGCTGGGGCGTTACCGAACCGGTTGATCTAGTAAAAGCAATGCTCACACCAGGTGAATACGCTGACCTTTTGGCAGCAGTAACAGAAGCCCAAGGCTATGATGTCGGCATGGAAGATAAGGTAAAAGAAGTAAAAAACTCCTAGAATCCAATGAAACAGAAACGATGTTCGCATATTTGGCATTTGTTAAATACCATATGCGACCTTCTGTTTTTGCGGATATGGACATGAATGAAAAGGCTGTAGTAATTGCCTTTATTCAGCAACATGCCAAGGATGAGCAAGATGAAATGAATAAGGCAAAAAGGGGGTAACGAATGGCTACACTTTCTAACTATATAAGCCTCTCAACTAATATTCCTAATGCTATGAACGCAGCCGCAAACGCAACAACTAAAGCCTATCAATCTATGAATACGCTCCATAATAAAATGAACGGCGTATCGAGTGCTAGTGAAACACTAAAAGCTAGCATGGGTGGTATCATGAATAGTTTTGCCGGCAATCTGTTGGCTAGTACGGTAATGAACGGTGTTGGTGCTATAAAAGGCGCTATCGAATCAATCCAAGATACTGCTACGGAATGGGCACAGGTGCAAGCTCGCCTTAAATTGGTGGCTGGGAGCCAGGAAAACGCTATTTACCTAAATAAGCAGATATTTGAATCCGCACAACGTGCAAGAGGTGGTTATTTGGAAATGGCGGACGCTGTAATCCAGGTATCTCAATCTGCGCATGATGCATTCCCGGACCCAAGAAAAGCCGTAGAATTTATGGAAGGTATTCAAAAGGTATTCGCTATCGGCGGTGCATCGAAAGAAGCACAAAAGAACGCCATGCTTCAGTTAACTCAAGGTCTAGCCAGTGGGCAATTACAAGGTGACGAATTCAGGTCTATTGCTGAAAACGCGCCTATGATTGAAAATATCATTGCTAAATCAATGGGTGTATCTCGTGGCGAACTTAAGAAACTAGCCTCGGAAGGCAAGATTACTGCTGAAGTCATTAAAAACGCTATTATGAATAACTTGCCTGAGATTGAAAAGCAGTTTGAGTCGCTTCCTAAAACATGGGGCGATCATATGCAGTCGATTAATAATAAAGCTATTCGGGCGTTCGAGCCTGTGTTCCAACGAATATCTGACCTTGCCAATAGCGAGGGTATCCGTGAGCTAGTAGATAACGTAACAGGAGCTATTCAAACAGTAGCACCAGTATTCTATTGGCTCGTAGGCGTTATAGGTGAAACGATTAATACGGCAGTATGGGCGTTTAACACATTATCAAACTTTGTTAGACAGCACTCCTCTATCATGTATGTAGCAATGATGGTATTAGGTGGTGTCATGGCGTTCTATGCAATTCAATCAGGTATAGCGGCGGGTAGGACAATTATCGCTGCGGGTGCTATGGCGATTAAGGCGGTAGCGGATTGGGCGGAAACGGCTGCTCTGTTAGCTATGATTGTTGCGCAAGAAGGCCTAAACGCTGCATTATATGCATGCCCGTTGACCTGGATTATAGGGTTGATTGTTGCCGTTATAGTCATAATCTACTTAGCGGTAGAAGCTATTAACTATTTCTGTGAAGCGAATATTAGCGTGCTAGGAATCGTAGTTGGCGCTTTTTGGGCTTTCGGTTCCGCTATTTTCAATGTATTTGCATTGGGCTGGAATATCATCGCAGCATTTGTTAATTTCTTAGCCAACGTATTCAAAGACCCATTACATGCAGTCGGCAACTTGTTTATTGATATATGGAATGGTATTTGGCAATTTGTAAAAGCTAGAATTAACGATATCATTGATGCGATCAATAAAATCCCTGGTGTAAATATCGATAAAGTCGGCGGGTCTACTGGCGTATTAGAACGATTCGAGATTGCCGGCGGTGAAACTACCATCATGGGTAAGATGGATTATTCTAGCGTCACAGGAGCTTTTGGGGAAGGTTACAACATTGGGGCTAACCTTAACCTAGGTGATTTGATGCCTAATATGCCTAACATAAAAACTCCTCAAGAGTTTGACGCGAGCAAAATTACTCCGGGCGCGGATCATGATGCGGCCAATAAGACTAAGAAAAATACAGGTAAGACTGCCAAGAACACCGGCAAGATTGCCAAGTCTATCGACATGACTAACGATGAAATCAAAGCACTTCGTGAAAGTGCTATCGATAAGTCATTGAAGAAGTGGCAAGATGCAAATATCATTCATATCCAAATGAATAACGACGTGGAAATAAATAACGGCACAGATTTAGACGGCTTTACAAGTCAGATTTCAAAAGGCTTGAAAGACGCATTTACAATTCAAAGGGAGGGAATCTAAATGTATTACTTCTATATGGGAACGATGCAAATACCGATTCCCCCTAAGGAATTGGTTACAACAATAAACGGTAAAAATGAAACAATGGATTTACTAGGAAAAGGCGAAGTAAATATTATAAAGCCTGCTGGACTCACTGATGTGGCTTTCAAGTTTCTTTTACCAAACTCTGACTATCCATTTAACGAATCTATGTTATTTAAATCTAAAAAGGCTAAATATTACATTGATGAGTTAGAAAAGCTTAAGACTGCTAAGACTATATTCCAATTTATTGTAGTTCGGATGAAACCAAACGGACAAATGCTAGCAATGACTAACATGAAGTGTACACTTGAAAATTACACCATTGAAGAAGATGCCGATAATGGCTTTGATTCATATGCTAATGTTTCGCTTAAGCAGTGGAAACCGTGGGGAGCTAAACGGATTGAAGTCAAGACTGATAAGGATGGCGTTGCAAAAGGGAGTGTTAAGCAGGATAGACCAACAGATGGTAAAACAGTAGCGACCCAAGCTAAAGCATCTAAAGGGAAAACGCTCCAGCAAATTATTAAAAAGCAATTAGGAAATACAGACAATCTATTTCAAATTGCTGCTCTTAATAAGATTGCAGTCCCTGCTGCTTTGGCGGTAGGACAAGTCATCCAACTTAAAAAAGAAGGTGGCAGTGAATGGCTGTAAATGAATCTAAAACTGCTGAGCAGTCTCAAATTAACGGCATTATCACTCCGATACCTATGCCGATACAACTACACTATGCTCTAACCGTCATAAATAAAAGTACAGGGGATGCATGGTTAATTGAGCCACAAGATGATATACAAATCACAAGAGCTGTTGACTGTGTCCCTAGTAAGATGACCTTCAAAGTGCCTAAGGATCCAAATCTAAACTTTGAAGAGGGCGATACTGTAAAGTTCACTCTGAATGGGGGCGTCGTATTCGTTGGGTTCGTATTTGAAAAACAGCGTGACGGTAAGAATACAATCTTAGTAACCTGCTACGATCAATTGCGGTATTTGAAAAATAAAGATTGTTATGTTATTGGTGCGATGACTGCAACTGAGTTTATTAAAATGGTGGCGGAAGACTATCATTTGAACTGTGGATACATGGATAATACTGTATGGAAAACACCTGACACGCCGAAAACCGTATTTAAGGACACATCCTTACAAGAAATGATTTGCCGGTTGTTAGATAAAACAGCTATATTCACACCCAATCACGCTTTTTATCATCTGTTTGATGATGGTGGTGAATTACGGCTTGCATCATTTGAAACCATGAAAACCGATATTTATATTGATGATGAATGCATGCAAGATGTACAGTATACGACTTCCATTGATAAAGACACGTACAATTATGTAAAAATTGTACGGACTATTCCTAATGGAGCTGATAGCAAACTGGAAAATACATTTATTGCTAAAGATGACAAGAACATTGCTAAGTGGGGGCGCTTACAGTATTTGATAATTCCTAAAGAGAAGGACATTAACGCAGTAACTGAAGCTAAGGCGATTATGGCCCACAAGAACAAGAAAACTCGTGAGATTAAACTGAAAAATGTTATCGGAGATGTACGGGTACGTGGCGGTTCTTTGGTTTATATTAATCGTAACTTTGGGGATATCATAGTTAATAACTACATGATGGTTACATCAGTCACACATACGTTTAAAACAGGATTTCACGGAATGGATTTAGATTTGAGATATGTTGATAATGATGCTGTGTATGAAGTGGCAAAAGACGAGGACGCTGAAGCCGTTAAGAAGATTGAAGCGTCCAAGAAAACCAAGTCTAGCAGCGCAACGGCTGCAGGTGGAACTTCTGGCCAAGTCGATACAGCTTTCAACGCTAACAATGGCAGGGTTAGCCAATATGGTAGTGAGGGTTGTGTAGATACTGCGTGTGCTGCTGGCTCGTATTATAACAAAGACCTCGCAGATGAATACAACAAAGGCACATCAAGAGTTGATACACTCAGAAATAACCTAGAAGCAAAAGGGTATGTTACGGAGCAATACAATGGATACGCCAATAAAGGTGATTTGTTACTTTATGGCAACGATGATCATGTTGTTATCGCCGATGGTGCTGGCGGGTGCTTTGGCAATTCATCGAGTAAGGGGTACGCTATGAAGTATGGCAATGTAAATTATGCATGGCGTAATGATGAAGCTCCAACCAAGATTATTAGAATGGGGGCGACATAATGGATACAGAATACTTTAAAATTGTAAACATAATTAAAGAAATTGCAAGTACTGTTATTCAAAATGGCGAGCCTATGGAGGTAATCGTTGGTGAAGTCGTAAGTGCATCTCCATTAGAGATTAAAATCGACCCTAAGTTAACCATACCCGAGGAAAATATTGTTCTTACAAAGAATACCTCTGAATGGACTATGGAGATGAGCGTTGATCATGTTACAGAAAACCGTTCAGGCGGTGGTGGATATGCAGAATTTGCAAGCCATAACCACGAGTATAAGGGGCGAAAAAAGTACCTTGTACATAATCAGCTAGTTGTAGGTGATAAAGTCATAATGTTAAAAGAAACTGGCGGGCAACGCTACATTGCATTAGACCGTTGGTACAATCCGAATAGGGGGTGCACAACTAAATAATGGCAGAGAACTTACTTTTACCAAAACAGAATAGTGACACGCTAATCCCTGATACTGTGAATTATATTGAGCCATCTTTTACACATGCTATTGACTTTAGGACAGATGGTCAGATACGAGGGTACGCTGATAAACTGTCTGCCATAGAACAAGCGATTTATAAAATCATTAATACAGAACGATATCAATATCTTATATATAGTTGGAACTATGGCATTGAGTTACAAGATCTATTTGGAGAGCCTATCCCATACGTTTACGCTGAGCTGCAACGACGTATTGAAGAGGCTCTATTAAATGATGATAGAATCACAAAGGTCCATAACTTTGAATTTAGTAACAATGGCGGTGATGTCATGGTTGAATTTGATGTCGATACTATTTATGGAACATTACAAGGAATAAAAAAGGGGGTGAAAGGTATTGTATGAGCACATGACATCGAGTAGGATTACAAAACGAATCTTAGACCGGGCAAGTGATCGTTACGATAAACGAGAGGGGTCCGTTATGTTCGATAGCGTAGCTCCAGCTGCTTTCGAAATGGCCGAATTATATATTATGGCTGATGTGATTTTGAAACAGTCTTTTGCTACTACTGCAAATCGCGAGTATCTGATATTACGTGCTGCAGAATTCAACATTATTCCTGAGGCTGCAACTTTTGCAGAGTTCGAGGGGAAGTTTAATATTGCAGTCCCTATTGGAAGCCGATTCAATTTTAATGAGTATAATTTCACAGTAAAGGAGCTTATTAATAATGCTGAACATCGGTATAAATTAAAAGCTGAAACTGCAGGACGTATCGTTAATAATAGTATCGGAACTATAACTCCGATTACAGGAATTAACGGCCTTACGGAGGCAAGTATTACTAAGCTAATCACGCCTGGTGAGGACGAAGAGGATACTGAAGTATTTCGTAAGCGTTATTTTGATGCGATTAAGTCAAACGCCTACGGAGGCAATGGCGCAGATTACAAGAAAAAAGCTCTTGCTATCGCCGGTGTTGGTGGGGTTAAAGTGTACCGCTGTTGGAATGGAGGGGGGACAGTAAAGCTTGTAATAGTTAATAGTGAATTTGCAAAGGCTGACAATGAGTTAGTTAAAGAAGTTCAAAATACATTTGACCCAGGGCCTAACCAAGGGAAAGGCTACGGCTTAGCTCCTATAGGGCATACGGTTACTGTTGTATCTGCGGAACCTATTACTATTAACTACAAAATTCAAGTTAACATGAAAGCTGGACACCCAGTTAGCGAAATACAATCTAAGGTTGAAAAAGCAATATCAGATAAGTTGTTGAAACGCTGTGAGGAATGGTCAACTCAAGATGAAGGCAATTTTATATCAGTGCGAACCTCAATTATTACGGCGCTACTAATCGATATCGATAATGTGATTGATGTGGGCACGATTAAAATTAATGATCGTGCTATCAATCGATTAGACCTTAAAGATAATCAGATTCCTGTATTGGGTACAGTAGAGTTGGTGGCTATATGAACAATACAATTAATTTTGGAACGTTTAAACGTTTAATCAACCTTTCGGACTACGCTGTTCCTGTGACCAAAGATGCTGTAGATATTCAAGAAGTGTATAGAATTGAATCAATTGAGGTACAAGCTATATGGGATTTACTCATTAATATTTTCAAAGAACAATATATTTATACAGCTGATGATTATGGATTGTCTCAATGGGAAAAAATTCTTGAACTTCAACCTGAGCCTACCGATTCATCTGATACAAGACGTTTTGCTATATTAGCTGCACTTTTGGGTCAACGTCCTTACACTATGATTAAGTTACGTGAATTACTAGATACATTATGTGGTGAAGGAAATTATAAAATCATAGAAGATTTTAATAATTACAGCATCAAATTTAAGATTTCATTAGGAGTAAAGAAACAACGTGACATCGTTGCTAATATGCTAAAAGAAATTATTCCAATGAATCTAATTTTTGACGTAGATTTGCTTTATAACCGCCACATTGATTTGTCGCGCTTTACCCATAAAGAACTAGCTGAATTCACTCATTTTGCATTGAACCAGGAGGTGTTGCCATAATGGCAAATTATACGCCAATAATGAACTTGCTTAAACCTTTGGAGTCAGACAAATATGATGTCAATCTTAGAAATGATAACTGGCAAAAGATTGATGATTTCTTTGGTAGACTGCAAAATTCATTAAAAGACCATCGAGAATTAAATGAACTCGATCACCCTGATGCGAGTGTAACTACTCGGAAACTAAAAGATGAGAGCGTTACAACCCCTAAACTCGCAGATAAATCCGTTACTGCGGATAAGCTATCTGATGATATTAATACAAAGCTAGATGACTCTTACGTAAAAAAATCCGGCGACACTATGACGGGCGATTTAGACATAGCTACAAGTGCTATTATTAAAATTCAACGCAAAGCCGGCGGAGGCTATCATACTATTTCAGATGGGGGAGTGGATAGCGATGGTGGTACTAACTTAGACCTAGGTAATTATAAAAATACTAGAGCTTCTAATCTATGTTGTAAAGAAAGGCCGGGCTGGTTTGGAAAAGACGGCAATCCAGCATTTAACCCACTTCTAACAATTCCGGATATTAGCGTTACATATGGTAGTGCTCGCGACGGGCAAACACTTCCGATTCCTGAAGGATTTACAGAAGATGAGTGCAAATGGTTATTGTCCGTAAATCAATCCAATGTAGAAAGATACTATCTTGATGTTGACGAAGGCAATCCGCGGAATATGATTAATCTCGAATGTTGGAAAGAAGGAAGAAAGGTACATGTAGGGACGCGTTTAATAGGTACTCAAGGTGTATCTAAAAGCTGGAATAGCGTTGCCGAAAAAGGACGTTACGGTGAAGAAATCTTTATTCCAGGCGTCGCCAATTACATTTGTATTGCTGTAAAAAAAGCATAGGTGGTGATAAATATGATACCAGTTGAACATAATCTATCAGCTATTAAGGGCGAGTTCATCACCTTGACGATTGGATATAATGTCGAAGTAGATCCAGAAGATTTGTTTTCATGTGTAAGAAAGTTTACTTATGATGAACGGTATCGAGCCAAATTCAATATCACAGTATCAAAGGATAATTTAGCAACAGGCGAACGTTGTAGAATTATCCTTTCTTTGGATACAAAAGAATTACTTGACGGCAGATACGCGTGGGATTTATTTGTTTGGGCCGGAGATAGACCTGTTAAATGTCTCGTCAAAGGTCAACTAACTATTCTTGAAGGCGTCAGCAATAGAGGTAAATAATATGAATGATATTAATGTTTATGTAGACGCTGAAGACAACATAAATATTAAAGATGATAAACAAATTATCAAATTACAAGTACGTTTTGAAGATTTAACCGAAAGCCAAAAACAACAACTCAAAGGAGAAAAAGGAGACCGAGGTGAGAAGGGACTAAAAGGGGACCCGGGAGAACCAGGTCCTAGAGGATTAACAGGGCCAGCACCTGACACTAGCGAGTTCATGGTTAAAGATGAACTCGAACAAATTATTGTCGAATTAAGAAAGATTAACGGAGGTAACTAACATGGCTAGACCGAAACAAGCAATTATTAATGATTTTATGAGTGAGCTAAATAATTTTGGGGGTCATATCACTCAAATTAGAGATGCCATTCAATCTAAAGGCGTAACGTCTGAGGGTAAGTTATTCAAGTTTGCAGAAGAAATCAACAGCATTGAACCCGCTAGTACTTATGGATATATCCTTGATGCGGTAAAAGGTGCATATAGTAAAGGCTATTCTG
>OGES01000574.1_pt1 | contig 35512 bp, 45 predicted proteins | sample 1570711 | NCBI WGS metagenome assembly OGES01 (sample SAMEA2582133, study PRJEB24529) | metagenome | biome: Human gut stool | place: China | collected 2011 | reverse complement strand
TGATGGTATTCCGATAGTCCACCTTGAATCCCAGAACTGCTCCGTCATGGATGGCTTCTTTGACCGTATACTCGTGCAGGCGTTCGCCATATTGTTGGTGGGTGGTTTGTGCCAAATCGCCTAATTGCTTGCGTTTATTTTCCTTGAAAATTGGCGTGCCTGTAAAGCCATACCAGAGCGAATTGTGGAAAAAGCCCTTGATGGCTTTTTGGGTCTCAGGCGTAACTGCTCGGTGACATTCATCCACAACGAAAGCTACACGGAGATCCTTGATTTTTTCCGAATCCTTTTGGTATCTACCTTCTCCAAACTTACGCATCATGGTTATGATTTTCTGGATAGTCGTCACAATCACTCGCTTATCATTTCCTGCCAAACGCTTGACCAAATCATGGGTATTGTCCGTTTCGTCGATGTCAATGACATCATTAGCAGCGTAGGAAAGAAAGGACGACGTCGTCTGCTGGTCAAGGTCCCTTCGGTCCACGACAAAGATGGTCTTTTGGATAGCTGGGATCTGCAAGAGGTTGCGAGCCACCTTGTAGGATGTTAGGGTCTTACCAGAACCCGTGGTATGCCAGATATAGCCTGATTCCTGACGGCGAGAGGCATCCTGAACAGACTCGATAGCATGGATTTGATAAGGACGTAAGAGGATGAGGGCTTTCTTACTATCATCAATAACGGAGTACTGCATCACCATCTGATGGGCACGTGGAATAGACAGGACTTCGTGGGCAAAGTCCATGAGACTGGTCATGGGTTTATTATCTTTATCCACCCAAGATGTCAAGAATTGTTTATTGAGCTTATCCTCTCGTGCAGCTGCAATATAGCGTGTGTCTACTTTATTCGTCACAACAAACATCTGAAGGGCAGAATAGATGCCACGTAACTTTCCTTCACGGTCATACTTTTTAATTTGATGAAAGGCATCCAAAAAGGCCACACGAGGACTCTTGAGCTCAATGTGGATAAGAGGAAGGCCATTGATCATCAGGGTTGTATCTAAACGACGGTCCTGATCTTGTGGATAAGCCTTATCACGTTCTACTTGATTGACCACTTCGTAACTAGATTTTCCAGCAGCAATATTGTCACGCCAGATGACAGAAAGTCGGATAGTCCCAAGGCTAGCATCCTCACGTTGCACCTCGACTTTGGCAATACCATTTTCACCAGCTAACCACTTAGCAGCTTCATAATAGTTAATGAAGTTAAGCTGGTTCTTGATTTGGCTCTTCTCCTGCTCGGTCAAGGGATGATCAGCTAGTAGGGCAACATTATTTTGCGCTAGCTTTTCAAAAAGGTTGTCCCATAATTGACCTTCATTTTTTAAATCTGGGCGATAGGTCCACTGGCTCTCACCAGAGGTTAATTGCTCGATTAATTGACGTTCTATCTCAAGTTCTGGAGTAACTGCTGGCATGACTTATCCTTTCAACATTGTCGTAATCCCTTACATTATAGCATTTTCACGGTTTCTTTCATAGTTTTGGGAAAATTCAAACAAAAAAACACGGCCCGAAGGTCATGTTTTTATCATCTATTTATCCCCCCCTATGAATCGTAAACCCTGTGGCTTGTTGGTTAGCCATGATGGTCATATCTGAAATTTGGACACGTCGTGGTTGCTTGGTGACATAGAGGACCGCCTCCGCAATATCTTGGGCTTGGAGAGCTTCCAAACCTTGATAGACCTTGGCTGCCTTGTCCTTGTCACCGTGAAAGCGAACTTGAGAAAAGTCCGTCTCAACAATACCTGGCTGAATGGTTGTCACCTTGATATCTGAGGCGATGGTATCAATACGAAGGCCGTCGCTAAAGGTCTTCACTGCGGCCTTTGTAGCTGAATACACAGCTGCACCTGCATAAGCATAGATACCTGCCGTAGAGCCCATATTGATGATATGGCCTTCATTGGCAACTACCATACTCGGCAAAATCTGACGTGTCACCATCATCAAGCCCTTGACATTGGTGTCGAGCATGGTCAGCAAGTCCCATTCCTCATAGTCTTGATAGGCTGTTAGGCCTAGTGCCAGGCCTGCATTATTGACTAAGACATGGACTTGCCCCACACTTTTGAGAATGGCTTGGCAAACATCCTTGACCATGTCCATATCGGTAACATCCAGTGCAAAGGTCCAAACTTTTTGGTCTGGATAGGCCGCTTGGAGCTCTTCTTTCAAGGCTTCTAAGCGCTCCACACGGCGACCTGTTAGGATGACATTTTTCCCCTCTTTGGCAAAGGCACGCGCCGTTGCTTCGCCAATTCCTGATGTTGCTCCTGTAATAAGTACGTTTTTAGGCATGATATCCTCCACTCCTATAGTCTAGCTGCCCCTAATCGCTGTTCGTTAATTCACTCAACTTCTTGATAAAATCAGGAAGTTCTAGCTTAGGCAGGCTAGATTTCTTATTTCCTGACTTCCAAAATATCAAGAGTAACTGGTTGAAACCGTCTTGAAGAACCTTCTTTTGTTGATCAGTAAGATTGCCAAATTCTTGCAACAACTGACCTAGCTTAGGGAGAGTTTTTATCCCAATATCGTCTAGACTCTCAATTCCAGAATCAAGAATGGTATCAAAGAATAAATCACAGACTTGCTTGAGTTGTTGATTTGGCAAGGTCTCAATCCATTCTTGGAAAGTTCCTTCCAAGCGTTGACTCATCTCTGTGGGCTGATCCACATAGATAAAATCCCTGTTCTCCGGGTCAACCTGCCAAAGTAAGGCATTATGTTGAGCGATACCTATACCTTCTGCTGCGACTAGCTGGGCAGGCCTATCCCAATAGAGCATAACCCCCACAACAGAATCTTGAGGTCTAATAACTGTCATCCTGGCTTTTAACTCTTGGTAAGCAGGATTTTCTAAGAGTGGTTTCATCAACCCTGGAGAATCTAGGAGCAAGAGCTCTGCTATTTGCTCACGTAGAGCGGTCGAGCTTTGAACAGCCGAATAAAGGGCAAGATTACCACCCTTGGAATGTCCAGAAACAGTGATATGGCCACTGAGATTAGGCAAGTGCTCAGACAGAAAGGCAATAGCTGAGCGATGGGCTGGAATTTCTCGACTGTAGGTCAGCTGAAAATCCTCCTTCCAGCCAATGACGCTATCATCCGTCCCACGAAAGACAAGCTGATGATAGTCTAATTCAGGTAAACTGAAAATCATGGCTGCAAATTGCTTTTCGACTTCCTTGTCCAAGACACTATGGTAGTCACTTAAATTAAGTCCCGCAAAACGCCTCGACCTGACCATAGCTTCAGCTAGTTCAACCCGTTTCTTAGTCACCATGAAGCTGTAGTCTGGGTTCAGGTCTTTCCCCTCGGCATAATCATGTAAATTGATTGTCCTCTGTAAATCACTTGCTGTGAGCCATTTTTCATAAGTCAGGTAGCCGATTTCGTTGATACAAACCTTATCCAAGATATTGAGAGGCTCTTGATCAAAGGTAAGCTCCTTGACCTTTTCAAGATAATCGATTAAATTGGGCATAGTAATCTCCTTGAAGTCTTTCTTACTTTGATTTTACTAGAATTTTCACAAAATTGTTAGTGAAAAATGTGATATGATAAGAGAGATTATTTATAAAAAAAAAGGAAACTTATGACTATTTCACGATTTTACCGTATCTTACTAGCTCTTTGTGGGTTTGTGGGAGTCTCTATCCAAATCCATGACGATGGTTGGGGTATGCTGCTCTACTACACTGTTTTGTCCAATATTCTGGTCTTCTCTAGTTTGATTTTCTTTATCATCTATGACTTCAAAAAAGGAGATGCTATAACTAACACCAAACTCCTCCGCTACAAGGGTGGCGTAACCATGGCCATCCTCATCACAGGAGTTATTTACCACATCCTGCTAGCACCTATTACAGAGCCTGAAAAATACTGGACAGTAAGGAATTTCTTGGTTCACTATATTGTGCCTTGGGGGTTGGTGATTGATACTCTCATTTTCGATGCTAAGAAAACCTTTCGTCTGCGAGAACCACTTTACTGGTCCCTATTTCCACTGTCTTACTTCGCCTTTGCCCTTCTAAACGGACTGGTTCTAAAACTGTCAATTCCAGGTGCCAAAGATAGTCCTTTCGCCTACTTCTTTATCAATGTCAATAAATTTGGTTGGAACAAGGTCATGATGAACGTTCTAGTCATCAGTGTCGGATATATCGCTGTTGGCTATCTCTTGTACCTCTTGAAAAAATTTATCGGTCGTAAACCGACATAAAATACAAACTGAGCTCCAAAAGGAACTCAGTTTTTCTATTTCAATAATCCTAATCTATCAAAAGCCTTATAGAGACCATCAGATTCAACATCGTCTGTTACAAAGTCTGCCATAGCTAAGATTTCTGGACCACCATTTCCCATGGCAACACCAAGCTCACAGTATTCCAACATAGGGATATCAATCTTGGCATCACCAAAAGTAATAGTGTTCGATTGCTTGGCCGCCAAATGCTCCAAAATGACATCAATAGCATGAGCCTTGTTAATATCCTTAACACTTAAATGACCAAATAGGGCCGTTTCACCTCTCCCTCTCCAAGTATAGGCCTCAAGCTGTGGAAAAGCTTCTTTTGAATCTAGATAGTCTGATAGGATTTGAAAACGAAACTGACCCTGTTTAAATCATCACGATAGAGCTCCCCACCATACTGAAGGCCTTGAAGAAAATCTTCTGGTTCCTTACCAGAGACAGACTTTTCTGACTACCCCTTTTGAATGGCGTAAGTCTTAAGTGTCTCACGTGCTCGCTCACGAAAATCAGGGCTAGCAAAGAGACCATTATTACTTTCAAGATAAAAGACTAGATGACGTTTGGTCAACCAATCCACAATCTTAGTAGCGTCTTCCTTGGAAATCAGCTCATGCATAAGAACCTCGCCATGATGCTCCACATAAGAGCCATTGCCACCAATGTCCCATCAACATCTAAAAAAAAATAAGTTTTGACATGATATTACCTCAAGTATTCTTTTACCTTATTATAGCCTTATATTGATTTAAGAGATACTATTGTCCTTGAACAAACTGATACTATTCTACGATAGTATGCTTCTCAATCCAATGCATTGCTATTTCGCATGAAAGAAGCTATCATGAAAATATGAACGATTTAAAAACACTACTGAATCACCTGCCCTATAAATTAGCAGCCTATGATGCCCAAGGAAACTTTCTCTACGACAACGATGGTGCTGACGGTAGCTTCTTCCCCCGTGAGCCTGAAAATCTGCCTGATTGGATCATGTCTGAGGTTTTGGCTTCTCCTAACAAAGAAATGAGTTATCAAATTCCCACAGACAGTTTTGATCAAATCCTCATCCAGACCTATCAGGCTGCTCTCGATAAAGAAGGAAATGTCCTAGGATTTTGGGAAACCATTTATGATTTGAAACAACCTCTCAAGACCTATCTGGATAACTCTGCTCAAGCTCTTGTAGCTTGGTCTGATGCCACTAGTGGTGCTAGTTTTAAGGAAAAATCTGACAAATAAGGCTAAAAATCCGTCTTAAACAAATGAAAAATTCACTTAATTCACAACTAATCACCTAGTAATACCTTCATTAAATCAGTTTGAGCTAGTATTACTAAGCTTTAAAAAAACAAGTTACTTTAATATCTCTCACAGAATTTATAAGCCGAGTGTTTTGCATTTTTAGGCTATTTAATGTAGAATGGGGGGTGATGAGAAAAAGAATTAAACCGATCGTTGTTTACGTGGTTCTAGCTCTTTTAGGATTAGCATTAGTTATTGCAAACATTCACAATACGTCTAAACAGCAGGCGCATCTCGAGAACGTGAAATCTGCTATTCCTTCTGCTACTACACCAAAAACAACAACCAGTAGTACATCTGACAGTTCCGATGAGGAGCTGATACTCAATCCCATTATCGACCTTTCGGGTTGGCAACTTCCTCAGGATATCGATTACGATGTCTTGTCAAATCATATTTCTGGTGCTATTATCCGCGTCTTCGGTGGATCACAGATTAGTAAGGATAGCAATGCCGCCAGCTCAAATGGGGTTGACAAATCTTTTAAAACACATATCAAAGAACTCAAAAAACGTGACGTTCCAGTTGCCGTCTATTCCTACGCCCAAGGTACTTCCGTCAAAGAAATGAAGGAAGAAGCTCGTATTTTCTACAAAAATGCTTCTCCATACAAACCTACCTATTACTGGATTGACGTTGAAGAGGAAACCATGTCTAACATGGAGGAAGGTGTCCAAGCCTTTCGTGCTGAACTCAAACGTCTGGGAGCTGAGAAGATTGGCCTCTATATTGGTGCCTATTTCATGCTTGAGCAAGAAGTTTCAACTAAAAACTTCGATGCCGTTTGGATTCCAGCCTATGGTGCCGACTCAGGCTACTATGAGGCTTTGCCAAATACTGAAATCGACTATGACCTTCACCAGTATACGTCACAAGGAAACCTCCCTGGTTTCGACAATATCCTAGATCTTAATCAAATCAATCCTGAGAAAAACAAACGTAAAACCTTTGAAAAACTCTTTGGAAAGATTAAGAAAAAAACAACTAAAAGTAAGAAGACTACTTCGACAAGTTCAACTAGCTCAGCAACTGTAACCAGCTCATCTAGTTCCTCAAAGTCGTCTAGTAGTGAGTAAAAACCAGTGTTTCAGACACTGGTTTTATTCTTGCCCCAATTGACTTAGGCGTGTTTGGACGAATATGTTATAATGGAAAGTAGAAATGTAAAACTTTGAAAAGGAGATAACATAATGGCTAAGAAAAGCAAAGTCAAGAAGACCTTGGTCGACCAAATTCTTGGTAAGGCTAAAATAGACCATGATAGCTTATCCTTCAATGGTTTAGAAGGAGAGCTTCCAGAAGATGTAGCGCGTGAGAGCATTTATAAAACCCTCGCCCTTAAGGGAGATAAGACAGGACCAGTCATCGGCATCGTCCCTATCACCGAGCACCTATCTGAAAAGAAATTGGCCAAAATTTCAGGGAACAAGAAGGTTCAAATGATTCCACAAAAGGATCTCCAAAAAACAACTGGCTATGTTCACGGGGCTAACAACCCAGTGGGAATTCGTCAAAAACACAATTTTCCCATTTATATCGATCAGTCTGCCCAAGAAGCAGGTTTTCTTATTGTCTCAGCGGGGGAAATTGGGCGTTCTATCCGTATCAATAGTCAAGAACTTGCTGATTTTGTTAATGCTGAATTTGCTGATATTAAGGAGTAATCATGAAACTGTATTTTGTACGTCACGGTAAAACCGAGTGGAACTTGGAAGGTCGCCTTCAAGGTTCCAAGGGAGATTCGCCTTTGCTTAAAGAATCTATCGAACAAGTACGTGAGTTAGGTCGCTATCTCAGTGACACACATTTTGACTTGGTCTTCTCAAGTGACTTACCACGTGCTAAAAAAACTACAGAGCTCATCATGGAGTCTCAAAAACCTAAAGCTAAGGTTACCTACACTAAAGCTTTGCGTGAATGGCAACTTGGTAAACTGGAAGGACAAAAAATTGCACTCGTTCAGGCCATCTATCCAAAAGAAATGGATGCCTTCCGTCATAACCTAGCCAACTTCCGTGCTAATGACTTCCAAGCTGAGTCTGTCTACCAGACAACCAAACGTGTGGCCAAATTTGTTAAAACACTTAAAGATAGTGAGGCTAAAAATGTCCTCATCGTCGGTCACGGAGCTAACTTAACAGCTTCTATCCGTACACTCCTTGGTTTTGAACCTGGTCTTCTTCGTAAGGCAGGAGGTCTTGACAATGCTTCTGTCACTATTCTCGAAACCAATGATTTCGAGCACTTCACTCTTAAATGTTGGAATGATACATCTTATACGGATGAACAAAACAAGATTAACCAAATCATTGACTGACTTCATAAGACAAGCGATCCTGAACTAGGGTCGCTTTTTCGCATGCAAAAGCCCTAAAAGCTATTACTTTTAGGGCTACTTAGCAATTATTTCCGACTCAGTTCATCTGGCAAACGATTTAATTCGACACCAAAGTCTCGGGCCAAGTCCTCTAGTTCATTTTCAAAATCGTCTAGTTCCTGTGAGACAAGATCATACTGTTCCTCAGACAGCAAACGTTTAAAACGAAGACCACGACTCAAGATAAATTCCACGTCTATTTTGGCAGTTCTATGGACATGTTCCCAATAGTTATTAGCAAACCCTCTTTGCTTGTCTTCGGCATTAAGATGGTCCTCTAAGGCATAATAGGAATCTCAGGCAACGCCCTTCATCTGCTCTGCATCTCTAATACCTTCGAAGAGATCGTCACGTTTGGCTTCGAGTGCTTCTACCTCTTTTGTCAAAGCATCACGTTCAGCACTTAGTGCTTCAATATCATATTTTAAGTTATCCGTTTCCACCATTTCACTTCTCCCTTTATCACATTCTAGACAAAAAAACGACCTCGTTAGGCCGTTTTTTTATCTGCCATATTTCATACGAAGAATTTTTTCCTGGTTAGCATCCAAACGAAGGAGAATAACCACCTTATCAATACTCATATTGCTCTCAAGAAGACGTTCAGCTGCCATCATAAGACCATTGTTAATACCCAGTTGAAGCACTGGATTTTCTTTATCGTTAATATCAAAGATATATTTATTATTTGGAAGATCGAAAAGGACTTTTACCGCTCCAAAGAGTTGCTCAAAACTATCGATTTCCAAGTCAAAGACTGGCTTAGTACCTGGTTTGAGGCTACGTCCACGGTGGTTAAACCACATAGAATGCCAGCCACCATTGAAGGCACCCATGACATCATTGTCATAAGAATCTCCAACGTAGAGCGTCGTCGATGGATTCATATCAAATTGCTCAGCTGCGAGGTTGAAGATTTCCTTCTCAGGCTTTTGGAAACCTGTAGCCTGACTGACGATGACACGCTTAGGGTCCACATAATCATAAAGTCCCAACTTCTTGACCTTCTTAAGTTGGTGCTCTGTTGGACCATTGGTAATAATACCCATAGGAACATTTTTTTCCTTGAGGAAATCAAGGGTCATGCGCATCTCATCAAGCATGGTGATATTTTCCAACTCATGCTCGTAAACCTCTTGGAAATGGTTCCCCATTTCTTCATCAATTTCACGGTAGCCAAACTCCAAAAGGGTCTCTTTACAGCGCCAAAAACGGAAATACTCAGTTGTCCACTCACCGGCCATTACACGTGGAAAACCAACATCAGAATAGTGGCGGAAACGAATGTAGGCTTGATTCATGTGGCTCATGTCAAAGTCAGGGAAACATTTTTCCATGGCAATACGATAAGGTGCCTGTTGGTCATAAATAGTATCGTCAACGTCAAAAACAATAGAAGTAATCATCTGTCCGTTCTTTCTTATATCATTCTCTTGCCAGAGACTTAGCAAACTAGAAGGTCCGATAACTAAACTGATGAAGCATTCAGCCCCTAAGCCTAAGTCTTGCAAAAGTTGCTTTAAGTCAACTGTCTATAAGCAGTCATGCATATCTTTTTTTGACTAGCATGAAATTGCCCAAACATTTTTATTATACCGTTTTTGCCCTCTTATTTCAATTTTTGAGCAAAATTAGGAAAATATTATTCGTGATTTCCAGTATTTCAGATAGAAAAAAGGTTTGAAACATGACATTCCAAACCTTAGGCATCTTTTTATCATCAGATGATTATTTAATTTCTTTAAAGGTCATTTTTTGTTTCACTTCACCCTGACCACCTTTGGCAATCTGGTAATAGAAATCCTTTGATGTGAAATGGTCACCATAAGCAAAGACCTTATTGTACTGCCATTGTGACAATTGATCGTCTTCTTTTTTACCGAGAGTCAGAGTTGTTTTTGTCACGTTATATTCCCATTTAGCTGTTTGGTCACTATAGGCTTTGTCAAAATCAGTCTGGCTCTTAGCGGCATTAACCACTGTCGTACGGTCCTGACTCACTAGTGCCTTGTTACCACCCTCTTGGAAGGCTACATACATGACACGATTATTAACCTCACCATTTAAAGAACTTGAATATTGGTAAACCTTACCAGGTACAACACTATCCAAATGGTGTGACCCCCAGTAATAGAAGACACTGAAACCAGCTCCCGTAACCAAGAGGCAAGCAAGTACAACACTAATAATGATATTTCTCTTTGACATGCTTGACCTCTCTCTATTCGTCACCAGTTAGGTCAGAGGAATTTGCCTCTGAGTCTGTTTCAGTATGACTTGATGAACTTGAACTCATGCGTGTTTCTGTTTGAGAATCATCACTTGATGAAGCTTTTGATTCAGATGATGTTTTAGTGCTTGATGATGAACTTTCTTTTTCTTTATAAACATCAACGTTGAAGGTCCACTTATCACCCTTGTAAGTTACCTTAATTTGGGCATATTTTGCCTTGATAAGCTCTGACATTTTGCCACCATTGTTAAGGGTGTCGTAAATCTTCTCAGCGAGTGCTTTGGCATTGGCTTCAGTTCTGGCACCATCTTTAGGACCATTAGCAATGTCTTCATCTTTAGCAGTTTCGCCTTGACGGTAAAGCGCTGTTCTTTCAGTGTCCTTCTTAGCATCAGCATTCAGATCCTTCTTATCATCTACATGTGAGAAGAATTTCCATGTAGGTCTACCTGAGCGTTTTTGTTGATAAATATTTGAAACTTCTTCTTGAACCTTGTCTTGGAAAGCATCCTCAGTCAATTCTTTTTCTTTAGAAGTATCTGTACTTGCTCTACTTTTACTGCTGCTTGCTGTTGAGCTTGTTGAGCTTGTTGCAGAAGATGAAGAAGAACTTGTTGAAGCGTCTTTAGATTCTGATGATGAAGAAGAACTTGTTGAACTTGATGAAGCGTCTTTAGACTCTGATGATGAAGAAGATGACTCCTTACTTTCTTTAGAATCTTTATCTTTATCGCTATTATTGTTGTTATTGGTATTGGTATTGGAGAATGAAATGCTGTTATCAGAATTATCTGGAGCGTAAATCATTGTATTCTTAGAGTGGTCATCAGATACAAAAGTAGTATTATTGATAATCACTCGGTTATTATCGCCATAATAGTTGTTGATAACAATCTTAGAATGTGCACAACGGTGACCATTACCAGTCACATGATAACCTGCTGGTACATCACCATCACGTTTTAAAATAAGGACATCACCAGCAAATATAAGATCAATATTCTGAATATTGTTATCGTAGGCTAATTTTTCAATAGAGATTCCCGTCGCTTGAGAGATTCCCCACAAGGTATCACCCCATTGAATTACATATTTTTGACCATCTAACTGTTGTGGATTGATGTTCTGAGTTGTCAAATTATTTGTAATTTGTTGCGGTGTGCTGGCAATCCAGTTTGTAATATCTGCAGCGTGAGCACTTGTTTGATTTTGATAAAAGCTATCTGCTAGCACAGATACCGTAGGTAGCCCAATAGGCGCTAGTAAAGCGCCAAGCATCACAGCTTTACCAACATAATTTTTCTTTTTCATTATATATTCTCCTTAATTTCATACGAATCCTACCCTGTTATTATACACTTTTTTATTATATTTGTCAATAAATTATATAACTTCCTAATCAATCATTAATTCAAGTTAGCTATTTTTCTTAAAAATAAAGGGCTTTCCCCTTTATTTATCTGACATTTAGTCATTTGTCCTATCTTTAGAAGGTGATTTATGATACAATATTTACGACTATTTTATGGAGGACTAACATGTCAAATCAACACATGGAAGAATTGAACGATCAACAGATTGTCCGTCGTGAAAAAATGGCGGCCTTGGCTGAACAAGGAGTCGATCCTTTTGGTAAGCGATTCGAACGCACAGCTACATCTGGTCAATTAAAAGAAAAATACGCTGATAAAACAAAAGAAGAATTGCACGAAATCAATGAAACTGCTACTATCGCAGGTCGTTTGATGACTAAGCGTGGTAAAGGTAAAGTTGGCTTTGCCCACATCCAAGATCGCGATGGTCAAATCCAAATCTACGTACGTAAAGATGCTGTCGGTGAAGAAAACTACGAAATCTTCAAGAAAGCTGACCTTGGTGACTTCCTCGGTGTCGAAGGTGAAGTGATGCGTACAGATATGGGAGAACTCTCTATCAAAGCTACTCACATCACTCATTTGTCTAAAGCACTTCGCCCACTCCCTGAGAAATTCCACGGTTTGACAGACGTTGAAACAATTTACCGTAAACGTTACCTTGACTTGATTTCTAACCGTGAAAGCTTTGACCGCTTTGTCACACGTTCAAAAATCATTTCTGAAATCCGTCGCTACCTCGATGCTCAAGGTTTCCTTGAAGTCGAAACACCTGTTCTTCACAATGAAGCTGGGGGTGCGGCTGCCAAACCATTTATTACACACCACAATGCACAAAACATTGACATGGTGCTTCGTATCGCGACTGAGCTCCACCTCAAACGCCTCATCGTTGGTGGTATGGAACGTGTTTATGAAATCGGACGTATCTTCCGTAACGAAGGTATGGATGCCACTCACAACCCTGAATTCACATCTATCGAAGTTTACCAAGCTTACGCTGACTTCCACGATATCATGAACTTGACTGAAGGTATCATCCAACACGCTGCTAAAGCGGTTAAAGGTGATGGACCTATCAACTACCAAGGAACTGAAATCAAGATTAACGAACCATTCAAACGCATCCACATGGTTGATGCAATCAAGGAGATCACTGGCGTTGACTTCTGGCAAGATATGACTTTGGACGAAGCCAAAGCTATCGCTGCTGAAAAGAATGTTCCAGTTGAAAAACATTACACTGAAGTTGGTCACATCATCAACGCCTTCTTCGAAGAATTCGTTGAAGAAACCTTGATTCAACCAACATTCGTTTACGGTCACCCAGTTGCTGTATCACCACTCGCTAAGAAAAATCCAGTAGACCCACGCTTCACTGACCGTTTCGAACTCTTTATCATGACTAAAGAGTACGGAAATGCCTTCACCGAATTGAACGACCCAATCGATCAATTGTCACGTTTCGAAGCACAAGCTGCTGCTAAAGAACTCGGTGATGACGAAGCAACAGGTATCGACTACGACTACGTCGAAGCTCTCGAATACGGTATGCCACCAACAGGTGGACTCGGAATCGGTATCGATCGCCTCTGCATGCTTCTCACTGATACAACAACCATCCGTGATGTCTTGTTGTTCCCGACGATGAAATAATAATGATATCCCATTAGTCAAATAATGGGATATTTTTATATGAGGTATAAACGTGTTCAAAAACTGAAGTCCCTTTTTAAGAAAAAATCAATTGTGGGTGAACAGCCTGATACAACAATTAAAGAAAATCAACTAGACTTTCCCATAGATCGCACAGATTATTTTTTTCGACCAAGCACTTGTATTTTATTGTGAAGAAAATGATATTCCTTCAGAAAAACTCAGCAAATCAGATATGCTACAGATTAATAAAAGAGCTGCTTTTCATCTCAGTATCTTCGTCTCCTGGCTAACAAAACATGATTTTCTGAATCCCCAAAGTGATGGATTTAACCTTGAGGATGCACAAAAATTCAAGAATGAAACGATTACAGGTACAGACTATCTCTTTAAACATCTTGATGAAAAACTCTATTCAACTGATATCAGTAACACTCTCCTTCCCTTCATCTCCGATTTTTATGAAGATTACATGGATTTCTGTTATATAGTTTTGGTTGATGATGTTGCTAGAACTGAATTTGACTGGAAAATCTATCACTTGGTTGAAGATGATATTGACGAGATGTTTAGTCAATATCAGACTCACATCAGACAATAAGAAAAACGCTTCCCTCAATCGAGAGAAGCATTTTCTTATTTCCAAAATTTTGCCTTTGATGCTGCGATCCAAGTTGATAAACAAGCTAGGGCTACTTCTGCATAGATAGCGTATTGTTTAGCAGGATAAAACCATGCTTTGTTTTCTTCATGCCAACGAGACTTCCAAAGGCCGATATAATCTCCTGTCATTTCAGGATCTTTAAGGAGCTCCATGTAATTTGCAAGTAAATTGTCTGGCTGGTTCGTTTGTACGTTGATGACAAAAATCACCAAAACAACCGTTATGACAGCTAAGAGTTTCAGAGCAATCTTTTTCTTTACTGTTAGTTGAGATGCTTTCAATTATTTTTCTCCCCCATATAGTAATATATGTACTCCTATACTTTAGTATAAAAAGTAGGGATACAACATTAATGACTAAAAAGCTAAAACCTTTCGAAACCTTGCACATCTTCTTCATAGTGCTATAATAAAACTGTCAGTCTGCTCAGAGATAAAGCTATTTCTGTGCAGATGTGACTTAGAAAGAGGTGTTTATGACATCTTTAAAAAAGGTTTCCCTTTCGGAGGTAAACCAATCGATTGATACACCAAATAATAATCGTTTTTGGCAAAATCTTAAGGCTTTCTTGGGGCCTGGGGCACTTGTGGCCGTGGGTTACATGGATCCAGGGAACTGGATTACCAGTGTCGTCGGTGGGGCAACCTACAAGTACAGCCTACTCTTTGTCATCTTAATTTCATCTTTAATCGCTATGCAGTTGCAACAAATGTCCGGAAAATTAGGGATTGTGACCCAGATGGACTTGGCCCAAGCTACTGCCTTTCATTCGCCCAAATGGTTGCGATACACGCTTTGGGTAGTCCTAGAGCTAGCCTTAATGGCCACGGACTTGGCTGAGGTGCTTGGTTCTGCCATTGCACTAAACCTGCTCTTTGGTATTCCAATCATGGTAGCCATCCTAGTGACAGTCCTAGACGTCTTTTTACTCCTACTCATCATGAAGCTAGGGTTCAAAAAAATCGAAGCTATCGTTTCAACCTTGATTTTGACAATCTTGGTTATCTTTGTCTATCTGGTAGCCTTGTCTGAACCGAGTGTTACGGGGATTCTTGAAGGCTATCTCCCTACACCAACTCTCTTTGAACCTCATGCTGCTGGACATACCAACCAGTTAACCTTGGCGCTTGGGATTGTGGGGGCGACCGTTATGCCACATAATCTCTATTTGCACTCGTCCTTGTCTCAAACGCGTAAGGTTGACCATTCTGATGGTGACGATGTGACAAAGGCTGTCCGTTTCATGACCTGGGATTCAAACATCCAGCTGACCTTAGCCTTTGTGGTGAACTCCCTCCTCTTGATTTTGGGGGCTGCTCTCTTCTTTGGTCACGCTTCTGATATTTCAGCCTTCTCGCAAATGTACAATGCTCTTCAGGACTCCAAGATTGCCGGTGCGATAGCTAGTTCGACACTTTCAACTCTCTTTGCCTTGGCTCTCTTAGCTAGTGGACAAAATTCTACAATTACAGGGACCTTGACTGGTCAGATTGTTATGGAGGGCTTCCTCCACATGAGGTTACCGCAGTGGGTAATTCGTTTATTCACACGTCTCTTCGCCTTGCTACCTGTTATCGTTGTAGCTATTCTCTACGGTGATCAAGAAAAGACTCTGGATCAACTCTTGGTTTATTCACAAGTTTTCCTCTCACTTGCCTTGCCGTTCTCTATTTTCCCTTTGATTTACTATACTTCTAAGAAATCACTTATGGGAAAACACGTCAATGCCAAGTGGAATACTTTCCTTGGTTACGCCATCGCTCTTGTCCTAACCATTCTCAATCTCAAACTTATCTTTGATACGTTTTAAACAAAATAAGGCCAGCGCCATGCTGACCTTGTTTTAGTTTTTGAAGGCGTCAACGAGAACTTGGAATTCTTCATTGCTAAGGGTAATTCCCTTGCCCATCTTGGTGTGATCTGGACTCCAAGTACGGATATCGTACTTGGCTGGTGCTCCGTTAAAGCTCACACGATTAAGCTCCTTAGTCCATCCCTTGTCATTCTCAGACAAGACCAAGAGTTTTTCTTCAATTTCAAATGAAAATTCTGCCATTTGCTTACCTCCACTAGCTTTATTCGTTTTTTTCTGTGAAAATTGTGCGTTTTAGAAAGAAGTTATCCACAAAATTTCACCTTTCATGCTATAATTATTTTATCAAGAAACGAAGGAAATGACCATGATAAACTTTTTAGAAGCGGTAAAGCATCAGCTTCATCAGTTTGTGGAAACAGGTCACAGCAAACCTATCCACCTAATGCAAAATCATCTTATTAACGATATCTATCGTGCTATTGATCATAACCAAATGGTCATGCTGACTTCTAATCAGAAGATCTATAAAGGCTACATCAATCGTTATGATAGCCAGCGTCAAGCTATCTTTATCGAGCAGGACAAAGTTATCAGCATGATTGAACTAAAAGACATTAAACGTCTAAAAATCATATCACAACGAGGTTAAGTTTATCAGTTAACCTCGTTTTATTATGAGGTTGACTATTCCATAAGTGCTTGTTATAATAAGTTAACTATAATTTTACGAAAGGTTAACTAAAAAATGACACAAAATCGTACACTGTCACTCATACTTCCCGCCTTCGGTGCTGCTATCATTACCGCACTGGCTCAAATTATTATTCCTATCGGTGCAGTACCCATTACTCTCCAGACCTTCGCTGTCGGACTTGTTGCTGCCATCCTTAAGCCAAGAGAGGCAACTCTTGCCGCTACCCTCTACCTTATCCTAGGTGCTATTGGTTTACCTGTTTTCGCAGGAGGTGGCGGTGGGCTTCAAACCTTCTTTGGACCTTCAGCTGGCTATTTGTTGGCTTATCCATTTTTCGCCTTTGTCACTTCAAAACTGACGCATACTGAGACTCCTATCTGGAAAAACTTTTTGGCTTTTGTTTTGGGAGATGCACTTGTCTTTGTCGGTGGTATCCTTAGCCTGCACTTTCTTGGAAAGATGGGTTGGTCTGCAGCTGTAGCTGTTGGTTTAACACCCTTTATCATTCCTGACCTCATTAAAGGTCTCATCGTCGCTTTGGTGACTAAGCCAGTCTTAAAAGTTCTTAAAAATCATAGTTACTTTAACTAAAGAAAAAAAGATTGAAAACTTTGTTCTTGTGAACAGAATCTTCAATCTTTTTATTTTTCAAAATAAATATCATAATGCTTTGAACAAGCTGGGTTGAAAGCACTGTAACAATTAGGACAAGCTACTGCCTCTTGATACTCCTCAATAGTCATCTCATGCTGACAAACACCACAGATAAGGACCTTGTCCTGCTTGAGCTGACAAGGATAAGCTCGGAAGCTATGTTCCTCCAAGCTATCATGACACTGATAACAGGCATAATAATTCAGACACTCGAAGCATTTTAGGGCAACAATATCTAGATCTGTGTGATAGTGCTGACACCTGCTCTCATTATCTACCAAGAGACCATATATTTTTCTCGTCATTAGGCACGAACAGTCTTACTTGAACCGTCTTTTTGGTAGAGGTTAATCAAACCTTCTTTAGTTGAACGAATCATGTCACCAGGTTTAACTTCTTGTGGCACGGTAATAGTAAGAAGTTCCATTGGGTTTGGTGCACGGTCAATCTTATTACCATTAGCATCGTGGAGATCTTTGATGTCACACTCGAAATGACGGAAGCCTGGTCCGTAGAATTCAACGTGGTCACCTTCGAGGATAACGTTACGTTGACGGATTGTAGCTGTCATAGTGGCTGGATCAAAGTCTACTACTTCACCAACGAATTTGTATTGTGGAATCTTACGACGGGCACCAAAGAGTTGCTCGTTTTCTGTTGGAGTCTTGTAGTAGAAACCTGTTGCCAATTCACGTTGGGCAACCTTCCAGAGCTCGTTAATCAAATCATCTTTGATGGCATAAAAGGCTTCTGCACTTTCCATGTAAGCATCACAGGCCGCCTTGTAACAGTTGGCAACTGTTGATACGTAGTGGACAGATTTCATACGACCTTCGATTTTCAGGCTATCAACACCATTATCGATAAGGTCCGGGATATTTTCAATCATACACATGTCAACGGCTGACATTGAGTATTCTTCAGGAACTTCACCGTGGATACTCTTTCGCTCTTGGCCAAATGGCATGTCGTAAAGGTCATATTTCCAGCGGCATGATTGTGAACAACCACCACGGTTAGCATCACGGTCTGACATGTGGTTAGAAAGGGTACAGCGACCTGAGTATGAGATACACATAGCACCATGGACAAAGGCTTCAATTTCAAGGTCCGTACGTTTACGGATTTCAGCCAATTCTTCCATAGTAACCTCACGTGCTAAAACAACACGAGTCAAGCCATACTGTTTCCAAAAATGGAAGGTTTCAACGTTTGTCGCAGATGCTTGCGTTGACAAGTGGATGTTAAGGCCTGGAGCATAAGTTGAACAGATTTCAATCAAAGCTGGGTCAGATACGATAACGGCATCGAGTCCCATATCACGCAATTCACGGAACCACTCACCTGCACCTTTTTCATTTCCTTCATGGGTAACCATGTTCGAAGCAACGTGCACATCGACACCACGAGCGTGAGCGTATTCGATACCTTCACGAAGTTCATCCATAGTAAAGTTTCCAGCACGGCTACGCAAACCATAGGCTTGTCCACCAACGAAAACAGCATCTGCGCCGTAATTTACAGCGACTTTCAATTTTTCCAAAGTCCCAGCAGGTACCAGAACCTCTGGGCGTTTTTTAGTTGTAGTCATAATTTCTCCAATTTGCAAGATTGTCGATTTTAGTTTTTAGAATAGCTCCTTCATTCCCTGAAAATGGAAAACTCTCAAACGAAGGAGGAAGTATTATTATTTTACACGGTCAGGTTCATAATCATAGAAACCTGTGTCCAAACCACGGTTGGCTGGGTGTAATTTATGAATAGCCTCATCAAAGAGGAAGGCTTGATCTTGTGAAAATTCGCCAGCCTCGATGAGGTCACGAGCCTTCACAAAATACTCGGTGATTTTTACGAAGTTTTCACCTGGGCAATAAACACCGTCTAACTTCCAGTGGTCAAAACCATGTTCAACGAGTTCTGAAAGCTTAGTCATCATATCCAGGTCATTATTGGCAAAGATATGTGTCCCGTGCATATCCTCATAAACTGAGTAGTGCGAATCTGGGTCACCAGGCTCAGAAAGGAAGAGGTCACGTTCTTTTGTAACAGCTTCATCCGTTTTGATAAAGTTGTAGTAGTTTTGAAGAAGCGGACGTTTAGAGTGGTGAATGATACTTGCACCATAAACCAAAACCTCGGCTGGAATTTGAAGATTTTCAGCCATGACGAAAAGTTCCGCAGACGGAATTTCACGAGCCAAAACAGCTTCAGAAGCTCCAGCTTGTTTGCCCCAGAAATTAATCTGACGGCTAGAGGTTACCATGGTTGAAGCATCATAAATCATTTTGAAGGGACGTTTGTCACGGTTACAGATGTAGAAAACTCCTGCATCACCAACCGTGATATAATCTGCCTTGATTTCTTCAAGAAAATCAAGGTAGTCTGGAAGAGCATCCATCATACCTTGGTGCATGAGAGCGTTAACGGCAACAGTCAATTCCTTGCCAGACTCATGTACCAGCTCTGCAATCTTTCGCATCTCTGCGAATGAAAAAGGCTTAGGCAAACGAAGGCCAAAAGCTTTTTCGCCGATGTAAATACGATCTACGCCAAGTTCTAGGAGCTCACATGCCTGCTCGTAGCTCTCAGCAGTCGCTGTAATCACTATTTTTTCCATAACTCACATTATAGCACAAATGATTAGATTTTTTTAGAATTTTTAGGTTCAAAATTCTGTATTTGGATATTTTAAATTAGTTTTTAAATACTATAATTTTCACAAAAATCAAAAAACACTTTGCAATATAAAATTTTTATGGTATTATTAATGAGATTCTAAATAGTGAAATACTGACTAAACATTTTAACCTACATGGAAAAGTGGTTTAGGTATTTTATATAGAAAGGAGGCAGACATGGCTGACAACTTACACCGTCAATTTGATCACATCGAAGATTTCGAGACTGAGCGTCCTCAAACGACGAATTATCAAGATTATCAAGGTTTAAATAATAATAGTATTAAGCTACAAGATATGATTTTCTTTGGACGTATCTCAAGCTTCTGTGTTTCAACAGTCCTAGTTGCCTTCCTTTTCTTGGTAGCACAGGTGGCTTCCTTCTGGGCCTTCTTTTGGGCAATTACCATTAGCGTCATTGGTCAGATAGGCATTTATGTCCTAATCGAATATTATAAAGCACAAAAACGTTGAATGCTTGGTCAACGTTTTTTTCGTATAAAAAAAAGAAAGCCTCATGTGCTTTCTTTATTATTTTACTTCTGCTACTTCTTCAGAGATATCTTTAATATCAATGACAATATCATCTACGATAGCTTTTGTTTCTGCTTCAACATCCGCTTGTTCAGGAGTTACTTGAGCTGTTTTCTCTTTGATAAGTTCAAAGCTCTCTTTTGCAAAGTCAGCAACTTGAGCTGTTTTTTCTTGAACGGCTTTTGTCAAATCATCTACAGTGATGTCGCCATTTTCAAATTTTGTTTTATAATCTTGGAAAGTATCGACTGCCAATTCTTTATAGTCACTAGCTTTTTCCACCACTTGATTTTGGTAAGCTTTAGGATCTTCTTTGAATGAAGTGATTTCTTCATCAATACGCGCTTTAACTGCTTTACCTTTTTCAGTTGTGAAGAAATACGCTGCTGCGGCTCCAGATGCTGCACCAATAATTAGGGTGTTTAGAAATTTACTCATGAAAAGACCTCCTTATTTTTTCTTGTCTTTTTTACCAAATAGTTTTGAAGCAACCTTGCCGATAGCAAAGGCTGAGCCTGCTTTACCGACACTTGCTCCTGCTGCACTTGCCTTAGCACCAAGGTAACGAGCTTCGGTATTCAAGTCAGAGACACTTTCTGAAAGCTCAGCTACTGCTACAAAGAGAGGATCAATCGTTTGAACTTTTTCATTAACATCTTCAACCAAGACATTTGCCTTAGCCAAGATTTCATTTGTTTGATGAAGGGTCACATTGATATCTGTACGAAGAACGGCAACTGTTTCTTCAACTTCTTTGACAACATGACGTGTGCGAAGTAAAGTTGGGATTAATGCAATTAGAAACGCAGCAAGTGCGATTGCGATAATAAGAAATGCAATTTCTGCCATAGTTTAAGACTCCTTTGACCTGCTTAAAAGGTTAATTCAAAGAAACTGAGTGTTTGACTCCTGCTTCTTATGACCTTTATTATAATTTTCATTTCATTATAACAAAGTCTGAACAGTATGACTAGCTTTTCATTTTATAATCTGCTTTTTGACGTTGTTTACGGAAATATAAGAGAACAGCTCCAAGGATAATGATGGAAATACTGACCCATTGTGAAACACGCAAGCCAGCAAACATGAGACTATCCGTACGCATGCCTTCAATGACAAAGCGTCCAAGGCCATACCAGATAAGGTAAAATGAAGTCACATCTCCCTGTCGCAATCCCTTATTAAAGCGTCGTAGTCCTAGAATAATGCTAAAACCAACTAGATTCCACAGACTTTCATAAAGGAAGGTAGGTACACGGTAGCTTCCATCAATAAACATCTGCTGACGGATAATTTCTGGAAGATAATTCAGATGACTAACTGCTTTTCCATAGGCCTCTTGATTGACAAAATTTCCCCAGCGACCGATACTCTGAGCTATCATGACCCCAGGGGCCGCAATATCTAGAAAATCTAAAACCGCTATAGCATGACGTTTGGCAAACCAATAAAGGACAGCTGCACCAGCAATCAAGCCACCATAGATAGCAATTCCACCATTCCAAATCGCAAAAATTTCCGATGGATTTTGGCTGTAATAAGACCACTGGAAAATCACATAGTAGAGCCTAGCACCAACAATGGCTATAGGAAAGGCTAAGAGAATAAAATCTAAGATATGCTCAGGATTGATTCCCTTTTCAGGAGCCCAACGCTGAGCCAGATAAACTGCAAGTAAAAGACCAGAAACAATACAGATAGCATACCAATGAATACTGATTGGACCAAGTCTTAGAGCAATTGGATCAATAGTAGCTAACATTAGTCTTCACCATTCTTACTAATGAGGTTAGCCAAACGGTCCTTAAAAGTTTTGGTTGCATCAAATCCCATTTGCTTAGCACGATAGTTCATTGCTGCAGCTTCGATAACGACTGACACGTTACGTCCTGTCTTAACAGGAATGCGGATACGTGGAATCTTAACGCCCTGTAATTCAATCTCTTCATTGCTATTTCCAAGACGGTCAAAGACCTTGCCATTTTCAAAATTCTCAAGATATATGCCCAACTGAACTTGAGATGAATTACGGACAGCACTAGCTCCGTAAAGACTCATAACGTCAATGATACCAACCCCACGGATTTCAAGAAGATGGAGAAGAATTTCTGCAGGTTCCCCCCAGAGGGTTTCCTCATCCTTAGCATAGACATCTACACGGTCATCAGCAACTAGACGGTGGCCACGTTTCACCAACTCGAGCGCTGTCTCACTCTTACCGATACCAGAGTCTCCTTGAATAAGAACACCCATCCCGTAGATATCTACCAGAACACCATGGACACTAGTACGTTCAGCTAATTGAGAGTTGAGATACCAAGACATGTCACCTGAAAGTGATGATGTAGCGTTGCGTCCTTGAAGAACTGCTACACCATTTTCCTTAGCAGCTTGAAGCATCTCTTCCGGAATCTCAAGACCACGCGCCACGATAACAGCTGGAGTTTCCTCTTTAAACATATTAGCAAAAACAGAATAACGGTTATTATCAGTCATGGTTTTAAGGTAGGACCACTCCTTCATCCCAACCAACTGAAGTCGTTCTGGTGAATAATAGTCAAAATAACCCGTCATTTCTAAACCAGGACGAGAGATATCAGCCGTTGTTATCGCTTTTGCTAAAAGCTCCTCATCTCCATAGACAACCTTAAGTTTAAGCCTATCAACCAACATTTTAACAGTTACTGTCATGTTATTTCCTCCGATTATTTACTAGTTTCATTGTATCATAAAAAGGTTTTCAATGCGGTTCTCAAAGCAAAAAAGACCTGTGACTAGCACCAAGGCCAATCACAGGTCAATGTCTTTTAACAGTTACTTACCAATTCCACTCATCTTCGACAGGTTCAGCGTTTTTACGTTTGCGTCCATCCTTGAGTTTGATTTCGGGATAAATATCTTCTTTGTAAGGAAGGAGAAAGGCTAAAACCAAGTATAGAAAGATTCCAAACTGTGTTGAAACCATGAGAATGATAGCCAAGATACGAGCTAGAGCTAGGTCCCAGCCAAACTTATCTGCCAAACCTGCAACAACACCGGCGACGAGTCTATTTTTTCGTGTCTTATAAAAACGATTTGACATGGTCTTCTTCTCCCATCATTTCTTTGATTTAATTATATGATTTTTTTAAATTAAAAAAATCAGCCCTAGGACTGATTTAGAAAAATGAGCTTTCCTCGACACAGACCGCATCCAAACTTCTGTGTATTGACACGGCGTTTGCGACGGTAAATATGACCACAAGATTGGCACTGATAGAGGTAGTAGTTCTCCTTTTGACCTTGCATCTTTGGAGCGTATCTAAGGCCATCGACCTTAGCTAGTAGGTCCTTGAAGTCTCTATCCCCATGTTTGTAACCCTTTCCTTGAAAATAAAGGTGGTAGTGACAGAGTTCATGACGGACAATTTTCCGAAAGGTCTCGAGGCCGTGTTCTTCATAGAGTTTTGGATTGAAATCTAAGTGTCCATCCTTTGGAAAGAAACGACCTCCAGTAGTACGCAGGCGCTTGTTCCACAAGGCTTGATGATTAAATTCCCAACCGAAATCTTCTATAGACACGGTCTTAACATAATCAGTTAGATTCACGTGGATTCACCAAGGAGAGGTTGAGTTTTTCATGCTCCAAATCAACTTTTGATACCCATACGGTAACCAAATCCCCAACAGAAACGACCTGACTTGGATGGTTAACGAAGCTCTTACTCATCTCAGAGATGTGGATAAGACCATCCTCATGGACACCGATATCCACAAAGGCACCAAAGTCCACAACGTTACGGACTGTTCCTTCAAGTTTTTGCCCCACCGACAAGTCTTTGAGCTCAAGAACATCCTGACGAAGTACCGGTGCTTCAAAATCATCACGTAAGTCTCGACCTGGTTTCAAAAGGTCAGCGATGATATCTTTAAGAGTCTCCTGACCAAGCCCTAACTCTTCTGCTGTGTCTTTAATATTAAGAGCCTTCAATTTTGCCTTAGCAGAATCATCCAAATCTGAGATGTCTAATTGCTTGAAGAGAGCTTTCACCGCTGGATAAGACTCTGGGTGGACTCCCGTATTATCCAAGATATTTTTAGCGTTTGGAATACGGAGGAAACCGGCAGCTTGTTCAAAGGCTTTGGCACCAAGACGTGGGACCTTCTTGATTTCAGCACGTGATGTAATCTCCCCATTCTCCTCACGGTAAGCAACAATATTTTCAGAGATAGTCTTGTTGAGACCTGAGACATGTGACAAGAGGGTACTACTTGCCGTATTGACATTGACACCGACCTGGTTAACCACGGTATCAACGACGAAATCAAGATTTTCAGAAAGTTTCTTCTGACTAACATCATGCTGGTATTGGCCTACTCCGATTGATTTAGGGTCAATCTTAACCAACTCAGCCAATGGGTCTTGAAGACGACGGGCAATGGAAATGGCAGAGCGTTTTTCGACCGTTAAGTCTGGGAACTCATGGCGGGCCAACTCTGATGCAGAGTAAACAGAGGCACCACTCTCATTGACAATGACATAGGAAGTCTCTGGAAAATTCTTGAGAACTTCTGCCACAAAAGCTTCACTTTCACGACTGGCTGTTCCATTACCGATAGCGATAATCTCAATGGCATGCTTTTTAATGAGGTCAGCCAAGTCTTTCTTAGCCTGTGCGATTTTAGCCTGACTTGCTGGAGCTACTGGATAGATAACTTGCGTTGTAATGAGCTTACCAGTTTGGTCAACCACGGCCAACTTAGCCCCTGTACGAAAGGCTGGGTCAAGTCCAAGTACCATCTTTCCTTTAAGTGGTGAGACTAGGAGAAGGCTTCGAAGGTTTTGAGAGAAAAGATTAATGGCTCCATCTTCTGCCGCTTCAGTCAACTCGCTACGGATACGACGCTCCATAGCTGGAATGATTTTCTTCTTGAGAGATTGATTGATAACTTCCTCGATATAGTCATTTTTTTGTTTGAAACGAGCACTGTAGAAACGGTGCATTTTCTCAAGATTGTGTTTAAAGCTTACCTTGATAACGCCTAGTTTCTCCCCACGGTTAAGAGCTAACGTACGGTAACCTTGAAGTTTAGACACCTTATCCTCAAAATCATAGTAAATCTTGAAAATTTCTTTTTCATCCAGCGATTGATCCTTGAGGGTTGAAGTGATGTCACTGTTGTTCCAGATTTCGTTGTAGGTCCAAGAGCGCAAGCTATTGTCCTCAGAAAAGGCCTCAACCAAAATATCCACAGCACCCGCAAGAGCCTTATCAGCTGTTGGAAAGGCTTCAGATGTCAACTTTTCAGCTTCAGCCTTGAGGTTGGGACTACTTTGCAAGAGAACACGAGCCAATGGGAAAAGGCCTGCTTCACGGGCAATAGTCGCCTTGGTGCGACGTTTTTCCTTATAGGGGAGGTAGAGTTCTTCCACGTCCGCCAACTTCTCAGCCGCTTCAATGGCTGCCTTGAGCTGGTCAGTCAATTTACCCTGAGCCTCAATCTTGGCCAGAACTGTTTCCTTGCGGTCTTGAAGAGCAGTCAAGGACTTGTCCATATCAATGATGGCCTTGATTTGCGTTTCATCCAGATTGCCGGTTTTTTCCTTACGGTAACGGGCAATGAAGGGAATGGTATTGCCTTCTGCGGTCAATTCCAAAACAGTTTCAACTTGTTGTTTTTTTAGGCCCAATTCCTGAGCCAATATCTCTAAATTACGATTTTCCATAAACTCTATTATACCACGAGAGGAGATTTGCTTGGGCAGAAAACCTTGTAGCTGAAGCGAGAATTTTTAAGCAAGAGGTAGTATAATAGAAAAGTAAACCTATTGTTAGGGGCTATTTCTAACAGAAATGTCGCCCTTAGTATCTTATTGCAACTGAACTCGGGCTATTTCTTTCGGAAAATAGATACATCTTCCTAGAAGCAGAGCTTCTTCGGCCGATGCCCTAATTTTCTCTTAGAAATGACGCCCTTAGTATCTTATTTTAACTCGGAGGATTTTTATGGCAGTTATTCAGAAAAAAACAAATGAACTTGAAAGCATGATGGCATCTTTTGCGGCTATCCCTGATTTTGAAAAGGCGGGAACTGATCCTAAGAAGGACAAACGTCTTCAAGAAGATAAGAAGAAATAATTTTTATGGCTATTTTTCATCAACTACCAGATAGCGTTTTGCAGCTTCTGGCAGTTTTTCTATCTATTATTATCGAAGCCCTGCCCTTTGTTTTACTGGGGAGTATTCTGTCTGGCTTTATCGAAGTCTTCGTGACTCCTGAAAAGGTCCAAAACTTCCTCCCTAAAAATAAGGTCCTGGCTATTCTCTTTGGAACTCTGGTTGGTTTTATTTTCCCCTCTTGTGAGTGTGGGATTGTTCCCATTATCACGCGCTTTTTAGAGAAAAAAGTGCCTAGCTACACAGCTATTCCGTTCATGGCAACTGCTCCTATCATCAATCCAGTCGTTCTCTTTGCGACCTATACTGCCTTTGGGAACTCTTGGTACTACGTGATTTTACGTTTCCTCGGGGCTTTCTTGATTGCCATGATTTTGGGAATCTTACTTGGCTTTGTGGTGGATGACCAGATTCTCAAGGACAATCGTAAGACCAGTCATGTTCACGACTCTAGTGGTTTGTCAGCTGGTAAGAAAGTTTTTCAAGCCCTAGTTCATGCTGTCGATGAATTTTTCGACACTGGGCGTTATCTGATTTTCGGGAGCTTGGTGGCTGCAGGGATGCAGACCTACCTACCTACCCGAATCCTAACGACTATCGGTCATAATTCGGTGACAGCCATCCTCATCATGATGCTCCTGGCCTTTATCCTCTCACTTTGTTCGGAGGCGGATGCCTTTATCGGGGCTTCGCTACTCTCTAGTTTCGGAGTGGCACCAACAGTTGCCTTTCTCATCATTGGTCCTATGGTTGATATCAAGAACTTGATTATGATGAAACACCAGTTTAAGACACGCTTTGTTGGTCTCTTCGTCGGAACCGCAAGTCTGGTGACAATCATTTATTGTCTGCTATTGGGGGTGATTTAATGTTACGTTTTCTCATCTTATCTGGGTATTTTGAGCTGGTCATGTACTTACAAGTTTCCGGCAAGCTCAACCAGTACATTAACATCCACTACTCCTACTTGGCCTACATTTCCATGGTACTTTCCTTTATCCTCGCTGTGGTTCAACTCATTGTTTGGATGAAACAAATGAAGGTTCACTCACATTTGTCAGGTCGAGTAGCCAAGGTAGCCAGCATTGTTCTATTGGCCTTTCCAGTCCTCACGGGTCTCTTGGTGCCAACAGTAACCTTGGATGCCAATACCGTGTCAGCTAAGGGTTACCATTTTCCACTGGCGGCAGGGAGCGATCCTAATCAGGCCGACCAAGAGGGAACGACTATTCAGTACTTGAAGCCAGACACCAGCTCCTACTTCACCTCCTCTGCATATGAGAAGGAGATGACCAAGGAGCTAGCCAAATACAAGGGACATGAGACCATCCAGATTACCACGGAAAATTACATGGAAGTCATGGAGCTCATCTACCTCTATCCTAACGATTTCGTGGGCAAGAAGGTCACCTATACCGGCTTTGTTTACAATGACCCACAGACCAAGGGTTATCAGTTCATCTTCCGTTTCGGTATTATCCACTGTATCGCCGATTCAGGTGTTTACGGACTGGCGACGAGAGGAAGTGACCAAACCTTCAAGGACAATACCTGGGTAAAAGTCACTGGTACCATCACTGTGGATTACTATCAAAATCTCAAACAGAGCCTACCTATCCTCAATTTGACTGAAGTTAAAGAGGTCGGACAGCCTGACAATCCTTATGTCTATCGCGTATTTTAAAAAGCCAAGTTCAATTGAACTGGCTTTTTAAGTTTAATCGAACTGTACAGTTACTTAAATCTTGAGAGTACAAAAACCTCAAATGAAATTTTGATGTTTTTATACCCATCATTCCGAAATCTAGAAAAAATATAAATACTACTCCCTTTAACGACTTTGCTCATGTAAAAAGCCAAGTCAAATTGGACTTGGTCTTGGATTTCATTTTTGAACAAAGGAGTTTAAATTACCAACTTGTTGGCAAGGAAATCGGAATGTTAAGCTTCACCTTCATCTTGCTATTGTTAATAGTGGCTTGCTCAATTTCGTAGCCGATTTCAGGAAGCTTGAGCTGAATCTGGTTGTTAACCACGCGAACACCACTGCTGGACTGGGCAATGCTCTTCTTGAGGTAAGGCAGAACCAGTGATTTTGGAACTGGAAGACGACCCAAGTGGGCACCTGCCAAATCTAGTAGGATGACTTCCTTGTTAGTGCTGACCGTAAAATCAAGGCTAAATGTTGATTCGATAGGGCCAAGAGATACGGGAACCTTAGCTGTTAGATAGGAATCATTCAACTCTACGGTACTGTTTTGCATGGTCTCATCATTAGATTCAGCTATGCTTGCTTTTAGGACTTGACGAAACTGATTACTATCAAGATTAATCTCGGTTGAAAGGCCCCCTGATGATAGTGATGTCCCACCAATACCAGCCTGGACTAAATCAACAAGAGATGTTTGTGTTGATACATTTTTTAATTGGTCTTGACTGTCAATCTTATCCGGAATAAGTAGAGCCACCATTGCAAAAAAGAGCACAATGACAAGGACAATGAGTCGTTTAAACCACTTCCACATAGGGATACCCCATTTCAATTTTTCACTTTTGACGTCTATTGTACTGGAATCAAGGGAAAAAAGCGAGTAAGAACTGGAAATTCTCTCATATTTTCTTAATCCAAGAGGTAGGGCTCAAGAGCTTCATAGGCCTTTCAGTAAACATTGGCATATAGGTGAACGCCGTCATAGGTACGCTCTGCTTTCTGCTCTTTTATATCATCGACCAGCTCAGCATTACAATTAATGAAGTGGCAACCATAGGTTTTGGCGATTTCCTCAGGAGTCTTATTAGAACGGTCAAAATTTTCAGGGATCCGCAGTTTCATCCACTGGATAGATGCCCGGGTCTGACAAGGCAGATGAAGATTTGCTGGATAAAAAGCTATCAGGTAAATCTTGGTATTTAGCAATATAGCTAGTATTTGCTCCAGAATTTGTCCGATATTTGCCATCATATGGTGGAACCAATGGTCTCCATAAGTCTCCTAGGTCATAACATTAGTACCCATACTGATGAAAAGCTTGGCCGGTTGCAAATCCAAAATCAGGGGAAGGATATGCTGGAGAAATTCATCCGTATTCAAACCACTGATGCCTCGATTATAGATGATATCGTCGATACCTCTACTCCTAGCAAGTTCACAAATGGGAAAAAGCTCGGTGAGAGAGGAACCCGTGAGAAGCGTCTCCCCCCTTGATAGCGACCTCATTTAAGTATTAATAATTTTTGAGTTTAATTTCTTTTGATTCATCCATGATAATTTTCTGCTATATTTATCTCAATGAGTGAGAAGGTAAAAAGTAGCCATTGCTTTTAGGGCGCCAATTAGTTGGATAAACATAAGCGCATGGATGAGCCCAAATAATAGAGACTGGACGAGATTAGCCCCTAGAATCCTAGTTTCCCTTACAACCTTATAGCTATCCATCTGGACCATAAACATTTCCTTTTCGCTGGCAGTCGCACTTTTCTTAAAATAGCTGCAGATATGTTGGAAGGAATTGACGACTTGACCAGGATTTTCAGGAAAGTCCAGAGATTTGTTAATGTAGGCCTTAGCCTAATCCAAACTAACCTCATCATTCTTGAGATAGTTCCGGATTTCTAAGTAAATCTTGTTTGAATGACTGAACACCAGGTACTTATTTACTGCCCAAAGTCGCTCTCACTGGCGACGTGGATTTCTTGTTGTCATTAGGGACCTTCCTTAATAGCTTTTTATCATCATAGCATAGTTTAAATGGGGATAATAGAGTATGATCTTGCTAGTGGGGAGTCATTTGCTAGGGATAGTTGTATCTATTTTCAGAAAAGGGCTTTTGTTTGGTTTATGTATAAGCGTTTGCTATACTTAAGGTATCAAAGAAAGGAGACAAAGCCTATGACATTGTCCAAAAAACTCACACTTTCTCTTGCCTCTATGGCAGTTCTTGGTCTTTTAGCAGCCTGCTCAAACCAGAAAGCTCAAACACCTGAAAGCTCTGCTAGTACCCAACAAAGTTCAAGTAAGGTTTCACCTTCACAAAGTTCTGAAGCTTCTAAACAGACTAACGGGCTAGATGGCACCTATAAAGGAACTGATGAAAGCGATCGTATTACTCTTACCATCTCTGGAAATACTGGTACTTGGGAAGAGGACGAATCAGATAGCGAGAAGGATAGCAAGTCTGTAACAGTTAACCCTACCAATCAAAGTCTAACGATTGGGGATGATATCAAATACTATAAACTCGACGGGAATCAGCTGACTATTGAAGATGATGATCGTGATTCCGATGATACCATTATCTTAACAAAATAATATCGGATACCTTAGCCAACCCACTCTCTTGATTTAGCTAAGGTTTTTTTATGTTTTGCTATATGCAGAAGGAAAACGTATACAAACAGGAGGCTGAGGATGACCCAAAGACAATTATAGTTGACGCTATTCTTTTATCAATTAGTGTAACTCTTATTGGACTCGGATTTTCTGTATATAATTATATTATCTTCGACAAACCTTTTATAACTACAAAAGGTTTGCTAGCTGCATTTTCTCTGGGTGCGACAGTGGTTGCCATTAGTCTATCCAAGTCAAATAGGAAGTAAAGATAAGAAAAAGGTATAAGTTTGCAGACTTATACCTTTTTTTGGTAAAACATTACTTAATTTTGTGTTTGTTCATTTTTTCTTCAAAAATAGCTGTCATGATTTTACGCAACTCTTCTCTCTCTTTTTCAGGAAGGTCCCCTTGGCGCTTAGCCACAGCATAAAGTTCAGGATATTTCCTGGCTACACGCTCTACTGTCTTAGTCGTCGCATGTCCTCTTACAAAGAAAGGAATGCGTTTAAGCCATTCTTGCGGTACGAGAGCGAGCAACTTCTTAGCAGCTTCCTTGTCAGAAATCTCAGCTGTACTCAACCCTTGGTTGATTTGTTCTTGTTCTTTTTCAGTAAAATCTTTTAATTTCATTACTAATTCCTCTTTATCTTTATATAGTAGATTTTACACTCTTACATGAGAATATACAACTGATTGGGACTGATGGGACAAGGAATTGACTAGCTCATGTGTCATGTTTCTACCCTACTCAAACTTTCATCGCACCTTAACCTAGTCCATATCCACCCATTTGCCATTGTCCATGATAAAGGGTTTGGCTAGACCTGGTCCGGTGTAGTCCTTGTACTTGGTTGTGAGATACTTGTAACAATCCTTCTTGCTAGCAAATTTAATGGCTTGGTAGGGCTCTTCGAAAGTCAACTTTTCAACAAATAAGTAGCCATCTGTCGTTGGCACTAAGACGCCGACGTGACCAACAAAAAGAGAATCTCCGTCCAGATTATCATGGACAACAACCGACAGCATGCGTGCCTTGTCATCAAAGGTGAACTGCTTGTAGTAATCTTCCATATGTTTGGCGTGAACCTTGACATCTTGGGTAGGTTCAGTCTTAACCCTTGAAAAGAGAATTTCAAAGTTTGCCTGCTCCTTGGTATCAAAAATCTTGCCCTTGTCAATGGCATCCTTATCTTGGAAAAGGAGCTCACTATCACTTTTGACTTGTGGAATCTTGATTTTGCCTTTCAGGAGCGTATAGGTGTTAATACGGCAGTTGGTGCCGATAAAGTCACCATGCTTGGCTGTCCACAGGCTACTGATTTTTTCCACATCATAGTCGGTTTTAGTAAATGGCTCAAAATTCCCAGAAAGTCTAACAGAACCCACAGTGTTATTGTAATCGGTAACCAGATTGATAAAGTTATCCACACTCCCCTCGTTCAAATGTTTCGAGAGAATGGAACGTACCTCACTAATACTAGCCTTACTATTAATATTGGAGTAGCTTGATTGCTCCTCCTTTTGGTGGAGATGTGCAAAAACTGCTAGACCGACAAGTAATAAGCTAGAGATGGATAAAAGAAACAGCGTCTGTTTTTTCAACATTTTCATAGGCGCCTCCTTGGCTTCATTATATCAGATTTTGTGGACTACTCCTTATCAAAACGCTCTTCCACAAGAAAAAAGCCTCGTTACCAAGACTTTCTTCACTTTTTCAAATTTTTCTTTTCTAGTCTCTCAAACCTTCACTTGCCATTCACAATATTGGCGAAGGCTTCTTGAATGTCCTTATTATTAGTTGGATACATGTAATACATGTTTTCGGGATTACCTTGATTTTGCAGGGAAACTAGGACAACCGGTTGCCCATTATGGATAGTGAAATGGTAGAGAATCATGGCTGAGCCTGCATAACCGTAACTGTCTACGATGATATAGTCCGCTGTTCCTGTACCATCATCTGAAAAGGCAACATCTACCTTTTGTTGGTTGGTCATAGGGGCATTCTGTTCGGTCTTTTCTCCTACAGTGATGCGGTTATTTTTAGCAAAACTCATGGCACCATAGAAATCGTCACTTCCGTTTGGTGTTAACCTTCTATAACTTTCTTGATTCATCTTGTGGCCAAACTCTACCATATAACTAGCAAGCTTGGCAGCCTTGTCACTATTCCAAAGGGCAGTTGTATTGGTTGGGCTATTCTGGCTAGATTGGCTCTTGCTTTTCACTCTGTAATAGGACGTGTAAACCACTCCTGGTCCAGCTAACTCTGGAATTTGAACCAAACGATCTGTGTCTTTGACAGAATTGTCCGGAGACGGTGCCGCTTGGTTGGCTGGCACAGGGACAAAGGGATTAACCCCATGACCTGGAATATTGTCCGCAAAATAGAACATGGGTTGACCTTTGAAATCCTTAATAACAGTCTTACCATCAGTGCTTCCCGTCTCCTCAGACTTTGTGAGGCCAGATTTTGTAATAGTCACAACATGACCACTGTCAGACACCCAATCTCCTTCGATGCTCGAAAAATCACTATTTCGAATGGCTTCCACATCCATAGCAGGTGTTTTGGCCACCGATGAAGCACTCTGACTTTGAGAACTATAGCTTGAAGACGACTCAGAAGCTTTAGAACTCGATTGCTTAGACTTGTCTAAGGAAAATGTCTGACTGTTAGATGAGGCCACCGTGAGGGATGGTTGCTTTTGGGTTTGTGAGTTGTGAGAATGCCAGACAAAAATTACCCCACCACCAAGAAGCGTCACACAAAAAAATGCAACGATTGATGCTACTACCTTATGAGTCGCCACAAACTGACTCAAGCTTTCCCAAAATCCCTTTTTAGATGCTGGCAATAAGGCTTCAACTTCTGCTCGATTGGCTAAGAGACTACCATTTTGTATCGCCTCGTCAACCTCTGTCATCTTTGGGCGACGTCCATAAATCTTCATAAAATAGGTTAACCATTCTTCTGCTTTCATTGCATCTCCTTTTTGAAGCATAACGGTTCCATTGTAGCATAAATTAGAAATTCGTGTTGACTTGGTAGAACAGAAAAAAACTGCAAGCAAGTCGTTGCAGTTGATATATAAACTTAGTCCTATCGGTGATTATTTTTTCTTTTGTGGAAAAAGGAGAAGGCCGAGCTTGGCAATCTTTCTAGCTGGAGTCTTCATGCTATCCTTGACCCATTTGGTAATCACTGAAACAATAGCCGATCTCTAGAAGGAATTAAGGTAACTGCCCGCACCATTTGATGAACTTCCGTTTCATTTTTCCAAAAAATCATAAACCGCCTTGGTCAACACTTGCTCAAAATTGTAATCAATGGCAAGACTGATGATTTTGGCTTCTTTTTTGACTTTCTTAAGGAGAGAAACCCAGACTTGGTAAAAATCAGTCTTGAGATTATATCCATCTAAAGATTTGGTAATCTTTGCAATACTAGACTGAAAGATGGACTTCAAAATCTCTTCCTTGGAACCATAATTGCGATAAAAGGCAGCACGGGATACACCTACACGCTCAACCAGTTCAGATATGGTAATCTTTTTCAAGTCTTTTTTCTCCAACAATTGCAGGAGAGAAATTTCGATAGATTCTCGTGTAATTGCTTTGTTTTCTTGGTTAAATCGTTTAAGATTTTCCAAAGATTTCTCTGAGATTTTTCTTTCTGCCATAACATTCACTTTCTATCCGTCTCACCTGATGATATACGCTTTCATAGCAATGTATTTCATGAAAAAATCGTAAAAAAAAGACAAATCACTTGTCAATCTACATTATGCAAATATGAGGTATAAACCTATGAAATGGAAGATTATTGCGGATTCGGGCCTGTAACTACCGTTCTTTGGACAATCTGACCCCTGATACTGAATTTGTCAGTATCCCTTTGAATATACAAGTAGGCGAAACCATCTACACGGATGATAACCAATTCAATATTGATCAGATGATGGAGGAGATGTATGCGACTGCAACGGCTTCCAAGTCTGCCTGTCCGAGTCCGGATGACTATATGAAAGCTTTTGAAGGAGCGGATAATATCGTCGTTGTCTCCATCACAGGTACACTTTCTGGTAGCTATAATAGTGCTGAAATCGCTAAGAAAATTTATTTGGAATAGCATCCTGATACCAAGATTTACGTCATTGATAGCCTGTCAGCTTGTGACGAGGTCGACTTTATCGTTCGTAAACTCAATCACTTAGTCGCTGAAGGCCTTGATTTTGACCAAGTCGTTAATGCTATCACAAGTTACAAGTCTAAAACCAAGTTGCTCTTTGTTTTAGCCAAAGTTGATAATTTGGTGAAGAATGGTCGTCTAAGTAAACTAGTTGGCACCGTTGTTGGACTCCTCAATATCCGTATGGTTGGAGAAGCTAGTAAAACGGGTACCCTTGAGTTGCAAAAAGCAAGAGGTCAAAAGAAAGCTACCAAAGCTGCCTTTGATGAATTGATCAAGGCAGGTTATACAGGTGGACATATTGCGATTGCCCACCGCAACAATGACAAATTTATCGAGCAATTCTCTGCAATGATTCGTGACAAATTTGCTAATGCAAGCATCGAAGTCCTTCCTACTTCTGAACTTTGTAGTTATTACGCCGAAGAAGGTGGACTCCTCATGGAATATGAAATTTAATACTATGTAGAAAAGAGCCAAAAATCAGAAAAACGCATAGTATCAGGTGTTGAAAACTTGGGCTCTATAATTTCTGTAGTGGGTAAAACCACTGTAGAGATTATAGAGCTTTTT